>Ga0307488_10004621_pt1 | contig 11475 bp, 16 predicted proteins | sample SB02metaG_FD_202248 | JGI IMG/M metagenome (GOLD analysis project Ga0307488, IMG submission 202248) | Sea-ice brine microbial communities from Beaufort Sea near Barrow, Alaska, United States - SB 0.2 | ecosystem: Environmental > Aquatic > Marine > Coastal | place: USA: Alaska | collected...
GTGCGGCGCCGGGCTTAAACTGTAACTGCTCAAAACTTCCTTCAACATATTTTTGCCAACCTTCGTAGGGTCCATTTTGAAAATCTCACCGACTGACTCGCCAGAAGTCCGACCGGGTTACGATTCGTGAGTAAATAGACCCTCGATTTCGAGATTATAATCCGGACTAGTCCGGATGACACTGAGTTTGGTTTGAATGCCGCCTGATGTGTTGAAGAATCCATTTTGTGCCGGGCCCTACCGAGAGGTGCGGCGCCGTGATGGACGACGGCCAGAAGGTGGTCTATGACTTCTTCGTCAACGCTAGGCAGGGGGTTTCTCGAGAACAAGCACTCGACCGACGCTGAAGAATCGACAAACCTAGTCGGCGTCTGTACGAGCATTCACCCTACAGGTAAGTCATGAGGGCTCGTCCGATATCGGTTCGAGTGGGCTTGTTCTCAATGACCCTCGTGCCAGGTTGTCTAAGCACATCCGCGAGGAAGCCAAGCTGGCCGATAACTCTGAAGACATGTTGTGGATTTTCCTGCCCAACGGCGACAAGGCGTTCCGAGTCGTTGACGCGCGGGTGAAGTACCACGCATACGGCAAGACCAAAAGTGACATCGAGAAGGTTCAGGATTCAGGGTCCAGCGGCGAGGACTCAGCGTCCACGGCCGAGAATCTGTCGGAGAGGCAATTCAAGTCGGGCGGGTACAAGGTGGAAGTGGAGCTCAAGGTTTACACGGATGAGGGCAAGCCAAAGACCAATCGAACATTGATTGCGGCGTACGAGATGCCCGCCGCTCATGGCAAGGGTGTCACGCTGTCTACGGTCACTGTGGAGTTCACCGGCCCGGCGCACGGCATGGCCCCGCGCGTGTCCAAGGCATCCGCCGCGCTCGAGATCGACTTCACCACGAAGGGCTTCATCCACGTCAAGGGTTCCGGAAAACTGCCGTATCCCATTATCGGCGACCGCCCGCTCGTCGCCAACGTCGACGTCGCGTTCGTTGGTGTCTCCCCGACGGGGGGCGAGGTGAACTTCACGGATGCCACGCTCTTCATCTACCCCAACGCCGCCGCCGGCGGCGTCTACGGCACGCTCCGCGCCGTCGCCGCGCCTCGCGCACTCTCGATGGACCTCCGGCTGACCGATAATGGAGTCGAGTCAGCTGGAATGTGGAGCGTGTGGAACCGCTCGTCGGCAAGATCTATTACGAAAAGCGCTGCGTTCGGCTACGAGGATGAAGTCGCAATTTCAGAGAAGAACATGACGACGGGCGATCTTATCGTGTACACGCCCGCCTCGTCGCCGGCGGCTGACGGCTCCCCCAACTTTGAAGTCAACCTGGCCTACGTCAAGAACAAAGCAGAGGGCGGGGCTTGGGCCTCTCGAACCCTTGACAGCTTCACCGGACCGCTTGCTCAGTTGCTCATAGTGTATCAGTGTACTGGAACACCTGTACACACTTGCCGCAACCTCCTCCTGGCTTGGCCTATCGACCCCCCCTTGCAGGTCACACTGACTGTTTGCTCTTGGTGTACCAGTGCACTCGTACACACTCGCCGCATCCTCCTCCATTGCCTGACCACTCGCTTCCTTTTCAACTCCACTTCAGCTGTTTGGTCCCTGAAACCACGACATTGCTGGCAATTGTCGCACCGGCATACCTCGAAGATGCCCGACTTGAGCCGGAAGGGGAGCGAGTACATCCCAATGGCATACCTCGAGGATGCTCAAGTTGAGCTGGAAAAATAACAATGGCCTTGGCCGGGTAGGAGGGTGCGGCGAGTGTGTACCAGTTCAGGTACTCTGGTACACCATGAGCAATCGATCAGGGAACGAATGGCCAGGCTCTGGCGGAGGGCTGCCGCAACGTCATCGGCGGACTCTTCATGAAACTCGGCGCTATCAACCCGGGGCGCCAGGGCGGGTTCGGGCGGCTGCCCAACCCGCTCGTCGCGCCCGTGTGGGGCACAGTGGACTGTGACAAGCAAACCGGGCAAGGGGGTTTTCTGAGAACAAGCACTCAGCTCGACGTTGAAACCTCCTCCTCCTCCTCCGCCGCCGCCTCCTCTTCCTTCGCGCGTCTGTGTGAGCATTCACCCCAAGGTATGTCATGCAGCTCCGATATCGGTTCCAGTGCACGTTCTCGATGACCCGCCTCCCAGGGACCCGAAGCTGGTCGTCACCGGCGTCACTGCCAAGTACGCGCCCTGGCCCGACGACCCCAACTTCATTCTATACGACGTGGTCATCAAGGTAGGGCGGTGCTGGTTGACAGTATCAAAACCCGTGTTGAGAGCGCCTATGGTTTCAGCGCTTGATACCATAATATCATAAACTGCTTTCAACGTTTGCTTTCAATTTCAATTTGCGCCGCTACATCAAGGCCACCGTCACCATTGTTCCGGAGGAAGCGTCGGCGTCCGCGCTGGGTAAGGCGGTGCAGGTTGACCCTATGAAACCGAAGTTGACAGCGCGACTGGAACTAAGTGCTTGCAACTTAATTGTGATAAAAACTGCTTTCAACTTCTGCTTTCAGTTTCAATTTGCGCCGCTACAGCTTGGGCAGGACCCGGACCCGCAGCAGAAGAAGAAGGCGAACCTAGACGAAGGGAACCTGGCAGGCAGCATCCACGCGGCGCTGGATGTCGCCTCCTCCGCCTCCTCCGTGCGCAGCCTGCCACCCCTCGGAGGCTGGGCCACAGCGGCGCTGAACTTCTGGGCCTCGGGGGGCGACCTCATGGGCCGCTTCCAAACCAGCTCATTTTCCGTCAGCGGCGTGCTTGACTCCCGGCTGGGTGACCCCGACCGACCGTATGCGCGTATCGTTGCGCCCGTCGTGGCCGAGCTGCCGTGCTTCGGCGTGCTGCCCACAGTCGGCTCGATCTTCGCCAACATCGACGGTGTGTTCCGGCTCCACGCCGAGAACATCCCGATGAACATATCGTGCGGCGACAGCGGCGACGCGGAGGGCGAGCGGCCTCCGGACCTGGTGGCAAGCGCCGACCTTACGCTGGTCATTGAGCCCCCGGATGAGTTCAACAAGCTCATGTTCGGCGCGCAGGCCAAGGCGAACGAAATGATCAACGCCGCGAAGAACGCGCTCCGGGACCAGATCGGGACCGGCAGCGGCGCGGAGAGTGCGGTGAATGCGGCGAGTCCCCCTCCTATCAGCGCCGACGACGCCGCCATCTTGAAGGCCGCCACGCAGATGTCTCAGATGGACGACAACTCGCTGAAGTACGATGGCCGCTTCACCATTCCGTTCATGAAGACGATCAATGTCAAGGCGCGGCACGTGCGCGGCCCCGCGGGGTGGTATTGGGACGGCGCGCTTGACGCCACTATCGGCGGCGCGCACAGCCCGCTGCGCCTCAGCGCCAACGCCACGTTCAAAACGAAGGAGGGCTTCCCGCCCGATGCGCAGCTCGGCGTGACCCTTACGTACACGCACGAGAGCCTCGACCTGTACGCCGCGGGGTCGTTCCCTGTCGGCGCATGCTACGACCCGTACCGCTTCTACGGCAAGCTCAACATCCACCCGCCCGACTCAGTGGTCTCCAACGCCTCATTCAACGCATCCCTGATGCAGTACTGCCAGAAGGATGACGGTACCACGGTGGGGCGGTGCATGTTGCTAGTTTCAACACCCGTGTTGAAAGCGCCTATGGTTTCAGCTAAACTATATTATGATAAGCAGTTTTCAACGTTTGCTTTCAATTTCAACTTGCGCCGCCACGCCACGGATTACTTCTTCACGGCGCAGATCGCCGACTGGGTAGGGCGGTGCAGGTTGACAGTATTCTCAAAACCCGTGTTGAAAGCGCCTGTGTTTTTAGCGCTTGAAACTCGAATATCATCACCTGCTGTCAACTTTGGCTTTCAATATCATCTTGCGCCGCTACAAGTGGGACATCGTGCCCGGCAAGTTCGGGATCCCGCACGGGCTGGTGGAGGGGACTTTCGTGCGGCATGGCAACGCGGGGGAATTCAAATCCTGGAAGCTTCGCATCGAGGGCGTGATCGGGATCCTGGGCGCGTCCGGCGGCGACATCCCTGACATGGGCAACGGCGTGCTTCTCTCCGCCAAGACGGTGTTCGGGAGCAGCAGCGACATGTTCCGCCTGGAGCTGCAGGCAGACTTCGCGATAGAGGTGAAGAATGACAACTCGAATTTCCGCCTCGCGGGCTCTGCGGAGCTTGTATACCCGTGCCTGCACGGTGACCGTGTCGGGGGGTCGCTGGATCTGAGGGCCGACATCGGCGACATGCACATCGACAGCCTTCAGGGGTCGGTTTACTTTTACTGCCACGTGAACGGCACCAACACGCCCACACTGGAAGCGGAGCTCGAGGCGGTGGGTGTGGTTCAGTTTGTAAAGGGCGTCAACCTTAAGGACTTCGCGCTAGCGTTCCAAGCTTACAAGATTGTCAACGTGACCGGCGACGACGAGACGTGGGCGTTCGCCGGCTCAGTTGTGGGCACGGTGGTACTCGGCGCCGGCGGTGAAGCGGAACACGGCGCCTCGGTCGACTTTGTCTTCGACTCGCGCGACGGCAGCTGGGCCGCGGTGGGGTGGTGCAAGTTGGAACCTGTGTTGAAGGCAATTGGTTTCAGCGCTTGAAGCTATAAAAATACGTAAAACTATTATACCCTGTACCCTATACCCTGTACCCTATACCTTATATACCCTATACTCATACCCTATAATACGTAAAACTGTCATACCCAATAATACCTGCTTTCAATTTCAACTTGCGCCCCTACACCGTGGCCGTTGGGTATGAGATTATCAGCGAGCGCGTCAACATGACGCTCAAGGTGGGGTGCAGCAAAAATAATGCATCCAGTGATTAGTGTACCGGTAAACACTTTTCACACAATTACACAGAGTGTACCGGTACGCACTTTTTACACAAGTACACAACGTGTACCGTTACACTGTTCACACATAGCTACTCAGTTTCCCCTGGCGGCACTCATGGACCTGAAAGCGCCTTGTTTCAGCGCTATAAATTAATATGCGATACATTGCTTCCAAGTTATGTTTACCGTTTCAACTTGCCCCCTACATCCAGGCTGGCACCGCCTCAAGCTGCACCGCCGAGGGGTAGGGGCAAGGCAATATCGCCCGCCACGTCATCGACACTCATTTTAAACCCTCGTTTCTTGAGTCAAAAGGCATCCTATGAAGTGGCGAGCAGTTTATATCGGACAGGACTTGCCTCCTCGCCAATCTCGACGGAGATGGCGCCCTAAAGCCTCGTTTCTTGAGTAGAATGTCAGCCGTATGACCTGGCGAGCAAGATGTGCCAGGCCCTATCGAGAGGACCTACATCAAGGGCGCCATCTCCGTCGCGATCGGCGAGGAGGCAAGACCTGTCTGATATAATTCGCTCGCCACGTCATAGGATGCCATTGAACTCAAGAACCGAGGGTTCAAAATGCGTGTGGATGACGTGGCGGGTGACATACGCGTGTCTCTCTGCCACGTCATAGGATGCCGTGTAACTCAATAAACGAGGGTTCAAAATGTCAAAATGTGTGTCGATGACATGGCGGGAAATATGCGCTTGTCCTTACGACGAGGGTCACCTCTTTGGCTCGGCGCGCGGCGCGCGGAACTGCGGCGATTACCGCGCCACCAAGGGCGGGGCTTGGACCCTATTGTTCGCCACATTATCTGATGCCGTTTAACTCAAGGAACGAAGGTCTACATGCGTATCGGGTGCTGCCTCGCAGATATTGCACGCCGCGTCATTTGATGCCATTTAACTCAAGAAAGGAGGGTTCGAAACACGCGGTGATGTCGTGGCGGGCCGTACATGTTTGGCCCTAACCAACGGCGTTCTCGCCGTGCGCGCCGCTATCGACGACGCGACGATCAAGCAAGGGGTTTGTTGAGAACAAGCACTCGGCTCGACGTTGAATCGACGAAGCGGGTCCGCGCGTTTGTATGAGCATTCACCCTATACTCGTAGGTAAATCTTGGGGGTCTAAATGGGGGGTCTAGCTCGTGTGTTTCGTTACTACTTAGGTTTTGATCGTTCGACTTGCAACATAAGACGGAAGTATAAAGTCATGCGGGCACTTCCAATATCGGTCGAGTGCTTGATCTCAACGACCCTCCTGTCAGGACCTCGGGCATGTTGATGCATCTGGAGGACGTGCGCTTGCAGGTCCGCGCGGACTCGCGCGACGAGCTGGTCGTCGCCGAGGGGTTCATGGAGGCGCAGGTTGACACCCCTTCAAACTCCTCTGATACCTCTCAGATGCCCCTTTGACACCCCTTCAAAACCCCTATGATTCCCCTATGATTCCCCTTTGATACCCCGTTGATATACACCTTTGATACCCCTTCGGTGCCCCTTTGATCACCCTTTAATACCCCTTTGATATCCCTTTGACCCTTTTGATACCCCTATGATTCCCCTTTGATACCCCTTTGTTGATACCACGTTGATACTGACTTTGATTTCCCGTTGATAGCCCCTTGATTTCCCTTTGACATCCCTTTGATACCCCCTTGATACCCAGGCGGAGCTCCCGGTGGACGAGGAGAACCCGTACTTCACGCCGGTGCCCGGATCCGGCAAGCGCCGGCTGTTGTGGGCGCAAGAGCCCGTGTTCGAAGGCAGGGCATTCTTACTGTTCTCTCATAGTGAAGCGGGGTACCCGCATACACTCGCCGCGTCCTCCTCACTGGCCTGGCCACACTCGGTCCCTTACTGCTTTCTCATAGTGTACCTGCGTACCTGCATACACTCGTTGCGTCCTCCTCACTCGCTTGGACACCCTGGTTCCCTTGCTTGTTTTCTCATTATGTACCAGTGTACCTGCATACACTCGCCGCGCCCACCTCCCTTGCCTGGCCACTGATCCCGATTCGAAGGCGGCGCGTTGTCGCTCTTTTCCATTGGTCGCTTGATCTTATCAACTTCAAGGTGTTCAGCTGGGCGTCACACCCTTGTTTCCGCCGTGGTTTGAGGTGTTCGGCTGGGAACACTGCCGGTGGTCGAGCCGTTCATGGACGAAGGACAAAATCGGCTCAAGTTGAGCTGACACGGGAAAGAGCGGCCGGGCCGTATTCAAAGGGAAGCAGAACTTGCCCTACCGCACCAACTGCTTCGAAGCCAGATCCTACAACCCCGAGTTCCCCAACCTGATCTTCCAGTCGATGAACAACGGCAGGGCCTTACACTCCTGAATATTTGCTCGTAGTGTACTAGTGTACCCGCACACACTTGCCGCGTCTTGCCCCCTGGCCTCGCCACTCGTCCCCCTTTCAACTGACACTGACCATTTGCTCATATTGTACCAGTGTACCCACGCTTGCCGCATCCTCCGCCTTGGTCTGGCCAAACGTCCCCCTTTTCAGATGGTTCTGAAGCCGTTTTGTCCTTGACCAGGCTTCATTTGATCCCTCGTAAGTTCTCGGTCCAAGGCGCTACACTCGTTCACCTTTCATTCCGGCACTCACGCCATGTGTCCTTGCACCCACCGGAATGAGCATGTTGTTACACTCGTTCCCTTTTCAGTTGGCGCTCACGCCCTATAATGGGCACTTGGCTCCCCTATAATGGGCACATGACCCCCTATACTGGGTACATGACCCCCTTATGATGGGCACATGACCCCCCTATAATGGGCACCTGACCCCCCTATGATGGGCACCTGACCCCCTATAATGGGCACCTGGCTCCCCTATGATGAGCACCTGACCACCCTTTAATAATGATGGGCACCTGACCCCCCTACACTGGGCACTTAACCCCGTTTCGACCCTGAACCCACTTTCATTATCCCTCGAATGTGCTTGGGTTGAGCCGAAAAGGGAAGGACTGACGCCGGCCCTTGACAACGAGTCGATGGTGGAGGCATCGGCGCACGCCCAGCTCGGAGCTAGGGTAGATAACCAAACGGCGGAGCTCGGGAGCAGGGCACTCACCGACCACGAGCTCACGTTGTGCTACGGAAACAACAACCCAGACTTACAAAGGAAATATTGCAGCGCCCGACTCTATGGCGTACGGAGGAGTTTCTGTTTTGAGGAACAGCACTTTCGGAACCTGGATTCTCATTGGAGACGCAGCGGCAAGAAGGAGTGGGAGAAAACGAAAACGAAGGAGAAGGGCAAGTTTTGTCCGGATTTCAGTCTCGAACAAAAAGAAGCTTTATGCTATGGCAACCGGTATTCCGATCTTCAGAGCAAATTTTGCAAAGAAATGACATGCTGGTCGTATTGGCACACCGTAGGGCTCACGGAACATTATAAACGTCATGGCCGGGAATCCGGCATGGAGTGGGGTTGTGCTCCGAGCCAGGAGGCGCTTTGCTACGGAAACAGATACGCGGACCTCCAGAAAGAGTTTTGCGGCGGGCAGGAGTGCAGCTCGTTCGTTCACGGCGAGAAGCTCGCGGCGCACTACCACCAGCTCGGCGTGTCCCATCGACGGTAGGGCTTTACACTCTTTCCCATGTCGGCTGAACTTGAGCTGAGTTTCTCCTTGGAATCACTCACGTACGAACCCAACTTAAGATATCCTAGTGCTAAATGTACCCCACTTCAGCTCAGTGTCGGGTCTGGTATCAACGATCTGGTATCGAGTCCCGTTCAACCAATTAGAACAGTCGATTTGAAAGTCCGAACGGGTCGCGATCCTTGAGTAAATAAACGCTCGTTTTCGACAAGATAGAATTATCTAGCTGATTTTACACCGAGTTTAAGTTATCTCTGCTCTTACTGAGGTTCCCTACTTATGTTATCCCATTACTGAAGGTGCCCAACTTTAGTTGACCCACTGCTGAAGGTGCCCCACTTAAGTTATCCCATTGCTTGAGTCAAGTTGAATGGGAAAGATTCTACGGCCTCAATCGGAGGCGGTTTGGGTGCCGCGCTGCCGGCGACGAAAATATCCGATGGAGGCAGTCTGAAGGAGCCCTCGTGTCCACGGAGTGCGTCGTCGGCGAATCCGGCGAGGAGAGCACTTCTTGCGTACCCGGCGTGGTGCTCGAGAATGACGCGTCGCATCCGGTGTGCCCGGATGACACGCTGATGTCTGGGTTCATCTTTACGGTTGATGACAAGCCCGGTTGCCGATGCACAGGGTGCGCCGACACGTGGGCCTCCAACCAGGTTGGACTTCCTGATGTAGAAACGCAGAACAACGGCCAGAAGATGTCGATCTCGTACAACTGCATGAAGCAGGCATCATACGCGGCGCCGTTCGGCGAGTGCCGCGTCGACTTCCATCCCATGCGGACCATCCAACTCGGCGCGGGCTCCGTGTCGGACCTCAAGGTTCTGGAACAATTTAACCTTGCGTGCGGCGCGGGCGAGGCGCTGAAGAGTTTCATGACCACCACGCACGACAGCGACCGCTCCAAGATGGGTTGGAAGTTCACATGCTGCAAGTCTCCAAAAGACAACCGGCCCGCCGTGTTCCGCGAAGGCCCGTGCTTCGCCACCTCGCTCAATGCGCTGACGAGCAAGCAGAAGGGCACAAAATGGGCAAACCCGATGAGGTACCTCGGGCAGGACAAGGGCGCGGCGTGTGGGCCGGGCGAGGTGCTCACGTCCTGGGCTGTCAAGCCCTGCCCCGAGAAGGGCAACGAGGAAGGCCCTCAGCGGCGGATCCTCGAATCCGGTGGCGACCCATCAGAGTTCGAGTGTACGAGTGATTATTGTTCGCACTTCGTGTTTGAGTGTCAGCCCGTTGGCGGCGTCCCGAGCCCGCCCCCGCCCGCGCCGCCCCCGCCCATCGACGACAGCTTCGACAACCTCGACTGGGTCGGAGACTTCGCTGCCACCGCCAAGATCGCCTTCGGCAAGGACCTGAACGACGCTATGTTGCAGAAGGTGCTCGGAATCATCAAGGTTAGGGGAGACTTCTCCATCACCGAGGGCGAGTTCAAGATGGACGAACTCGACGTAAGTGTTGCCGTTGCATTCACAGTGCCGGCCAAGAATTATAGCTGGCAGAAGAGCCAGAACCTGAACGAGCTCGAAATCACAGGCTTCGCGAATCTGAAGTACCCCTGCCGCACGTTTACGGATCCCGCCACGGTAAGGCGGTGCAGGATGAACAGATGAGATCCGTGTTGAAACTGCCCGGAACAAAGCGCTTGCAGATGGATTTTGATAAACTACTTTCAATTTTTGCTTTCAATTTCGATTTGCGCTGCTACACCACGGGCGAAGAACGACCCCTCGCGCTCATCTACGGCGAGGTGCGGGCCAAGATGGCCATGGTAGGGCGGTGCAGATTAACATTGACAGTATCAAAACCAGTGTTGAACTTGTCAGCGCCTACGGCTCTAGAGCTCCTAATTTAATTATAACCGACCGCTAGCTCTAATCTGAATCCCCCATGGCTTCAGCACTTGAAAGTACAATATGATTAACTGCTTTCAACTGTTGCTTTCGAATTCAACTTGCGCCGCTACAACGCGGGCGACGAGGACGACCCCATGATCATCGGCGGCGTGAACGGCGCGCGGGGCATCGTGCAATACTCGTGCTTCGGCGGGCAGAAGCTGGAGGTGAAGCTGGAGGTGGGCGTGCTCAAGATGGAAAAGATCCGCATGGTAAGGCGGTACAGATTGAACCGATGAAATTCATGTTGAAAGCGCATGGATCTAAGCGCTTGAAACTAACATATGATAGACTGCTCTCAAGTTTTACTTTCAATTTCAACTTGCGCCGCTACAGCATGGAGGACATCCTAATCAACATCACGCTCTGGAGCAACCCAGAGCACTCCGACGCGAACCCAGGTGCCACCAAGTGGCTCGTCGCTGGTTCCATCGAAGGGAAGGTCGCGTTCGGCTCCGAGATGAACAAGGAGGGCGACGACCAGAACCAGGTTGGGCGGTGCAGGCTGAACTGATGAAACCCATTTTAAAGCGCATGGAACTAAGCGCTTAAAACTAAAACATGATAAAAACTGGTTTCAAGCTTTGCTTTCGATGGCAAGTTGCGCCGCTTCAACCAGGTCTCGTCCGGCGCTGGAGCGTTCATCTTCGACACCTCGGTGCCCTTCTTCGATCTGGCTTACAAGCACGAGATCGGTCCGTTCGAGAACTTCTACCTGGCCGTCATGATCCGCGTCACCCGCGGGCGCTGCAGCCGGCAGGGAGACTACGTCAAGGGCGTCATCATGGCCAAGGTAGGGCGGTGCAGGCTGACACCATCAAAACCCGTGTTGAACTTGTCAGCGCCTATGATTTGAAAGCTACAATATGATGGAAACGGTTTCAAACTCTGCGGTTACAGTTTCAACTTCCGGCGCTACACCCAGGGTGCGGACTGGAAGCTGTCGGGTTCTCTGTACGGCGCAAAGTTCTGCGAAAACCCGGAGGACGCCACCGCGGTGCGGTACAACCTCACGCTTACGGTGGATGAGATTTCCTTCGCCAACGGACTGCTCAACATAACCAACACGGTGGTCAACGCCCAGGGCCGCGGTAGGGACTTTCACGGCGT
>Ga0307488_10004623_pt1 | contig 11473 bp, 21 predicted proteins | sample SB02metaG_FD_202248 | JGI IMG/M metagenome (GOLD analysis project Ga0307488, IMG submission 202248) | Sea-ice brine microbial communities from Beaufort Sea near Barrow, Alaska, United States - SB 0.2 | ecosystem: Environmental > Aquatic > Marine > Coastal | place: USA: Alaska | collected...
GCTATTACTGTGAAAACCTCAGTGGAAAGGGGTGAGCGGTTTAACACCATCAGGCCGATTATTGTTGACCCAGCGCAAAACCACAAATCAACAGAAGCCCCGCAGGTACAGTTAACCTCAGCGGTCAACCGTGACAATGGCGAAGTGATCACAAAAGACATTCAACTGCCGTTCACCAATACAAGCTTCATGGCTCAAAGGTTGTCGCACAAGCAAATTCAGCTATCTGACCAACAAAAGGTGATCTCATTCCCTGCTAATCTTTCTGCATTGAATGTGGATATTGGCGATAGGGTGAGCGTTACAATTGACGAACTTAACTACAGCGCCAAAGTGTTTAGATGCTTGGGCTGGTCTTTTGCTGATAGTGCTGATGGAGCCGTTAACCTCACCCTTTTAGAAGATGATTCTGGCAGCTACGCAGACCCCACTGCCGGTGAATACTCAACGGTGACAGCGGATGGAACAATAACGCCCGGATTCCGTGGTGTACCAGATCCACAGAATCTCAGCGCAACTGCTGGCCTAAAGAACATTGAGTTGAACTGGACCAACCCAGTAAATACCAGCAAATTCAAAGAGATAGTGATCTACGCATCGCCTGATTCTGCTTGGTCGAATTCAGTAGAAATTGGCAGAACTCTTGGAACCCAGTTCTTTCACGATGCGTCAAACGGTGCTGACCCTATAGCAGTAGGTGATGAGAGATATTACTGGATAAGGGCTGTCGCATACGGCACTGGTAGCGGATCGTTTGTTGAGTCAGACCGCAACCCAGATAATGATACCTCAACTATCTCAGCCACAGTCGGGCCAAACAATCCTGATTACTCAGATATTGTTGATAACACCGCAGACCAAGGCGCTCCCACGGGTTTGACTCTGGTGGAAACCACTGTATTGGGTAATGACGGCTCGGTATTGCCAGCGGTTAGGGTTTCATGGACCGCCCCCACCGTTAACACCTACGTTTCTTTCTACGAGGTTGAATTCAAGCAAACCTCTCAAAACGAAATAGACCTTGGTTTGGTAAGTGATGCGTATACCGCAACGCAAGATTATGGCTCTGTCGGTGATGCCACCACGCTTGAGTTAAATTATGGCAGTGTGAGTGAAGCAGTTGTCGGCGGGGGTGGGGTGTTCTCATCTATCAACGTCTACGGTAATAGCACTGTAATCTCTGGCATGAAGGAGCTAGAAGAATTTACGTTTAGAGTTCGCGCAGTAACGCTTACGGGCAAAACTTCTGGTTTCATAACTGAAACAATTACCTTGCAGGGTGATCAGACTGCGCCAGCAATCCCCGGATCTATAGTTGCTACCGGCGGCATTCAGCAAATCAAGCTGGACTACGACCTGCCCTCTGATGGCGACTTGGCTTATGTTGAGATATTCGAGAACACGGTAGACAACCGCCCCGGCTCTAGTTTGATTGTTAAAACCAAGTCAGACCAGCATACAGTCACTGGCTTGGCTAATAACGTCACCAGATACTACTGGTTGAGAAGCGTTGACCGCTCAGGCAACATTTCTGGCTATAGCGCGACATTCTCAGCAACTACGCAGAAGGTTGTATTAGATGACCTCGCGCAGTCGGTGCTTGATGAGTTCGCAGCAGGTGATGCTTTTGGTATTGAACCAGTCACGACATTAGTGGGTGTAACTGGCTCGCACGTTGGGCAGATCAAGTTTTTAATCACCACTAGTACGCTATATGTATGGACTGGCACTGGCTGGACAGCAGACCTGTTTACAGCCTCATCTGTTAGTCCGGGGTCTATCACTGCGGCCTCGTTTGCTTCTGGTGTTGAGCCTATAGAAGCCGTCACCACGCTCCCCTCGCCAGTGAACTATGTTGGCGTTTCTATACTCTTTAACACCACTGATAAGAAGCTATATCGTTATGATTCTTCAGTGCCAGAATTCACGACGCTGGTTAAAACTACCGACATAAGTGGAACTCTAGGCGACAACTTATTCAGCGATGATCTGCGCCCTGTTGAGCGCGTTACTGCACTGCCAACAACGAATTTATCAACTGGTCGAGTGGTAATGCTCACGACTGACAGCAAGTTGTATAGATACAGCGGCACAAGCTGGACTTCTTCAATTGCTGCGGCTGATTTATCTGACCAAGTAAACCTAGCAACTCAGGTATTCGGGCAAGTGCAAGCGGCAAGCCTAACATCGGGCCAGATAACCAGTTCATCTATTCAAACGGGTGCGGTGGTTGCTGACAAGATTGCGGCGGGTTCTATAAGCGCGGTCAAGCTGGCTGCCGATTCAGTAACGGCAAATGCTATCGCTGCAAATTCAGTAGCAGCCTCAGAGGTTGTTGCTAATAGTTTGACCAGTACAGAGTTGAACACCTCGCAGATTTTTGCTGATTCTGCGGTTATCGGTGCCATTCAAAGCTCATCAATTACCACTGCGGCAGTCGTTGCTGCTATTGGTAACTTCGAGTTCATTCAGTCTGATAACATCCAGTCGAACGCGATTACAGCCGGCAAACTAGCCGCGTCGAATGTGGTTACTAACTCAGCGCAGATCAGTGATGGCATAATAACAAACGCCAAGATCGGCAGCGTGATTCAATCTAGCAACTATTCTGCTGGGTCTGCTGGCTGGATAATTAACAAGAACGGCAGCGCAGAATTTAATGGCGTGGTTGTCAGCCGAGACTTGATTGTAGCTACTGGGACGCAAACGCTATCTGACCGAAGCGGACTGTTCAACAATGACATAACTACCCTCGAAACTATCTACATTGAGGGGGTGTATCCTGCTGGATTCACAGCATGGGGCGGCGCTAACTCCACTCTTTTATGTAACGTAGAAATCACTGGCAGTTGGTCTACCTTTGTTGGTTCTGAAGGCACTGCAATGATCGGGCCGGTTGCTACAGTTATGCCGTTGACTAAGTTCTCAGGCACTCAAGGCTTTACATTGAAGATCGAAATAGTGGGTAGAAAGGTATCAGGCTGGGGTAGCCCTAGTAATTTCGGCATAGCATGGAAACTTTACAAGGTAACCTAATGACACTGATTGATGGCTACGAAAACGACAGCGGTGTATTTTTAAGATATACCGAAACGCAAGATGACCAAGTGGTCATGGACATAAAACACTACGCGCCAGACGCTGAAGAATTTGCGTGGGCATTAGAACAGTTAAGAAACATAGAGGCATAGCATGGCTACTCAACTACAGATACGACGCGGCACAACTGCCCAGATGAATGCCTTTACAGGCGCAGAGGGTGAGATAGCTGTTAACACAAGCACTGACACAGTACACGTTCACGATGGCGCTACTGCTGGCGGTTTTGCATTAGCTAAGGCTGATGGGTCGAACATTGGAACCTATGCAGGGTCGTTCACTACATTGGCGGCGAGTGGTGCGGTCACATTGTCTAGCACTTTAACAGTTAGTGGTAACGTGGGTATTGGGGTTACGCCAGAGAGCCACTACACAGGTTATGTAGGCATTGACTTTGGCAAGTCAGGCGGCTTGTTCTCAAACGCAAGTGGCACTAATCTTACTGGGCTATCCAACAACGCGTATCTAAACTCAGATGCTAGCGCATGGGTATATAAAGAAGCAGACGAGGCTTCATACTATAATCAAACTGCTGGCACTCATAGATTTAGTGTAGCACCCAGCGGCACAGCAGGAAACGCTATCACTTGGTCGGAGTCCATGCGCTTGTCAGGCGGCAACCTGTTGGTGGGTAAGTCTACTACAGCTTTTGGAACAGTAGGCATTAGACTTGAAGGCCCGAACGGTAAGATTGAAGCGACAAGAAGCAATAATATTGTAATGGATTTAAACCGCCTTAGCGGAGACGGCACTATTGCTAACTTCAGCAAAGACGGCTCAACCGTAGGTAGTATTGGCGTTGATAATAATGATAACTTTCAGATTGGCGCAACTACATCAGGTCATGGCGGTCTTTATTTCGGCAACGGCAGCATTGCTCCGATGGCGGGGAATTCAAGAGTGCAAGATACACTGGATTTAGGGAACGCAACTTACCGCTTCAAAGACCTCCACCTATCGGGCGCTGCAAATGTTGGGTCTATCGTCCAGACAGGATCATCTTCAAGTCTAGTGGCCAATTTTACAAACACCAATACTAATGGCTTTGGGATGCGAATCACTACATATTCATCGGGTGCTCAATATGGGTTTGCTGTTGATAGCTATGGCGGGGGGTATTCAAGAGATTTTGTTATAGGGGTAGACGGCTATATTTATTCTCTCCCAACCTATGGTTTAACAACTGGCGGTTCCGCCAATATGTTTGTAGCCACAGATGGTTCATTTCAAAGGTCTGTTTCATCTGCTCGTTACAAGAACACCATTACAGACGCAACACATGGTTTAACTGAACTGCTTACACTTCGCCCTGTGACGTACAAAGGAAACAATGATGCGGACACTGTGTTTGGAGGTTTGATTGCTGAAGAAGTACATGACGCTGGCCTAACAGAGTTTGTGCAATACAATGATGAGGATGAGCCAGATGCTCTAGCTTATGGAAACATGGTATCCCTTTGTATTAAAGCCATCCAAGAACAACAAGCCACCATCGAAGCCTTAACCCAAAGAATTCAAACACTGGAGAACAAATGATGACCGCAACATTCAACTGGAAAATTTCAGAATGCGACAGAGAACTAGCTGACGGTGGTATTACCACGGCACACTGGCGCGTTACAGCCTCACAGACCGTAGAGGGCGTAGAGTATACAGCATCTAGCTATGGCACCTGTGGCTTCACCCCTGACCCTGAGTCTGGCGATTACACGCCTTATTCAGACGTTACGGAAACTGAGGTTCTTCAGTGGTGCTGGGCTAATGGTGTAGACAAGGATCAAATTCAAACGTCACTGCAAGCGCAGATCGACGCGAAGATAACGCCGTCACAAGCCGCAGGGGTTCCTTGGTCATGACACCTAGTGAAAAGGCTTTAGCCAAAATCGAGCAGCACGAGGAAACTTGCGGAATCCGGTACGAATCTATAGATACTAGATTAAACGCCGGAGAGAAGCGTTTTGACCGCTTAGAATCAATGATTTGGGGGGTGTATGTAGTTGTTATGATAGCTGTTGCCCTCCCTCAATTCTTGAACGGCTAATGATCCTTGAGGCCGTGGCTGCGGTGACTACGGCTTGCAAGGCTCTGGAGATGGCTAGCGGGGCCTGTAAAAATATAGAGGATTTGGGCGGGTATATATCCAAGCTGGGCAGTAGCGAATTCGACCTCCAGCGTGCCAAAAACAGCAAGAACTTGACCGAGGCTGAGGCGATGAAGATTGTCATGGCTGAAGAACAGTTGAGACAATCAAGAGAGTCAATTCGGCAAGTATTCGAGGCCACTCACCGCATGGATCTCTGGAACGAGATGCTGGCTAAGACGGCTGAAGCTAGGAAAAACCGCCAAGCGTTCTTGAAAGCAGAGGAAGCTAGGAAGAAGAAGTTCAGGAAAGAACTCACGCAGTACGCGCTAATCTTCTTGGTAGTTATAGCTTTGGTGCCAGCCGCGATTGGTGCTTTGCTCGCTTGGTTGACTAACAGGTGATTATGGCTTTTATGTTGGTTATTGTTTTGGAAGGCAAGACAATGCCAGAGGAATTTTTATTCAGGGACGCAAATCGTTGCAGGCAGTTTGAGGCAATAATTGAAAAACGCCAGAAAGGGCTGACCGCTTATTGTTTACCCAAGTGGGTGAGCAGCAAATCCAAATTTAACGATTAAGGCTACCATGTACCAGTATCACTACCAAAGACCCACCCCCCACCTTCTTTTCGACATTGCTCAGGGCAAGATGTACGACTCAGAAGCGGTGAATATATTTGGCTTCAATAGAGCAGTCGGCACTTCGTTTGAAACTGTCTGGAATGATGGCGGCGCGTACGCTTTCCCGCCCGCTGCTTTGACCATGACAATCGTGAGTAGTAGCGCAAGCGACACAATGGCTGTTCTAGTGGTCGGTTTAGATGCTAATTACAACGAGGTGCGGCAGACTGTCACGCTTACTGGTACTGGTGCCGTTACAATTCCTACCGCGCTCTACCGCATTAACTCAGCAATTATTTTGGCTGGGTCTAATGTTGGAAATATTACGATAGCTAGCGGGGGTGTGACTTACGCCTTCATCGAGGCAGAGTTAGGCACCACTCAATCTTGTATCTACACCGTTCCCGCAGACCATGACTTGTTTCTTTTTAGAATAACCGCTAACTCAGCAACTGCTGGCGGTTCAAAGTACGTCACTATCAGGAATGCTTTGCAAAGCTCAACTGGCAGATGGTTGAAAGTAGCAGAGGCGACATTCTCACAAAGTCAGGTAAACTATGACCGGCAGGTGCCTTTCAAGATAGCAGAAGGGACTGACTTCATGTTTGAGGCTAAATCTAGTTCATCAACAAATGAGGTTGCCATATTCGTTGAAGCGGTATTGGTCAAACGCAGCGATTAAAGTAAACTTGTGATTCACTAACCATAGGGAAATCAAATGATTACAATAGATGATGTAGAATATTCAGAAGAACAAATGACCAATGAGGCCAAGATCAGGGCGCAGCGCATTTCTCAATTGAGAGAGGAGCACATCAACTTAGTGTTGAGACAGCAAGAGGTGGAGCAGTCAATTACCTTTCACGCTGGGTGCATCAAGAAGGAAATGGAGCCAGAAGAAGTGGAGCCAGAAGAACACTAGGCTTGTCGGCTGGGGTTATGCCTCAGCCAAATCCGATTGCTTTACAAAAACCCCGTCAATCATTCGGCCTCTGCGGTCTTTAATGTCTAGCCACGCTCTTGTCAGGCAGTATTCAATAGACAAGTTATTCCTCGCGGCTATGTTTATCAGCACCACAATGATGTCGCCTATATCGTCTGACATATCCCGACCCTTGCAGATGTTATCTGATAACTCACCCACCTCTTGAATTAACTTTGCCAGTTGGTCTTTGTCTGTTGATCCTTCTATTAGGTTCCGAGCGTGGTGCCAGTTCTCAATGGCCTCTATCAGCCGCACTAGATTCTCGCGTTGTTTCATGTGGAACACTAAGTCAGGGTCGCAGGGTGAGGCCAAGATGTCCGCCCCAGTAGCTTGTGGATCTCATGACGCTCAACACCTAGATTGTTGGCTATCTCAGTTACTCCCGCGCCTTTCCTCTGCATCTGGTAGATCTCATGCTTTCGAGAAATGGGGAAGTTAGGGTGCTGAACTGCCAGCAGCCTTTCGTGTATGTAAGACTGACGCAAACTTGTCTGCGCTTTGATTGCTGCTAAAAAATTATCCATTTGGTTGGTTCCCCCTATCAACGCAGTCATAGCACCAGATCATTTGTTTCTCACTGACTGGGAAGCTGCTAGTTTCTCTTGGCCCCGCAGAGCCGCTCTTGTGACAGCGTGGACATTGAATGATTACCTTGCCCGATACAGTACAATACTCAAGTTGTATAGGATTTTTGCCCGTCCGTAAAATCCACTCTTCTACTGTTTCTTTCACGCTTGCGCCCTCACTACTCTCAAGCCTATTTCTGAATATGCGCCTTGCATATGATGATCTGGTAAACCTGAGTTGATAACGTCATCAACTATACGCTCATGCCAATCCTGCACGCCGCCTGGGCGTTTTACCGGGACACCGTTGTATTCTATACCCAGCAGATGCTCAAACAGCCTAGAGGCGATCTCTTCATTCTGGGCCGTGTCACGGACTAGTCCGCCTACCTCAGTCTTGGTATTGTTTAAGGCGTTGATCTTAGTGCGAATTTGCCTTGGTGAAGGGAAACTGTCGAGTTCCTCAGTCAATTGACCTAGCGCCTCTCTCATTGTCTGCGCGTGTTCTTTCCCAAACGCCTCATAGTGCACACTACCCAAGCCGTCAGGCCAGTCTCGTTTCTTGAAAGGGTGGAGGGCGAACCATGCCGCATAGAGTTGCGTGAATTCTTCTTTTTCCATTATGCGTCTACTTTCCTCAATAGTCGGGCCTCTGCTAAAGCCCCGCCTTCGTGTTGATCTCTGGCCTTAATAAACCTGCCGGTGGGTGTGAGTACACCCCAAACATTCGGCTGATCTGCATATCTCAGATAGCCATACCTGTATTTACTAAGCCAGCCTTTTGCTTTGAAATTATCCATTAAAAGACCGCTTACGCGGCCTCCATTTCAAACGCTGCTCGAATGTCTTCTGCGTTTTCGTAATAAAAATCTGCGCTATTAAGCATGGAATCCAACATGAACTTTAGCAACTCAGTTTCTTCTGAGGTTCCAAACCCTCTTTCACGTTGCGCTTTTAATATTCTATCCGTTATCTGCTCAATGCGATTCTCGCCCATCTCAAGAGCCAGACCCAAAACGCCGTTCAACAGATCACCTTTAAGGGTGTAGTTCCACAAAACGTCGATCCATCTTGGCGAAAAAATTTCTTTACTCATCAGTTCCTCCAGACCGCTTAAGCGGCCCTGTTGCTTGACATGATTCTTGCTACGCTTACTCGATAGGACATTTCTTCTGGCTCAACGTCATAGGCGTGTTTCAAAGAGTGTATTTGCATTGCTTCGTCGTTCGAATTGAGTGTGCCAGCCTTAACTGCGTCGAAAAGTTCTGCAAGAAGCCGAATCATCAATGGTTGCGTCATTTCAAAACTTTCTATGTATTCTTGTTCAGTCATTTTTCGTTCCTTTTTGTTAATGTGTAGAAACTATAAAGCATTTCTTTATGAAGTAAAACATTTATTTTGGGTATTTCGGTTTGAGACGGTTGAGACGGTTGAGGGGTTGAGAGGGTGCGGCAGTTGATTGCGTTGATGCTGAAATTCCCAGCCGGACATACTTCACCCAATCTATTTCTCACAGGAGGAACTCCTAAAGCTGACCCTGCCGCTGGCCTGCTTAATCTACCGGCTCCTCAAGTTTACATCAGAACGGGATATCTTCTAGCCCGTCATCTGCCGCGCCATAAGCTGGCAAAGGTTGAGCAGAAGGGGGTGTGAATGTCGGCATCTGTGGCATACCGCCAGCAGGTTTCCAGTCATTGACCTGCGCGTACCATTTGCCTGACTTACCCTCTTTCACATCGAGGTTTATCCACTCACCCTCTTGACTAGATACCCAGCGCATAAACTCCTCACGCTTCAAGCTAACGCTACCTTTTACGAAATCAGGCGCACCGGCTCTTGGTGCTTTTACAAAAAAACCATCCACAAACTTATTATCCATTTCAAAACATCCTCATTGCTATTGCGGTGCTAACCGCTGTTACTATTGCCGTGACTAAAACCATACCCGCAACCTGTATCGGAAAGGGTACAGTAAAGGCTTCTACGGGCCTTAATTCTGCCGTTTCAGGCGTTTTCACGACTGGGGTGGGTGATACTGAAGGTTTGAACGTAACCGGCTTAATTGTGACCTTACCTTTTTGGTTGAGCATCTCAACTTGTATGTCGCGCTGGTTCCTTAACGTCTCCGATCTAATGTCAAACTTGCGCCGGTCTTCTTGTGAAAATTCTATCCAGTGTCGCTGCCGCATATTTTGAAGGCAGGTAATTATTTGCTTTGATGTCAATGGGTGTCCCATCTTTCGCATCTCTTCAGCAATCGTGCTGCGGCTCATTGGGCCTTTTGTTTCTAGCAGGTCGAACACCTTTCGTGAAAAGCCTCTATTTTTTGGTCTCATAGCCATTTTATTTACTCATCTTTTTAATGTATGTTCGGACAACGCTTGGAAGATTTGCCCAAACTGCTAACTTCATGTCTTCATCAGCGCTTAGTTCTTCTACTAGTTCTTTCAACCCAGCATCATCACTTAAGTTGATTGCTTCTACCAATCCCTTCACATACTCTTGACACTTCTTTTTGTCTACAACAATGCCTTCCTCTTGTATCACTGTCGCAACAACTGATTGAGGCTTTCGACCAGTGCTGTTAGGCGGGGGTGGTGCTGCTGCTGCGCCGTTGCCATCATCATCAACGTCTGCTGCTATTCCGCAAGCCATCGCCAAAGAGTACCGTTTTGCGTACGTTAGGGCCGAGCCTAGGCCCTGTGCGTTTGCCTTATCAACAGGAACCATCACTACCCCTGTGGATAACTTTTCGTCTGCTTTGCAGAAAATAGTCTCAATACCTACCCCATGATCTAGCGGGTGAGATACCTGCATAAAGAATATGCCATTGGCGTTTAGTGCTGGCTTGATCGCGTCAATCACTGACTTGAGGCTGGCAAACTTCGACTTGAAATGTGGGTTGTTTTGGTCAAAAGCTGCGTGAGTCATTTCTGACTGCGCTTTCACTAATGACTCTATGAGGTTGGTTTCTTTCATGATTTTTCCTTTTGGTTAAATTAGTCCCGTCTGTTCGGTCACGCGGACGGGCACACGCTAATGGGGAGAGGAGGTTCCCTGACCTATTTTTGCCTCTGCACTGCATCCATTAATTTTTGCAATGCTTCAAACCGCTCAACCGTGTTGACTGGCGGTAGATCGTTTTCTAGGTAACGCTTTGCCAGCTTTTGCGGTGTCTCCCATACCGTCAGGCTGTCTAGCAACTGCAAGCAATCATCGAACCCTAGCTCTTCTTTAAACATTTCTGATTTAACCTTTCCCATCACGCCACCTCCACAATGCAGCCAACCTCTTGACTTTGGTGGTAGATAAAATACTGGCGAGAAGGGTTGCTCTCTAAAACATTACCTTCAACTAAAATGCCAAAGATATTTTCTTTGCCGTCATGCTGTTGCTGTTTAATTTCCCAGTGAAAGTTTTCACCCCACCACTCAATTAGCTCTAGCATTTCTGTGCGACTGTCAGCAATGATTCCATTCTCAAATGAGTGGAGATCTTCGCCATCGTCTATGCCGTAAAACTTGACCTTAAATGTGCGGTCATTGTCAGCAACGCCGCCTAGATCACAGACTCTGCAAGCAATGATGTGGTGGCCTTCATCTTCTACCTGAAGCATAGGCTCACTGCACTGGCTGCAAGCACCTAAGTCTCTGGCGTACCATTCGGGGTGGTTTAATTCTCGTTCGGGTAAGTTCATTTCCATTCCTCTTTATTAAGTGAGGGGGTTATTGAAACATTATTTGCTATCAAAATAAACCTTTTTTTCACGTTTGTTTTGGGTTAGTATTCGCGCTCAATAGGGAAATCAAACTTTCTGGATTTCCTTTTACTAAGGGAAGAATCATGGAACCTAGTCTATATAATAAAATTGTTGAATCAGCCACTGGTGGTAACCAGTCGGAATTGGCGCGACAAGTTGGCATATCACCGCAGCTACTAACGCTATGGCGAAAAAGCCGAATCCCCGCTCACTACGTTGTTAAAGTTTGCAGACTAACAAATGGCGAAGTTGAGCCTTTTGATGTGCGCCCTGATGTATTCTTGGCGGACTGGAACGTATAAAGTGGATATCCATAGACTGAATCGACACTCAGTTGTGGTAAAAAGTTTTCGCTCTGTTT
>Ga0307488_10004624_pt1 | contig 11470 bp, 6 predicted proteins | sample SB02metaG_FD_202248 | JGI IMG/M metagenome (GOLD analysis project Ga0307488, IMG submission 202248) | Sea-ice brine microbial communities from Beaufort Sea near Barrow, Alaska, United States - SB 0.2 | ecosystem: Environmental > Aquatic > Marine > Coastal | place: USA: Alaska | collected 2017-05-06
GAAATTGAATCCCCATGTGGTCGGTCTGCGTCGTGTGCGGGCGACCGTCAAAAGTGACAAAGGCATCTTCAGTCCTCAGAACCGTATTACCCCCTTGGCGCAGTTCCCGTTTGAACCACATTTGCTGGTAGGAATGATTCCGGTAGTCAATCTGCCGGGGCTCCAACCGTGGCCGCGGCCCAAGTTCGATCACTTCGTCGAGCGCGAGGTCAGCAGCAGCCAGATAGCTTCGAATGTGAACCGGCGAGATTCCCTGCGTATCTGCAACCGTATCGAAATCTGACGTCTGGCTTTCCGGAGGCAACTTCGAAGCGATGTCACCGCCGATGCCAAGCAGATCGTGAAGCGTGTATTCGAATTCGATTCCCGTCAGTCGTCGGGACTGTGCGCGGCCGTTGAGTTGTTGTTGCGTCAGGCTAATAGTGCGAAGTGAGGATTCGATTGAATCGAGGGCTGCTTTCGCAATGTCACGATTGGGTCGTGGCTTTTTCTTCGGCGGCATTTCACCGGAAGTGACCCGGTCAAAAATTTTCTCCCATATGCGAAAGGTCGCGGGATCGTCGAGGTCAGATCCCAGCGTTTCAAAATTCAGCTCTGTTTTGGTGTCTCGATCGTGGCAGTCGATACACGAGGCGTCGATGAGAGGCTTCGTCATGAGGCCAAGTTGCTTTTCGTCAGCGGAAACCGCTTCGCCGAAGAGTCCAAGAAAAACAGTGATATAGAAAAGTTGTCTCACGATCCAATAGGGTTACTTCGGCGAATGAACAGGGTTGGTTCGAAATGGCAAAACGAAGCAATAGGGTTGGTTCGTACTATTTTTTGAGCATTCATCATTCCCTGTGATCACTCCAGTCTGGTCCTTCGTTCATCACGTCGCTGGTGATTTCTATTAGCTGATTCTTCAATCGTTCGAAAACCTTGGGATACTTCGAAGCCAGGTTGTGCTTTTGCGCCACGTCCTTCGAAAGGTCATACAGTTCGAAACTCTCGTAGGTCATCGCTTTGATCGCGGGAATCCAGGATTCCTGAAATTGGTTGAGGCGAATGTAGGCGCCGCGAAGTCGCTCAGCCTCAGGAATGTCAAAACCTTCGTGCAGGTTTGATTTCACTTCTGCCTCCGGGTCGGCGATGCCATTTTTTCGCAGGACAGTCACCATCTGATTTCGTAGATCGGCCATCGCTTCCCGATCGCGGGGAAACTCGGCTTTTCGATAACCAGTGAGTGACCAGTCTCCCTCACGGAGCGCGAGGGAAGGTCCTGATAGCGGCAAAATCCAGGCGAGTGGCTGATCGCGTTCGATTGCTTCTGATTTTCCGAGCAGGATTGGCGAAAGATCGGCACCGTCGAGATGGACTTCTTCGGGTGGATCAATCTCGAGAAGGCCACAGACGGTTGGTAAAATATCGATTTGCCCTGCCGGATAATTGACGACCTGACGCTCCGGAATTTTTCCCGGCCAGGAAAAGATGCCCGGCACACGGATGCCACCCTCGAAATTTGAGCCTTTCGCCCCGCGCAACTCGCCGACTCGGTCTCTGCGATAGCTTCCGTTGTCAGATGAATAGATCACGAGTGTATCCTTCTCGATTCCCATGGCCTTCAGTTTTTCCAGCAAGCGCTCGATGGCCCGGTCGGTGTTGTCGATCGTCCCCGAGTAGATCGCAGCGGGATCGGATGTGTCACCGTAGTCGGCTACGATCTCATCCGGGGCCGCGATCGGAGCGTGCGGTTCGTGAAACCAGACGTTGAGGAAGAACGGTTTCTTCGAATCGCGCTCTTCGTCGAGCCAGCGAATCGCGTCATCGACCACGAGTTGGCAGGCGTATCCCTCCAGCTCTCCGACGCGTTCACGATTGCGCCAGAAGTTGGTTGGATTGCGATGGCTCGGCGCGGCATTGAGATCGGTGGCGAACCAGTAATCGAACCCGTGCTCATCGATCCATGGTTTCTCGCGACCGCGGAAAGGAGCGCCGATGTGCCATTTGCCAATATGAGCCGTCTCGTAGCCTTCTTCCTTCAAAATCTCCGCCAGGGTCACCTCGCTGTTGAGCAGATGGACGTCCTGGTCGTTGTCACTGATCCAACTGTAGATACCCATTCGCACGTGGTGGCGCCCGGTCAGCAGGGTAGCCCGGGACGGGGAGCAGACGGCTGCGCCGGAATAGAAATCGGTGAACCGGACTCCGCTACCGGCGAGCCGATCCAGGGTCGGCGTTTTCACCGGGCCGCCATAGCAACGGAGATCCTTCCAGCCGAGATCGTCAGCGAGGAGAACGACGACGTTGGGCCGGCTTTCAGTTGCGAAAACCGGGAGGGCAAGGCATAGGGCAAAAATGTTAATAGCTATTCGCATCACTTCTCCTCCTCTTCAATCGCCGATATTCGGGAGGAATCCTTTCGGGCATCAAGGAAATGGCAGAATGCATGTGAAAAATAAGCTCCCATATCAACCTTTCAGATAAGGCTGCAACGAGGATCGGAGCCGTGTCCTAGCCCTAAAAACGGTGCTTTTCACTGCTGATTCGGACACGGCCATTATTTTTGCGATCTCCGCATAAGGCATCTCCTGATGATACCTCAAAACTATCGCTGTTTTCTGATTTTCGGGTAGAGTTTGGATTGCGTCGTCCACAATTTCGCCAAGTTCCAAGCAAAGGGCTTGTTCGTCGGGTAGAGGCGAATCGGGGAAGATAGAATGGGCTTCCACAGAGACCTGAAATCCGCTCTCTGCTCGTTCTTCAATCGAGACAGTTGGCTTTCGTCGAAGTCGCCTCGTTTCGTTGAAGACTAGATTGCGCACAATTGTGAAAAGCCAGGTCGTGAACTTTGCATTCGGTTTGTAGCGAGGAGCCGATTTCCAGACTCTCAGGAACACCTGTTGAGCAAGATCTTCAGCCTCCCAGGGAGCACCCAACATCTTAGAAATCACGCCTAATACGATGTGTTGGTGAGTTTCAACAAGAGTTTGAAATGCTTCGACGTCACCGCGGCCGACTCTCGACATCAGTTCAATATCTCGCTGATTTGCCCGATGCTTCTCATCTTGTGCACAGGGTAAATTCGAGGGAAAATTAACAGGAGTCATAAAAGATAGTTACTACTATGGTGGATTTGCATTCTGCGGACGAGAAACCTCTACTCACTCACGATGGGCTCTAGTTTCCCGCCTGAAAGTGGATATTCACTGTTTCAGGATCACCCTTGGTAACAACCGCGGTTGCCTCCCGTTCACCGAATTCCTCATGCCATGCCAAGAGAGTGTATTCGCCGTCCGGGAGGTCAGGGATATTGAATTTTCCCTCGGCATCCGTCACCGCGAAAAACGGGTGATCCATCACGTGAAAATGTGCAGTCATCCAGGGATGGAAGTCGCATTTGATGGTGATGGGGCCTTCTGCTTTGTCGAAGATTTTCTCACGATCTTCTGAGTCAGCGGGCTGGGCAATGTTGAAGGGACGGTTCTTTTTTGAAAGGGAACGGATGTTGTGGATGAAGGGATCGCCATTCTTCATCACCACATCCTGCCCGACGCGAATGCCCTGGACACGGGGTCGGAACATGGATTTCTGCTGGTCGATGACGGCGGGCTCTTTCGGTAAGGGAAAATCCCCCTGGATCGGGCTTTTGACGTAGACGAAGACATTGGCGAGGCCACCCGATTCGCTGATGAGGAGGTTCTCGTCGAGAGGTGGCTTGCCTTCGTAGAGTTTCCGGCTGGCTTCGTCCAGGGGGAGCGGCTTTCGTTTCGGGCGAGGGCCCTCGAAACGCACTGTGCCGGTGAGATTGTTGGCTCCTGTCGCCGACAGGGGTTTGGCGGATGCCGTGACGTCAACCACCTCGGCACTGAGGATGAGATCCCGGAAGGCCTCGTCGTTCACGGCGGCCAGGGATTTCTGGAAAGCGATCAGGTTGGGGAGATCAGATTCGGCGATCTTGAGCCCCGCGTAGTCGGAATCGCCCTCCGCTGCCTTTGCCATCTTGCCGCGGAGAATCGCTTCGAGGTCCGAGGGGGACCACTTCCCGTTGCGGAGCGATCCTCCCGTGGAAACCGCAAACTCTGGAGGTGAGTGACAGGCGATGCAGTTGGTCACCTTGGCGTTGCCTTCGGAGCCGAGGAAGGTCTTGAAGCCGTCATACGCCGCGCGATCCATTCCGGGAGGCAGCTTGAGAAGGACGCGTCCTTCCTGGTTGGCGAGGCGACCGTGAATCCGGCCGGCGAAGTCCTTCGCCGACTCGCCCTCTCGTGGATTGTCGGGAATCCGGTTCACATATACGAATGCGTCAAAGGGGGATCGACGTTCATTGTCGAGACGATGGACCCCCGTTTTCTTCTCCATCGACTCCGGGGCAGAGGTTGCCCCGCCCTTCTTTTTCGGTCGGGGCGGTTGTGCTTCGATCCGCCGGGTCACGGCTTCCACCACGCCTTTACGCAATCCATCCTGTGAAATTGAATTGGCCCATTTCAAAGCGCTCTCCGGGTCGGATGCTACCAGACCGTGAGCCAACCCATTGAGCGCGAAATCTTTGTCCACTTCGTTCAGCGAATTCAAGCGATTCACGACTGCGGTGATTTCGATTCCCCCTGCTCCTCCTCCCAGCCTACCGAACGCAGCCGAGAGAGCCGATCCGCGGACTTTTGAGTCCGACTGCGACAGGGCCAGCTTGACCGCATCGAAGGGAGCCTCATCGAATTTACCAGATTGGATCAACTTGGCGATTTCTTTGCCCTTCTCAACCCGGGCCTGTTTCCCGGCCTGCTGCTTCGCGCGCTCCGCATCAGAGAGGATGCCCTGCTCGTCGAGACTGAGTTCGATCGGCGCCAGTTTCACGCCGCCCATTTCTTTTTCGTCCTTGTCGAGAATCTCCAGCTTGATGATCTCGCCACAGGCATTCTCCATGTGCCGAACCGGGGCCTGGCTGTTGCTGGTCCAGACGTTGCCTTCGGCGTCGAATTCGATCTCACGCGTGTAAGTCACCTGCGTGGGCAGGCGGAACTCAACGAGATATTCGGTTTCCGGGTTGAAACGATAGAGGGTGTCGTTTCCGGTGCCGCAGACCCAGACCATGCCATCGGGCGCGACGTTGAGCGCGTAAGGGATCTGGTTTTCGTAGTTCGGTAGCGGGTAAACGGTCCACTCCTCGGTGTTGGGATCGAACTTGCCGAACACGCCCGAGCCGAAGGCCGGTACCCAGACGATGCCGTCCGGCGCGACGTGGAGGCGGCGAGGTCCGCGGAAAGGCGGGTTCCATTCGGTGATGTCGCCGTCTGGCGCCTTTGGATCGATCCGGCCGATGCGATTGCCGTTGAGTTTCGAATACCAGATCGTCCCGTCCACTGGGGAGTAGTCCAGACCGTAGGGCGTAATGCCGCGGGATTCACCCTTGCCGCCCGCCTTGACCTGTCCGGCGTCGAGGAGGTGGTATTCCTTCCGCTCGAGCGTCTTCGGGTGGAGGCGGAAGACCGAGTTTCGGCCGGCGTCGGTGTACCAAATGAGGCCTTCCGGATCATTCGGATCGATCCGTAAAGTATGCGGCCACGAACCGCGTTCCGCGGGCGGTTCGGCGCTGGAGGTGATCGTGTATTCCTTGGTCTGGAGGTCGAGCTTCGCCATCTCCCCGCTGACGCACAAGGTGAGCCACATATGCCCATCGTTGTCCGGCTCGATCGAATGCGGGCCCTGCGAACCGGGCGGCAGACGGTAGTAAATCCGCTCCGTCGTCTCGGGATCGAGAGTCGCCGTGTACTGCCGTCCGATGTGAACCACGTAGGCCAATCCGTCGTCGGGACCGATCTCCAGATCGTGAAACCCGGCTTCATTCGGCTTTCCCATCTCCCATGCCGTAATTTTCACGTTCGCGGCCATCCCGCTCGGCGGGGGCGGAGGTTCATAGGGAGGCCAACTCTCGACGGCGTCGTCCTTGTAGGTGTCGACGATGCGCTGGACGATCGTTTCCTGGGTGTGCGGATAGAGCCCGCCGAAACCGTCCATCCGGCGAATCATCGTGTCCCAGTCGACCGGCTTTTCCGGCGAGCGAAAGCCTCGTGTGCCGATCTGGTGGCAGTAGGTACACATCATCTTAAAGTTGAGGCGGTCCCTGACGTTGTCGAAAGAGAGCATCGAGAACGCGCTGTCCGCCGGGCGCTGGTTTTCGAGATCCATGCCGGTCGCCGGCTCCATCGAAAAGGCCAGGTCGGTTTTCCCGGGCTTCACGCCTTCGATGAAACGATCGAGTTGTCCGAGCACTCGCGCGCGAATCCGGAACATTCCCTCGGCCAGATCATCGACCCGGAACGAGCCGTCCGGCTGCGAGAAAACGGAAGTGCTCATCCGCCGATCGGTATCGAACGCCGACACCATCACACCGCCCATCGGCTTGCCGTCCTGATCCTTGACCATTCCGGAAACGGAACCCCGCTTTCCGGGCGGCTTGCTTTCTTCGCGGCGGATCTCGGCTTTCTGCTTTTTCTTAATGTGGGGATTGGCTTGGCTCTGCGGCTTCGGCTTCGGCTTCGTGGAAGTCGGCTTGCCTCCGCTGGTTCGCACGTAATCGAGAATCCTGATGAAAGATTCGGCCCGGTTCTCTATGTCCGGAAAAAGGCGCCCTTGCTCTTTCCACAGCCTGCCGACTTCGCCGGCTTTTTCGGGCGGTGCAGAGGCGAACCATTTGTCGACGAAAGGCTGATGTTTTTCGCCGCCCTCGTAGTCCTTGGGGATTTCCCGCTTGGCGATCTGTTCGAGCAATCGCTTCGTATTCGTAGCGTCGGCTTTAGCCGGCGGTTGGTGGCCTTGTTTGGGAGCTCCGCTGGCTGAAGCCGACGCAACGGGTTCGGACCGCACGTAGTCGAGAATCCTGAAGAAGGATTCGCCCCGATTCTCCATGTCTGGAAAAAGTCGGCGTTGCTCTTTCCAGAGCCTGTTGACTTCAACCGCCTTCTCCGGTGGCGCACTGGCGAAATACTTTTCGACGAATGGCTGATTCCCCTCACCTCCTGGGTAGTCTTTGGGAATCTCGCGCTTCGCGATTTCGATGAGCAAGGCTTTCGTGTCTTCTTCAGCCGTGAGTCCGGCGAGCCATTGCTTCACATTCTCTTCCTCTTCGGGGAAAGCGGTGAGGTAGAGCTGGATGGATTCCTCGCCCGTGATCTTGCCGGCATCGACCAGCGCCTTCAGCTTCGCGCTCAGGGCCTTCTTGGGATCGGCCGGAGGCTGGTCCGACTTCTTGGGAGCTTGCTGAGGCGCAGCAGTCACCTTCGCTCCGTCCGCCGATCCGCCCTCCTCGAGGCAATAGAGAAAGCGCATCCCGCGAAGGATGAGTTGCTTGCCCGCGAGCGCCGGCGACGCGTGGAAGTTGTCGTCGAGTTGGTTGGTGGCGAGGACCTTGAACTCACTCCCGGGCTCGATCACTACGGTGGTTCCTTTTCTCCCGACGAAATAGATCCGTCCGTCGGCTCCGACCGGCGAAGCGTAGATGTCTCCGAGGTCTTCGATGCGAGTGCGCTCGATGGCTTCACTACCATCGCTGGCGTTCAGGGAAGTGAGAATGCCCTGGTTGGACTGGGTAAAATAGAGCTGCTCGTCGTAGAGAATGGGAGAGGGGACGTAGGGCGTGCCCCGGTCTGCTTTCCAACGGATCTGGTCGGTGACATCTCCAGTGCCGGTGATCGGGATCGCCAGGAGCGCGTGCCCCTCATAACCGGTCATGCAATAGACCACTGGGCCGCCTTCTGCGTTGAGATCGACGATGGGGCAGGGAGTGCTGTTGTTCGTCAGTCCCGTTGCCGTCCAGATGAGTTTGCCGTTCTCCAAGTTGTAGCTACGCACCGCACTCGTGGCCGTGGTGATGACCTGCGTTTTCCCATCGTATGTTGTGATTGCCGGAGTCGCCCAGGTGTTGCCTCCGTCGCGATCCTGCTTCCAAATTGTTTTTCCCGTTTCAGAATTCAGGCACTCGATCGTTGATTGTCCGGCGTGATCGCGAACGATGATCAACTTTCCATCACGCACGACCGGCGAGCTTCCTTCGCCCAAACTCGCGCCTACCTTCGCTGGGCCGAGATCGCGCTCCCACAATTTCTTCCCTTCCAGTGAATAGGCAAACATCCCCGCCGAGCCAAACCAAAAGTAAACCCGTTCCCCATCGCAAAATGGCGAGGCCGAAGCAAAGCTCGCGTCTTTGTGATGGCCCTCGTGCGGCACAATTGTTTTCGCAACCTCGCGCCATAGCTGGTTCCCCGTTTTACGATCAAAGCAAAGCCCGACCATCTCATAAGTCGTATTGGGATGTTTGATCCCGAAAACCCGCTCCGGCTGATCTTCCGGCTTCGTCAAATTCGGATCCACCATTCCAGTATTAACCGCGGTCGTCACAAAGACTTTGTCACCAAAAACGATAGGGCTCGACGTTCCATGCCCCTGAATTTCGGCCTTCCACGCGAGGTTTTTGGTTTCGCTCCATTCCAGCGGTGGCTTAGCTGTATTAGAAACGCCATTGTTTTCCGGCCCGCGCCATCGATGCCAGTTTTCGGCGTTGGACTGGGCGGTAGCAAAAGATGCCGCGAGAAGGGAAAGTGTCAGGAGAATCGAAATCTTCATGATGATGGCTTTTCTTTTCTCCGCGTCGCAGACAAGTATTCGGAAAAGAAGGTGAGAAATTCTATTCGGCAGTTTACGAACCAACCCTGTTGGTTCATCGAACAGACCCTGTTGCTTCGATTTTCATTTTTTGCGGGAGGATTGCGCGTTGATCCGCCGACTCACATTTTCGACAACGACCTTCCGGAATCCTTCGTTGGAGACGGAGTTTGCCCATTTTAAGGCTCCTTGCGGGTCTTTGCCGGCGAGACCGTGGGCCAGACCATTGATCGCGAAATCCCGGTCGCGCCCGTTTTCGAGGGAATTCAGTTGATCGACAGCAGCTTTGCTTTGCCCTCCTCCGAGTCGGCCGAATGCGGCTGACATCACCGTTCCACGAGCTTGCGGATCGGATTGCGAGAGCGCCATTTTCACCGCGTCGAGAGGTGATTTGTCGAAGCCACCGCCTTCGATGTATTTCGCGATGGCCTTGCCTTTTTCGACGGGATCCTCGATCTTGTTGATCCAGTCCGGCAGGGCACGCGCGATCATTCGCCCAGCGAATTTCCGCGCTTGATCCCGGGCGCCGCGAGCGGCTAACTTGGCGGCTTCTTCGACACGTTCTTTGTCGTAATAAACCCGGATGACCTCTCCGTTTTCGACGGCAATGGAAGCAATGGCCACCTCAAGATCGTCCGGCCGTTCAAACTCGACCAGCTTCCAGCCCAGATGGTTTGGGTCTTCAGAAATGGTAAAGGTCTGGCCGTCTGCGGTGTCGATCAGAGTGGCGACCGGCTCGTCATCGAGATTAGCGATTCCGCTGAGGACGAGGGTGTCGGAAAGATTGAGCGCCCGGGTGAAGGGCGAATGCTTCATCAAGGCAGAAAAGTGAGTGGAATCGACGGCTACCGGGAGTGGAGAGGCATCTCCCTGAGCCAAAACTTTCGATACGAAAAGACCGATCCCAAAAGTCAGGATCGAAATCCTGAACAGTCGAGGTGCCGAGTTTTTGAACGAAAAAGTCATTCCATTCTTACTTTTTGATTTCGACGCTTTCGATGACCAGTCCTGCGTCCGATTTCACGGTTTGGATCCACAAATACATCATCTCCTGGCCGATTGGAGATTCAGGAAAGCGGGGATTCGTGGAAACAAAGGACGAAACAGGAACTTCGATTTGAAATTTTCCATCGGCGTCGATTTCAACAGGCGAACCCTTAAAAACGGCATACTTTCCGGCAAATCCGCCACGTTCTTTCTTTGTTGCAAAACCGGCATGAATCCGCTCGCTGCGATCCATGCGCCCCTGAATATTAATTTGGCTGCCTGCTACAATTTGCACGGGCGGCGATTTGCGCGGCGACGGATCAAAAACCGCGCTGTAAAGTAAAACCGGGTTTGAAGGGGCATTTGGTTCGCCCTTCCAAATGTGCGCCTCTGCCCGAATTCCGGTGACACCGTTCGTGGAAATTTCGGGGCGTCCCTGAATCGCATCGCGCGGAATGTTGCTGATCCACGAATGAACCGCGACTGGACGGGGAGCCGCAGAAAACGACGTTCCTTTTTCCAAAGCCGCGACCAGTTCTTCATTCGCGACGACTTCCTCAACTTTCCCATCGGCAAGTCGTGTCATTCGCACCTTGCCCTCGTTCACAGTCAATTGAGTGGAAAACGCGTTTGTCGCGAGGTTGAAACGCGTTCCGACGACTTCCGCTTCGGCCGATGGCGTGTGAATTTTCATGGCGCGGCCTACGGGTTGTTTCGCGGCATCGACCGAGAGATTTCCTTTTTTCAGCCTCAGTATCTTTCGACCATCGACAACCGCAACGTTCAAGACCGAGGGGCCGGTCAGCGATGCGGACGTGCCATCGGGAAATGCCAATTCGATCCAGGATTCCGCAGCAAACGTCTCGATCGTTCCCGCAGGAAGTTCGACGCCGGCTTGCGGGTTGATTTTAGATTCGCTATTCCAGCCTTCCCACTCCGCTGGACCGCCGCTGTCGACGATTTCCACAATCGGCTTGCCCGATTTTTCCCCGAATGAAATAAAGATGAAGCCCGCGATGGCAATACCAGCCGCTGCGGTCAGCGCCACCGGTAGCCAGCCGGATTTCTTCGGGGTGATTGGATCTGCGGCTTGCGGAATCTCGCCACCATTTTGAAGGAGCTCAGAATGCAGATCGAGATATCTCAGATACTGACTCTGGGCCTCGGGATTTCCATCCAGCATTTGCTCCAGCGACTGCAATTCATCCGCCTCAATGGTTTCATCTACGAGCTTAGAAAGCAGATGCTCCAGTGTTTTTTCCCATGTTTTTTTTTTAGGCATCACTCCATCCCTCCTTTTGTAATCTTTCTTCGATACAGAGCTGAAGCTGATCGCGGATCTTTTCGAGCGCGTAGTATATTTTGTGCATGCTGATGCCGGTTTTATCCGCTTCCTCTTTTACCGCGCCATGACGACCATAGCGAAGTTGAACCCATTTTCTCTGCTGCTCGTTCAGCAGTTCCAGACATTTTGTCAAAGCTCCGCGTCGGGCTTCCATCAAAGGCATTTCTTTATCATACTGGGAATGCATTTGTTCGAGAAGCGAATCGGAAAAGACCAGTTTTTCGCGAGCCAGCTTTTGCCGCCATTTCAAAATCTCCAAATAGGCGAACCGGATCGCCCAGGGAACAAAAGGGCGCTCCGCATCGTATTTGTCCCATTTTTTCCAAAGTAAAATAGAAACGTCCTGCAGCACCACTTCCGCATCCGCCTGGCGTGGGATCATCGAAAAAACATAGCGCCCCACCTCCGCCTGGTGGCGGGTCCAGAGTCTGACGAAATCTGATTCGGGATTCATATTCAAACTACCTCCGCATTTTTACCAGAAATTTGGAAATATTGTTTCGA
>Ga0307488_10004625_pt1 | contig 11468 bp, 9 predicted proteins | sample SB02metaG_FD_202248 | JGI IMG/M metagenome (GOLD analysis project Ga0307488, IMG submission 202248) | Sea-ice brine microbial communities from Beaufort Sea near Barrow, Alaska, United States - SB 0.2 | ecosystem: Environmental > Aquatic > Marine > Coastal | place: USA: Alaska | collected 2017-05-06
GCTTTGTATTTTGTCTTGGTGCTGGTGGTAATCCTCGTAAAGTTGCATGGTGTGACCAAGAAAACAATACTGTATGGTCTGCATCAGCAACAAATCAAGCTGGTGATTTTGAACTGCAAACAGTAGGACAAATAATGTGTGGTCTTCGTATGAGAGGAAGAACTCTTATTTTGACTGATAACGATGCTCATATAGCTACGTATTCAGGAGCACCATTTGTTTTTGGATTTGAAAGAGTAGGAACTGCATGTGGTGTTGGTTCTAGACGTGGAGCTGTAGCAATTGATGAAGGAGCATTTTGGATGGGTCAACGTGGATTCTTTTCATTTGATGGCTCTACAGCTAAAGAAATACCTTGTGAAGTTTCTGATTATGTATTTGATGATATGAACCCAGCACAAGTAACGAAAGTATACGCAGTTCACAATTCACAGTTTGGTGAAATATGGTGGTTTTATCCTTCAGCTAGTTCTAATGAAAACGATAGATACGTTGCACTTGACTATAAAGAAGGACATTGGACAACTGGCGTACTAAGTAGAACTGCAGGAGTTGATTCAGGCGTATTTAAAAACCCTATTTGGGCAGATGCTAGTGGTAATCTTTACAACCAAGAAACTGGTTACACACATACTGGTTCAGCTAAACCATTTGCAGAATCAGGCTCTATTAGTTTAGGCAATGGTGACAGCATTATGAAAGTAACACAACTTATCCCTGACGAAAAAACACAAGGACAGGTAGCTGTTACATTTAAAACAAGATTTCATCCTAATGACACAGAAACAACACATGGCGCATTTACATTAGTTAATCCAACAGATGTTAGATTTACAGGTAGACAAGTGCGTATAAAAGTACAAGGCGTTGGTAATGACAATTGGCGTTCAGGTACTATGAGAATAGATGCAAACCCCGGAGGTAGGCGATGAGTATTGCAACACCACCACCTCCACTAGGCGACAACTGGAAACCTTGGGCAGAACGTTTAACTACATTTATGACTACTACTCGCAATAAATTACAATTTTATAATGCAAGTAATAAAGCTACTCAAGATGGCATTATTATGTGGGATGAAGCACAAGATTGTCCTGTAGTTTCTAAAAATGGCGCATGGATTAGGATAAAATTAGACCCATGAGCATACAAGAACAACTATTAAATGGTAAGACTTGGATTGAGTCAGCACTTAAAAAAGGTGGTGAAACTCATGACTTTAAAGACATTGTAGATGGCGTTTTAAGTGGACACATGCAATTGTGGATGGGTTCAAACGGTTGTGCAGTAACAGAAATTATCGTGTATCCTAATAAGAAAGTGCTTCATGTATTCTTAGCAGGTGGAGATAAAGGCTATGGAATTAAACAAATTACAGACATGCATGATGATGCAATGGCATGGGGTAAAGAACAAGGCTGTGATGGTATGACAGTAGCAGGACGTAAAGGTTGGAAAAAAGTTCTACAATCAAAAGGATGGACTGAACAGTTTACAACATTATTAAAGGAGTTTTGACATGAGTGGTGGTGGCGGAAAAGGTGGAAGTAAAACAACAGAAACAACAATACCTGATTGGATAAAAGACCCAGCGGTAAGAAATTTACAGAGAGCAGAAGATGTACAAAGAATTGAGTACATGCCTTATTATGGTGCAGATGTTGCAGCGTTTAATCCAATGCAAAATGCGGCAATGAACAATAATATTGCAACTGCACAAGCTTTTGGCTTACTTGACCCTAATAGTACATTAACAGCAGAAAGTGGTATGCCAACTCCTACAGATTTTGATGGATTTAGCGGTTATAGCTCACAACCTATGTATGAATCAGCTTTAGCAGAAATGAAAGCTAAACAACCTGATGCAAGTGCACAGTACGATGCCTTATTTGGCGCACCAGCTATGGCACAATTAAATAATTCAAGAAATGCTTCAAGAAATAATGGTGGTGGTGTTAGCTTTAACATGGGTGGTGGAAACAATCGTGGCAATGCACCATTAAATACACCTAATTTAGTATTACGAGATAAAAATGGTACTGTTATGAACAGTCCAGCACCGGCAACAACTATTAATTATAACCCATCAAGTACGCCTGTAGGCAATGCACCTTTAAATAATCAACCAACGTTTAATTTTAAAACACCGAAAACATATTCAAGTAGATTAGATAGTAAGGGATATACACCAAAAAAGTAAGTGGGGGAACTCCCCCCCAAAATAATGTTTATGGAGCAGATATAATGGTAGCAAAAGACAATTCAGGAAGTTTTAAGGTGCATAGTGGTCAAGCAAAAAATCAATTTAAAGTTGACAATGCGAATCCACATAAAGGATACAACAGGTTTTTTAAATAAAAATATGAACAGGAGATAGAAATGGCTAATTCAGGATTACCCGGAGGACAAAAAACTCCACCTAACATTAATAGCCTTGCTGCTCAAGGCATACAAGGTGCAGGACTGGGTACTGCTAATGCATTAAAATACGCTCCACAACAAGTGGGAGTTGTAGGACAAAGCGCCTCAGTAAATCCTATGAATGTCACAGGTTCAAATGTCACAGGTTCAAATGTATTAGGAACTAATGTATTAGGAACTAACGTATCGGGAACAAATGTAACACCTCAATCATTAGCAAATACAAGTTTAAACCCTTACATGAATCCATACAACGATGCTGTAATTAAAGCTAATGAAACTGACATCTTACGTGGTGCTAACATGGGTCTTAACACGTTGCAAGGTCAAGCACAAGCTGCAGGTAGTTTTGGTGGTTCTAGACATGGTATTGCGATGGGTGAAATTGGTAGAGACACACTTAGTCAATTAGCACAATCCTCTGCAGGTCTAAGACAAGCAGGTTATGGAAATGCACAACAAGCTGCCTTACAAGATATTGGTAATAATTTTCAAGGACAACTTGCTAATCAAGGTAATAATTTGCAAGTGCAAGGTATGAATCAAGCTAATAACATGCAAGGACAACTAGCAAATCAAGCCAACAATATGCAAGGACAACTTGCAAACCAAGGCAATAGTTTACAAGCTCAATTATCTAATCAACAAAACGCTTTACAAAGTGGTTTAGCTAACCAGTCAACAGGGATGCAAGGTCAATTGGCTAACCAACAAGCAGGAATGCAAGATATAAGCAATAATTTACAAGCTCAGTTAGCGAATCAATCAGCAGGAATGCAAGGAATGAATCAAAGACTAGGAGCTGCAGGTCAATTAGCTGATATATCTAATTTAGGATTCGGTATGGGTCAAACTGTAAATAATAACTTAGCACAACAAGGTGCAATGCAACAAGCGTTACAACAAGCAGTCTTTGATGCCTCAAAACAAAAATATGGACAATACACAGGACATCCAGCACAAGGTCTAAGCTATTTAAACGCAGCATTAGGAGTCACACCAACAACACCACAGACACAAGTTACGTCAAAACAACCAGGTCTGTTTGATTATTTATCACTAGGCGCTAGTGGTTACACAGGGGGTTAAGAAATGGCAATAGGTCTAGGTCAAATGTTAGGAATGGGTTTGTTAAGCCAAATGGGTGGTGGTGGACTCTTAGGTGGCGTTAAAAAACCTGAAGAAGAAGTTCCTACACAAACAGCTAGTGCTAATACTGGTGGTAACTTTATGTCAGGTATAAGCAATCAGATGTTTAACGGAATGAGTAGAGAACAAGTCGCACGTCTAGGAATTGGCTTTAACTCAATGACATTAGAACCTAATGCTAGTTTAGCAGCCTCATTTCAGTCAACTATTGACAACGAAACTAAAAAAACAAATCGCAATGCTACTGTAGAAGCTCTTATTAAAATGGGTAAGCCTAATATAGCTAATTTAGTAAGCACAGGAGCTATGGATGTCAGCACAGCTATGACTTTAGCTTTTAAGGAAGGCAAAGGTGATGTTAATGGCACACAAGCTTGGATGGAAACGTTTAGAGGCAAAGGTACTGCTGAACAAGATTCACAAATAGATTCGTACAGAGCCTTAATTGCTACTGCTGAAGGCGATTCAGTAGCTATACGTAAATACGTAGAAATGTTTAGTAATGACTTTGGTGTTGGTGTAAAAGACTTAAAAGACACAGTAAGCGCAGTCCAAGTACAGCAAGAAGATGGCATGGTCGGTGGCATTCAAATGAAAAAAGGACAAAAATACACTATTGTTACTGATGAATTTGGCGCACAAAAAGTTAAGGTTATTGAAGGTGCAATGGGTGAAACCGAGGGCATGGTATTTGATAGAGAGTTAGAACAAACACTTAAAGCTCAAGATGTTACATTAGGTACAAAACGTGCTGATGAATCATTTCTTTCAGCTTCTTCTGCTATACAATCTGTACAAAAGTATACATCTGTAATGCGAACTCTTAAAAATCCTGATGGTACGTGGAATGAAAAGGCGCTTACAGGTTGGGGAATGAAATATTTACCTGATTTTACTGCTGAACAGTCGTTCATTGGTAGTGTAGCTAATTTAATGGGTATTGATGTTATTAATATGGCTACGTTTGGTGCGTTATCTGAAAAAGAAATGCAAATGGCAATGGAAACTAATTTAAATACAAACTTAAAACCTAAAGAATTGTATAAGCAAATTAAAATGATGGTTGAGTCAAGACAAAAAATGGCACAAGGATTTATGGAACGTGCAAGAAAATATGAAGAATTAGGTTACTCAGAAAAAGCATTTAGAGCATATCGTGTTAAAGAAAACGAAGGTCATTTAGCTTCAAGATACATGAAAATGTCTAAGGATGTTAAATCTGAAATTAGAGCAACACAATATCAGTCTTACACATCAAAAGCACAAAAAGAAGGTGTACAACCAATGGCATATGATGCTTGGAACAATAGTCCTAACACAATGACTGCTTATGATGCATGGTCATATGTTAACTTTAACGATAGAGCTAAATTTATTAGTCAAATGCCTGAAATGACAGGTGAAAAATATTTAGACATTATGGGTAAAACAGAGTTTGCTCTTGAATGGTGGAATGATAACGTAGGTGGTATGTAATGGCAGATAACAGGACAAACGTTGATATTTTTTCAGCTATAGGTGAAGAAGAAGATGAAATCGTAGTCAGTCAAGAGCGATTAAGTCCTGATTTTCCTATTGATAGTTTAAACTCAGAATTATTAAGTCAATCTTTGCCTGAAGAAGCATTAGAAACACAAGTTGACCTTACTAATGTAGATAAACAAAAGTTTCGTACTGCTATGGGTGGACTTACATTCCAGTTTTGGGATGAAATGGAAGCATTTGCTACTTCGCTAGTAAACGATGGTGTTTCTTACGACCAAGCTAAGTCAGAAATTAATAACAAAGTTGCTTTGTACGCAAAAGCACATCCTAAAGAAGCTTTTGGTATGGAGATAGCAGGTGCAGCAATTCCAACACTATTAAGTGTGTTTGGCGGGCCAGGTACAATGGCTGCTTCATTTGCAAATATTTTTAAAATTGGTAGGTCAGTCTTTAAACCCGGTACGCAAAGTAGCAGATTAGGCGCAGGTACACGAATGAACCGTGCAGGTCTAGGCGGAGGAACGTATGCAGTTGGTGAGTCGGAAGACAAAGGATTTATGGATTTTGCAGAAGGTTATGGAATGGGAATGGCAATTGGTGGTGGTTTTGTACTTGGTGGTAACGTGCTTTCAGGTATTTCAACTTATGTATCAACTTTAGCACGACAAAAATTTGGCGACCAAACAAGCAAAAAAGTACGTGTAGAGTTAAATAGATTAATGGAACAAACAGGTAAAAGTGAAGACCAAGTTATTGTTGATTTAATGAATGGTCAATTGTTGTCAGAAAATCAAACTCTAGTTAATTTAATAAAAACAACAATTCAGGGTAAAGGTAAAGCACAAGAAGTTTTAGATGAAATTGCAAAGAAAAGAATAGGTGAAACTAAAACTAATGTTATAGACGAGTTACAAACCTTAACAACTGGCACAAAATCAGATAAAAGCCTTACAAGAATTTGGAAAGCTGACCAATCAGTAATTAAAAAGAAAGAAAAAGAACTTTATGACACAGTATTTGGTAAAAAAGGTGGCAATCCTAATTTAGTAAAAGGCAACGATAGTGGACTATTAGACGATATTCTAAAAGCGGCACAACAGAAAAAAACTGGTGTTTATGATGAACTAGAAGCACTTTATGAGAGTTCAGAACATTTAGTTCCATTATTTACAAAAAATGAACAAGGTGTTGTTAGAATGCTTCGTCAGCCTACTCTTGAAGATGTTGAAGTGGTTAGACGAGTAATATCTGAAGTTGCTTATGACTATAACAAAAGTGGTAAAGGTGGAACAGGAGGTAATCTCCAAGCGTTAGAAACATTAATTCGAGGTAAGCTTGATAATATGAGTCCGGGACTAGCAGTAGTTAGAGAAAGAGCCTCAACTGTAAGACGTGCTAGAGAAGCTTACGATTATGGATTAGGTTTGCTTACTGGTAAAAAAGGCAATGCACCTGAAGATGTGGAAGAATTTATGATTGAATTTGGAAACGTTCCGGGCGTAATGAATGCACTACGTATTGGTGTTACACAAGCACTTAAAAATAAAGAAGGTTCATCAGCAATTAAAAAAATGGCTGACCCTGACTCAAATCTATACACTATTATTAGAAAAATTATTGGAGACGTTCCTGAAGGCACAATAGATGATGCAGGAAATCTTGCTTTTAGAAAAACTAATAATGAACTGCAAAAGGTTATTGATGTTGGAGCAAATGCAGCTAAAGTTAATCCAAGTTTACAAGGAGCATTTGGTTCACAAACTCAACCGTTAATGCAAACCTCAAGAATAGCAGGTGCTGCAGGTAATCGAGAAGGTGGACTTATAGTTGCTGCAACTGATTTCATTTTTCAACACTTGCGTAAAAATATGGGTCTTTCACCTGAACAAGCTGATGAATATGTTAAATTAATTACTGCACGTCCTGAAAATAAAAAATTATTAGAAGATGCATTTGCTGCTAACAATATGGGTCAACTTATGAAATTAATTGATTCTATGATAACGGGTGTTGCAGGTGTTGCAGGAGATATGAGAGCTAAAACTGGTGTGTCAGATATTAAAGATAGTGTTGACCCACTTGGTTCATCAGGAATAGGTGGCTTAATGAGTTTAGTTGGTCAAAATGCTGTACCATTATTAACAGGATACCCACAGGAACAGGAGCAATAGATGGCAGAACTAAAAAAAATGTCTGATGATGATGTACAAAGTATAGCTAAAGATGCATTAGATGCTGCAACATCATTTGTTGAAAGTGAGATAGCTGATGACAGAATTAAGTCACAACGCTACTTTGAAGGTGAAACAGACATAGGGCAAGAAGAAGGACGTTCTAAAATAGTTGCAACAAAAGTTAGAGACACTATAAGAGCTATAAAGCCTAGTCTTATGCGAGTTTTTCTATCCTCAGAGAATCCTGTAGAATTTATACCAACAAGTCAAAAAGATGTTGCAGGTGCTGAACAAGCCACTAAATATGCACATTGGAAGTTTCAACAGTTAGATGGTTATAGATTATTAAACGATGCTATACACGATGCTTTAGTAAAGAAAACTGGTGTATTAAAAATTTGGTGGGAAGATAACACAGAAGCAACAATGCACACATATACAAACGTCACAGATGAAGAAATGATGGCAATTGTTAATGAAGATGATGTAACTGTTATTGAGCATGGTACTGAACTAACTATAGAATCCGATGAGTCAGGCATGGATGTTGAAAGACCAATGCACACATTAACGGTTAGCCACAAAAAAGAAACTGGTGAATTAAAAATACAGTCTGTACCACCTGAAGAATTTATTGTAGATAGAAATGCTGTAAGTGTTGATGATGCATACATAGTCGCACACAAATCTGAAATGCGAGTTAGTGACTTAGTTTCAATGGGTTATGATTTTGATGAAGTATCTAGTTTGTCAGGATTACGTTCTGATGATACGTACACAGACTCAGAAGCATTCGAGCGTAAAGGCTATGAGCAAGATGAAGAAGACAGCACAACAGATATATCTATGAAAAAAGTTGCTGTGACTGAAGCTTATATGAAAATTGATAAAGAAGGTACTGGTGTTGCAGTAATGTACAGATTATTACTAGCAGGTGGTGATGACACACTTTTAGAGTGTGAGCCATATGGTGAAGTACCATTTGCAGTATTTGAAGTAGACCCTGAGCCACACACATTCTTTGGTCGTAGTATTGCTGATTTGTTAATGAACGACCAAGACTCATCTACAGCAATGCTTAGAGGAATGATGGATAACGTAGCGTTAACAAACTCTCCTAGACAGGGTTATGTACAAGGACAGGTTAACGTAGACGATTTAATGAACAATGAGATTGGTGGATTAGTAAGAATGAAGTCTCCACAAGCTTTAGTTGACATTGCTACTCCATTTGTAGCTGGTCAAGTATTAACAGCTATGCAATATATGGATATGGCAGTTGAAGCCAAATCAGGTGTAAGTAGAGCCTCTATGGGTCTTGACCCTGATGCTTTACAAAATACTTCTGCAACTGCAGCACGATTACAGGCTCAACAAGGTTCAGCGCAGATAGAAGTTATGGCTCGAAATATTGCCGAAGGCGGAATGAAACGTCTCTTTAAGCTAATGCTTAATCTACTAGTAGAAAATAGTTGTGAAGACACTATGATGCGTTTACATGGTGAATTTGTACCTCTTGACCCACGAGTTTGGAACACAGGCATGGATATGACTGTAAATGTTGGAGTGGGTACAGGTCAAGAAGGTGAAAGACACGCAGCCTTATCTCAAGCACTACAAATGCAAATGCAGATATGGAGTCAATACGGAACTGCAAATGGTTTAGTTACTATGACAGGAATTAGAAACACACTAGGAGATATGTTAGCTTTACAAGGTGTACGTAATGTAGATAGATACTTTAACCCAATGACTGCTGAAACCGAAGCACAGTTAATTCAACAGCAACAGCAACAAGCTCAAGAAAATCCACAGATGTCTGAAGCTGAGGCTCTAGTACAAGCAGAACAATATAAAGCTGATAAGAAGGCTGAAATGGATATGCTTAGAGCGCAAATAGATGCTCAGAAAGCAATTGCTATTGATGACAGAGAACGTGATGCCTTAGACCAACAGTTACTAATTAAAGCAGCAGAAATATTAGGTAAATATGGCACTTCAGTAGATGTAGCAAACATAAAAGTTGAACAAGAAAAAGCTAGATACCCACAAGAATCACCTGCAGAAGCAGTAACAGGAGGTAGATTCTAGTGTCACAGAAACTTTCAATTGTTGAAAAATCTGCTAGAATGAAAACATTACAAGCTGATGACACGTTTCAATTAGCTTTAAAAGAGATTACAGAACAGCAAGTCGCTGTGTTTGTAAATGCCCATTCAAATACGGATGAGCGAGAGGAGGCACATAACATAATTTGTGCTCTACAGAAGATTGATGATTACTTCGACTCTGTAAAAACAGATGAAGCAATGTACAATCATAAACTTAAATAGGAGTACAGTACCTTGGCTAACGAGACTGATAACCCAATAACAGACATAGATAGTGCTGTTTCAAGCATTATTATGCCTGAAGAAACAACGGAAGAAGTAATAGAAGAATCTCAAGAATTAGAAGAAATTTCTAATGAGGCTGAAGTTACAGATGAAGTTGAAACTGAAGAAGAAATAACAGAAGAAGAAGTTGAAATTGAAGCTTCTACTTCTGCGGATGACGATGACCTAATAGAGGAAGCCAGTCCAGTAGAACTTGAAAGATTTTCTGTCAAAGTAAATGGCGAAGAATCACAAGTAACCTTAGAGGACTTAAAGCAAGGCTATAGTGGACAAAAGTACGTCCAACAAGGTATGCAAGACGTGGCAATGCAAAAGAAAGAAGCCGAGCAAGTCTATGCTGCCTTAACTAATGAACGTGAGCAAATGGCTCAGTTATACCAACAACTCCAACAAGGAGGATTGCAACAACAACCTGTAAAACCTACAAAAGAACTTTTTGATGCTGACCCAATAGGTTACATGCAAAAAAACATTGAGTATGATGAACAGATGAGTTCTTATAATCAGCAAATGGCACAACTTCAACAAGTTTCACAGCAACAAAGTGTAGCTCAAGAACATGCTAAAAAAGCTTTTTTACAAGAACAGATGCAAATCCTACAAAAGGACATTCCTGATTTTGCAGACTCTAAAAAAGCAACTGCTTTGAGGGAAAGGTTGGTAACAGCAGGAACAAATCATTATGGATATAGTAATGACGAAATTTCTCAAATAACTGATGCGAGAGCTATTAAAGTGCTTTATGATGCCCAAAGGTATCAAGATATTATTTCAGGCAAATCCAAGGCGGTTGTTAAAACTAAGTCTGCGAGACCTGTAATGAAACCGGGTACTAAAAAAGTTTCTACGCCAAATGCACAAATACGTTCACGCCAACAGGCAAAACTCAAGGGTTCAGGTAGTCTAGATGATGCTGTGAACTTAATTTTAAATACAACATAACGGAGAAATATTATGGCGCAGCCCAGCAATACGTTCGACAGTTATGACGTAAAAGGCATTAGAGAAGACTTATCTAACGTTATTCATGATATCAGTCCTGAAGAAACTCCTTTTTACTCATCGCTGAAAAAAACTAAAGCAACAAACACTTACCATGAGTGGCAGACAGATGCACTACGTGCTTCAGCAGCCAACGCTCATATTGAGGGTGATGCAACTGTTGCAGAGCAAAGAGTAGCAACTACTCGCTTAGGTAACTACACGCAAATCTTTAAGAACGCAGTAGTTATTCCTGACACAGACGAAGGACTAGATAAAGCCGGTCGTTCTGCTGAGATGGCATACCAAGTGTTAAAAATTGCTAAAGAGCAAAAGCTTGACATTGAAAAAGCTTTGTTTGCTAACAACAAGTATGAAGTTGGTTCAGCTTCTGCAGCACGTGAACTAGCAGGTCTAGGCGCATACATGACGACTAATGTAGCAAACATTGGTGGTTCAGGTGGTGCTAACCCTACTGGTTCTGTTCCGGGCGCAACTGCAAGAACTAACGGTACTCAGACAGCGTTTACACAAGCTGACTTTGATACTGTAATGCAAGGCATATGGGTAGCTGGTGGTAAAGCAGATTCTGTTTACTTATCTTCTTTCCAAATGAACATTGCTTTAGGTTTTACAGGTAACAATAACCAACGTTCAAACGTACAAGCGGGTGACCAAAAGGTTATTAAATCATTGGATGTATATGTAACTCCATGGGGAACAGTAGAATTTGTACCTCATCGTGAAGTACAAAGCAGAGATGTTTACATACTTGATAATGATATGTTTGAAGTAGCTGTACTACGACCTACTAAGAACACAGAACTTGCTAAGACTGGTGATAACACTACTCGTCAAGTTT
>Ga0307488_10004626_pt1 | contig 11468 bp, 16 predicted proteins | sample SB02metaG_FD_202248 | JGI IMG/M metagenome (GOLD analysis project Ga0307488, IMG submission 202248) | Sea-ice brine microbial communities from Beaufort Sea near Barrow, Alaska, United States - SB 0.2 | ecosystem: Environmental > Aquatic > Marine > Coastal | place: USA: Alaska | collected...
AGCGTAGCACAAGCCTTTGAAGTATTCGGCGACAGAGCCGGTAAAATTATTCCAATCTTACAGGGAACTACAGGCGCGTATGAAGACCTGACACAAAAACAAATCGAAGGCACAGGCGCAGCGCTTGAAGCGCGCCAGATATTAGAAGACACAGCGCAAGGTGGATTTGACCGGTTGCGAAGTTCTGTTGAAGCCTTAGGCATTTCCATGGGTGAGGCTTTGCTTCCTATCGTGAAAAAAATGGCGGATTCAATTGCTAGTTTTGCTTCACGGCTTGCAGGCATGAGCGACGGAGCAAAGACGGCGGTAATTGTCGCAGGAGCTTTGGCCGGAGCCATTGGCCCGATGCTTATCATTTTACCGAACCTTGTAAGCGGTTTGAAGTTGGCGCGGATTGCAATGCTTGCCATGAACGCATCGATGATTTCCAACCCTTTCGGAGCGGTTGCTATGGCGATTGGTTTGGTTGTCGGTGGATTGATTGCGCTTAATTCTGCTGCAACGGACGGAGCAAGTAAGACCGACCAACTGAAAGAAAGTTTGGGAGGTTTGACGCTTGACGAACAAGCCAACCAAATTGCAGGAGCGACGGCAGCGCAAAAGGCATTTGTTGAACAAATCGAAGCGGAGAAAAAAGCGATTGAAGAACTTGCGCCGTACAAGCGAAGCACCAACAGCGCTGCCGGCAGAGACTTAAAGCGATTAACCGCACAACTTGCGGAAGCAAACAAGGAACTGGCGGCAATGCAAGCGCTTGAAACAGGCGTGGCGTTGAAGCTTGAAAGCGTTAAAGAGTCAGCCGACGAAGCAGCAGGCGACGAAACAAGCGGCGTGAAAGGTTTGGAAACAAACTTAAAGGCATTATCGCCAGCTGGTGAAACCTTGGGCATGCTTATTAACCGACTAGAAGAAACTAATGTTGCAGCAACAAAGGCAGCAGACCCAAAAGCGTTAGGCAGTTTAATCAATATGTTGGAAGAAACGCAGGTTGCCGCCTTTAATGCCGGCGAAGGGTTAGCAGGAACGACGGCGGAAACAATGACGCTTTTCGATTCCCTTGTTAGCGTGGCCGACGTTATTGGTGCTGCATTTGGTAGCGCATTTGCTTCAATTGTAACAGGCGCGCAAAGCGCAAAAGCTGCCATCGTTGAAATGTCAAAGACGATAATTATGGCCGCGCTTGCTGCATCACAAGCGACGATAATTCAAGCAATGATTGACAGCGGAAAATTTACAGGGCCAGCAGCGCCGTTTGTTATTCCGGCTTTAATTGCCGGCGGTATTGCAATGGTCGGCACGTTGTTTTCCGCAATACCAGCGTTCGCGGATGGTGGAATTGTAAGCGGGCCGACCATGGGCCTTGTGGGTGAGTATCCAGGAGCAAAGACCAACCCGGAAGTAATTGCGCCGCTTGATAAATTGCGCTCCATGTTAGGAGGGCAAAGCGTAGTTGTTACCGGTAAGATTTCCGGGCGTGACATCTTGTTAACGAGCGAACGAAATGCAATAGACCGAAACCGAGTAAGAGGCTTCTAAAAATGGCAGACCCAATCAGATTATTTGCAGAGTTCAAGGACGACCTTGGAAATGATTACAGGCTGAACATCCACCAAGCCGGTTGGCAGGTAACGCCGTTTGAATTCAACCTAGGCGCGGACGGTTTTACGTTGAGGTATACCGGCGACAATGAAAACCGGATGCAGGCCGTAATCGGCAGCGAAGTGACGTTTACGCTAGTTGAAAACGACGCACAGCACAGCCTTTTTATAACTGCTTTGGCAACATCGCAGGACTCTGAATTTACGTTATCAATTTACAAAGACCCTGACAACACCAATACTTTGTTTTGGACGGGCGTGATTTTATCGGAACAAATTGAACTTGTGGATGAAGCGTATCCTATCATGAACACCTTTACCGCAGTGGATGAATTGGGAAACCTCAAAAACATTCTGTACAATAACAATGGAGTCAAGTACACCGGGCGCGACAACATAGCTGTTCACATTACAAAAGCAATTTTGAAAACGCGTGCGCTTCACATATACGACAGCACGGATTTTATTATTCAGTACTCAAACAACTTTTTCCCCACTACGGATTTTGCAAGCACGAACGCATTGATTGAATCGCGCGTCGACCATTCGGCATTTTACAACGTCGATTCCGATGGTGTAATTCAGTTTTTTGACACGTTTACAGTCCTTGAAAACCTATGCACCACGTTCAATAGTCGTTTATTTTACGCCAATGGAATTTTCAATTTCATTCCAATAGGGGCAGCAATAGACGATTCAGATTTAACACTTTGGAAGATTACAAAAAGCGCAGTTGTAAGCGCAACGTCATACGCAGTAAACGCGCAGAAAGATAATGGGACAGATTTTATAAAACTTGCAGGCGGTTCTTCAACATTTCTGCCGCCTTTGCAAAAGGTCAAACGCACGTGGATAATCAATGCAAATTTGCCGCTGTTTACTGGCATACAATATTTGAACCCAAATACAACACAAGACCAAATTGGCGACACCATAACCGACCAAGAACTAGTATACAGCAGCAGCTCAGAATTGCGGTTGCAATTACAATACCAGCACACGTATCCCGGTGGAAGTAGTGCGTTTATAAACCAAAATATTCCAGCGAGAATTGTTTTGCGTTTTGTAATTAAATGCGGCTCGCTTTATTACAAGAACGCGATAAGCTTTGGCCCGGGTTCACAATGGATTGGCGATTATGAGGAAAATTACACAGCGCAAGTAATGTCTTTTACTGATGGTGCATGGAGTGCAGGCGAAGAATACTATTATTTGCCGGTGACTGTGAACAATTCGTGGATGGATAGAAACACAGGATATATTTATCAGGAGGGCACAACATGGAATACGCAAGTATTAGATGTACTTCCAAATGGAAACCCTTTAGTTCTTGACCTGCCGGCGTTGCCATCGCAGCAGGTTGGCATTGAATTCACAGCGCTGGTCGTTGCATTTAACCATGAAGGTGTAATAATAACAGACGTTATAGATTCAACGGCTTTCGGTAAATTAAACGTGGCAATGTTCGCAATGACAGGCAACGCAACAAACGGCGATGAATTAGTTTACAACGCTAACACGGGCAACAATGGCCGCGAAATATATGAACAAATGGATGTTCAGATTGGAAGCATTCAATACGACACGCAAAGGAATATAACGGATTATTTTACACCCGGTGAGCCAATTAACGAATGGGGCAGCTTGTTATATCCGACGGCAGACCTTCCAATACATTCTTTGGGCTTAAAGGAAATACTGGCAGGTCAAAACGATAGCACACCTGTTAAACGTGGGGGTTATATCAATAATTTCTTAACGCCGTTTGACATTTTACTTTTTGATGGTGACAGGTATTTGCCTTTTGAAACTTCCTTCATTGCAAGAAGCGTTGAAGGTGAATTTGAAGCTTTCGAACTTTTGCAAGACACCGGAAATATTGTAGCTCCCGAACCCGAAATTATAGATACGCACAACCCCCAAGACGAAGGCGAACCCGTTTACGATTTTCGAAACATTGTCGCGGCTGATAGTGGAGCAGTTGCCCCAAACATTTTACAAAGGATGGTGCAGCAACCTGTTACCGCGATTGAAAACAGAAACGCAGCGGTTTACAACGTAACGGATACGGATTATATGATGTTCAACACTTGGGCGGGGGCAAATGGTTCTTCACTTATTTATTTACCTACTGTAACAGGCAACGAAGGCCGCACCATGCAATTTCATAGCGACTCGACTATCAGCGCGAACACATACACACAATTGAGGCCGTTCGCAACAGATACCGGCGTGACCATCGACGGCGCAGCATCTTACGACTTTGACAGGGCTTACGACGGCATTACTATATTGTGCCACGGAGGGCAATGGTATATTATACAGAAAAAAGAGAAGTGATGGATTGGCAAATATGGGCGGCACTTTTGCCGGTAATTGCGGGAATTGTGGGCGTTTGGGTTAACCTCAATAGCACGGTGGCCCGTTTAAAAAGCAGGGTTATGCAGTTAGAAATAACACAGGACGAATTCAAGCAGATTGCAAAAGAGTTACTTATCAGCATCCACAAGATTGAAATCATGTTGGCCAAAATGGAGAAAGAGTAATGGCCTGGCTCATTCTCATAACCGTGGGCGCGAACATCATATACAAGGCGCATCACTATGGCCGCGCGGATGTCGCAGATTTACTTATTGGAATAATGGCTACCTTTATAATCTATGAAGCACTTTAATTACAGCGAATTCGATTGTAAGTGTAGAACGTGCAAAAAGCACCACTTGACCAAGGGTGAAAACGAGATGGACGACGATTTTTTGCAGATGCTCGACCATGCGCGGGAACTGTCCGGGATTCCATTTGTAGTGAACAGCGGACTACGTTGTGAGGCAAACAACAAAAGTGCAGGAGGGAAAAAGAACAGCGCGCATTTGACGGGTTGCGCGGCGGACATCCATTGCACCGACTCCCGGTCACGGTGCTACATCATTGGAGCGCTTTTAGAGGCCGGAATAAATCGCATAGGCGTTTCGCCGACCTTCATCCACGCTGATAACAGTTACGACGCTGAACACAGCGAGGATGTGATATGGCTTTATAACTGATGCAACACCGGCCACGCGTTACACCACAACAATTAAAGGCCCTTGAAAGCCTGCGCCGTAAAGAGCGCCGAATTTTAGTAATAGGTGATTTGCATTGCCCCTTCGAAAAGAAAGGTTATTTTGAATTTTGCTTAGAGACTTACGACCGTTTCAACTGCAATCAAGTGGTCTATATCGGTGACCTCGTCGACTCGCATGCAACCAGCAGGCATGAGACCGACCCGGACGGGATGAGCGCAAAAACGGAATTGGAAAGGGCAATTGAAGACCTGCAAAAATGGAGTGAAGCGTTTCCGGTTGCGACGGTTATTGTTGGCAATCATGATAGGGTGGTAATGCGGCGCGCGTTTAGTTCTTCCATTCCGAGCATGTGGATTAAGTCGTTTAACGAAGTGCTGGGCACGTCATGGGATTGGACAGAGCGCGCAGAGTTTGACGGCGTTCAGTACGTGCATGGTGAAGGCGGCACCGCACGCACGAAGGCAAAGAACGACATGCAAAGCACGGTTCAGGGCCATATACATACGCAGGCTTATGTCGAGCATTTTTGCGGCAACAGGAATCGCATTTGGGCTATGCAAGTGGGGTGCGGACTCGACCGAGACACCTACGCAGCAGCCTACGCAAAGCACTACAAAAAACAGGCGATTGGATGCGGCGTTGTCATAGGCGGTCACACGGCTATCAACTGTTTAATGCCGCTTTAATACCTTGCACCCAAATATTGAACCATGGGTGAACTTATTCAAATGTACTGGGCTGAAATTTTGTTGGGGGTTATGGCCTTTGCAAAAATTATCGTGAATCTCACGCCAACCAATGTCGATAACAAGGTGTTCGGATGGATTGACGTGCTAATCAACGCCATTGTGAGCGACCGCAGAAAAAAGCGCAAGGCATCCAAAGAAGAGGCCAAAAAATAGTATCTTAGACCTTTCATGATAGGCGGCATTCCTTCCGCTTGACTTGTTTGTTTCTTGTTTAAGCGGCTCCCAAACGTGGGGGCCGTTTTTTTTGTGCCCTAAAACGTCAGTAAACACAGGGAAAGAGAAAAAACTTTCATTTTTATCTACGAAAATACTTGCGTAACGAAATAAGTTGCGTATATTTGTGATAACAAAACGAACAAACACACAGCAATCATGGCAAACTTAGACAACAGCAACACATTGAATTGGAATAAAACGCGAATGGTTGACAGTTTTATGGAAAGCGCAAGCACTAGTGAAATGTATTTTCACGTCAGTAAATCCGGAGCGAGTTGGTATGTTCTATATAGATTCACTACAAAAATTTTAGACGGCGCGCAATGTCGATACAACACAAAAAAAGAGGCAAAAGAAGCAGCCGAAGAAATGGCGTTAAATATTCAGAATTCTTGGCTTTGGAAAAACGCCAAATGCATTTAAACATAAAGCAACCTAACAAAAGCGGCATGGAAACATTTGTAATTGAACTCGGCAACAACACGGAACTGGATGTTGCTTTTGAATACGACCCCGGTGTTGACGGGAGTTATGATGAACCGCCAAGCAATCCAATCATTACAATCATGAGCGTTTTTTTGTGTCAGCACGATGGTGAACGTGAGAACATGATTCAGCTTTACGCAATTGACGACACGCTTTTCCCGGTTGACTACGGAATGATTGAAAACATGATACAGAAACACATAGAGCAATGAGAAAAAACAGATACATCTGCGTGCAGTCGTCGGTTAACCCGAATCCAGCACCCAATTTCAACGCGTTTGCTGACAACCTGCGCGATAACTTAGAGTTTGACAAACTGATACAACAGCTAAAGCATAGCATAACAGAAGCACGCACAAAATGAGCAACAACAACGCACTTAAAGCGCTTTCGACCAAATACGAGATGCGCCCCGACCACTTCCACAAAGACCCACGCGGTTTTGTGATTATGACCCGTCAAGGTGTTGAATACCTACAAGCTAAAATAAAGGCCGTGGTGACCTTCGAACCAGTCTTTGAATGGTGTAGACCCGATGAAGGGCGATACTGCGTTAAAGCATACGCAAAATGCGAAATTGGGCAGGTTGAGACCTTTGGCGAAGTAAGCAAAGCAAATAACCGAAACGCGTACCCGATTGCAATGGCTGAAAAGCGCGCTCTTTCCCGTGCTGTTTTGAAACTTGCTGGCTTCTATGAAGTAGGGGTATACGGCGAAGACGAAATATCGGAATGAACCTAGACGAATTTTTTAACGAAGCGCAGGAAGACCAAGAAGCGCACGACGAAAATTTGCGTGACTTCGCTTTGTTAATGCTGCGCAATTCCTCGATGCGTGACGATGACGACGGACTAGAAGAAGAACTGATATGGGGCGAAATCAGCCCGCAAAGATGGCGCGAAATATTTGAACGCTTGAAATTAAACCAATTGCGCGTGATAGACTTGCCGAATTGGTCACAGACAGAATTTAATAAATCATATAAGAAAAATGGAATTGATAATTGAAGGCGTTATTAAGCGGGTTAACGCTCCGCAGGAATTTCCAAGCGGTTTCCGCAAGTGTGAAATCCACATAGAAACAACCGGCGACCAGTACCCGGAAACGTTAGCAGTTGAATTTCTCAAAGACGATGTGGATGAAGCGATACAGCTTGCGCCCGGTCAGAAAGTGAAAATGCGATGCAACGTAAAGGGCCGCGAATGGAGACGCGAAGACACCGACCCGTTCAAAGTGTTTATGTCGCTTTCAATGTGGAAGTACGAGGTAATTAACGAAAGCATAAAGGAAAAGGTAATGGCAAAGGCCGCAGCCAACCCAGCAGCGAAGGACGATGGAATGCCATTCTAAAAACATACTGCAATGAACCTGAAAGAATTTATACAGACGCATTGGGCGAACTATGACCAATGCGCTTTTGACTTAGGCGTTTCGCACCGGACCATCGTTAACTACGTCCACACGAATCCGACAGGCATCTTGAAGCACACGGCGGCAGTTGTTCAAAAGGATAACGTAGAGCCGCTGACGTTATTCGATGCGGTTGCAATTAGCATTGAGCAGATGAATGAAAATTTACATGAGCAAAAATTAAAATGATTCAATTTCATAACGGCTTTGAATACGATTTGAAAGTAGGTCAAGACGGTGAAAGTGAATTCAGCAACTTGTTACGCAAAGACCGACCGACTTACACCGTGGAATGTAAGCGCGATATGAAAGTGCATAAAAGTGGTAATTTGTTCATTGAAGTAGAAAGCCGAGGCAAAGCAAGCGGCATAGAACACACGAAAGCGGATTATTGGGCTTTCATGACGCACGATAAAAAAGTGAATATTGTGGTCGACCGTGAGACGCTGCAAAAGGTTTTGGAGGCGCACGAAGGCGACAAAGTCAAAGGCGGCGATGATATGACTAGCAAAGGTTATTTAATATCAGCGCGGCAGCTTGTGCGCTCAATACTTCACTTCGTTGAAGCGTAAAGGCATATACGTGCCGCTGGAGATTTGGAATCTTAGCGAGTTGCACCCAAACGAACGGGTGTTGCTTGCTGAGGTTGCCAGCTTCGAAGACAAAGGCCGGCCATGCTTTGCGAGCAATGACCATTTCGCCGAGTTGCTAAACGTATCAAACGACACGGCACGCGGTTACATTTCCAAACTTGTAAACGCCGGTTTTTTGGTCAGAGAAGGCGACAGATACAACCGGCGACTGCGTAGAATAGCGCAAACGAGCGCGCAGATTAGCGCAGACGAACGCGTGAATCCACGCAAACGAGCGCGTAAATCCACGCAAACGAGCGCGCTAAATTCCCCTAATACTAATACAGTACTAATTCATAATACTGATACACTTACTAAAGGGGCGAAAACGCCCGTTCTTGTTTTGCCTTTCGACACCGAGAAATTTGCAGCCGCTTGGAAGGAATGGATTGACTACAAAAAGGCCGCGCACAAATTCAGTTACAAAACGCCCCAAAGCGAACAACGGGCACTAATCACACTAGCAAATGCTTACGAAGAAGAAACAAACGCAATTGAGCGAATTCACCAAGGAATTACAAACGGCTGGAAAGGCTTGGTATTTGACTCATCCAAGGATAGGAGAACTCACGCACCAAGAGCGAGAAACATTGAAACAAGCGAAAACCGCGACAAGCTTAGAGAACTTGCGGAAACAGGACGTATCGACGTTGACCGTGCAAGGATGTTTTGAAGGCACGAACGTACAAACCGCTATGCGCATCCATCCGGAAGCAACACGGGCGGCCATGATTGCAATGCTGGTCAATTGTTGCAAGTTTATTGACGCAAATAAGACAATGAGCCGAGCAGAAGAGTTCGAGATGACCTTAAATGAACTTTTAAAGGGCTATCCTTGCTTTACGATTGAAGATTGGAGGCTATGTACCTACAACATGGCGAAAGAGGCTTACGGGCCTTATTACGAGCGTTTGAAGTTGGCGCAATTTGTTGAGTGCTTTCGCAAGTACGAACAGCAGCGTGCGCCCATAGTGGACACTATACGAGAAAACGAACGCAAAGACGCGGAACGCGCACAGGCTGAAGCCATGCGATACATTCAACCCGAATACGCAACATCCAAAGAACCTACAGTGCGCGACCGAGTTGACGCGGTTAATTGGTTCAAAGGCGAAAACCGCCTAACCTACACCGAGCGACAGGAGATGGACGAACGACAAAAGCAAAGCAAATGAAGACAGTTAACAGCGTTTCAGGAGGCCAAACAAGCGCCTACCTTATGAAACATTATCCAGCGGACTACAACATTTTCGCGCTGGTTAAAATACAAGACCCAGCAGCAGCACCGAAAGACCCATGGATAAAGAAATATGCAGAGTCAAAAATGAACTGCGAGTTCATTGCAACTTTAGAGGATGATGATATTTTTTACACGCTTTCAGACATGGAGCAGTTCACCGGCCAAGAAATAACATGGGTGGAGAATCCAACCTTTGATGAAGTAATGAAAAAAAACGGGCTTTTACCTTCTCCTTTACGCCGATTTTGCACGGCTGAAATGAAGGTGAAACCAATTGCCAAATGGGTTGTTGACAACATCGGCGAACCGGTAGAAATGCGTTTGGGATTTAGAGGTGGCGAAATGCGCCGCATGGAAAAAGCAATGGCCGCACATGATGAATGTGGTTTTAGAACGGAAAAGCTACCGGTGGGAAAACACAAGAACGGCAACACAAGATGGCAGACGTTTACATACGCGAAAAACACATTTCCCTTAATTGAAGCGAACGTTTATAAAGACACGATACAAGAATACTGGAAGGATAAGCCGGTGAGATTTGCAGAGCGCAACAATTGCGTCGGGTGCTTTCACAGGAATCCGATTTTGTTGAATCTTATGAGTAAGAAATTTCCAGAGAAATACGCATGGATGGAACGACATGAAGAAGAAGGACGCAAAAAAGTAGCTAAGAATGGAAAAGTTTTAAACTGGAACACTTATCGCCGTGATGGAACTTATGAGGATTTTAGAAACCACAAAACACAATTAACGATGGACGATTTAGACGGGTTTACGGATTGTGATTCAGGATATTGCGGCTTATGAACAACCTTGAAAGATTTTGGCTTGACCTTATCGACACCCGAAAGCATACCATCCGGGAAGTATATGGAGCAGAAGCCGCAGAGCGATACCACCCGCACAGCATCGAAAAGGAGTATTTCCTACAGCATGGCGGACAGTTTACAGCGCATCCATATGTGACCAAACACACCAAAGATTTCTTTGATATGTGTGACATCAAATACGAGGTGCAGAAAGCCAACCATGAGCGTGTACTACAACAACGCTGGGCTAACGTGCAGGAGATGCCAGAGTACAAACGAAGCGTGCGCGAACGCAAGGAACTTACAGAACAGATAGAGCGCGCTATCTTAGCAGGCAATGGCAAAGAAGAAACCACTAACGGCGTACACGCACGCCCAAATGAAAAAGAAGGTTGATGATGTATTTAGCAAATATATCCGGTACAAAGCAGCCGACGCAGATGGTTACGCGGATTGCTTCACCTGCGGCCAGTCGCTGCACGTCACCCAACTCCAATGTGGCCATTTCGCATCGAGAAGGTTTACGGCCACTAGGTACGAGCCTAACAATGTCGCACAGCAATGCGTTGCCTGCAATATTTTCAGAAGTGGAGAACAATGGATTTTTGGCCGCAATATTGACCTGCAAAAGCCCGGCAGAGCTGCGGACATTATGCAACAAGCGCAGCAAGGTAGAAGCTACAAGATTGGCGAACTACGAGACCTATACAACCATTATCGGCAGGAGTCCGAAAGGCACGCACAAGGAAAGAAAGTCACCGCTGACAGCAAAGCAACGTGAGCAGTACGATGCGCTAAGGGCTGAACGTTACGAACTGATGACAGAGTTAGGCGCCAAGACGATGACCATGAAGACCGGACGTTATCAGCGATTCAGATACATCAACATCCAATTGCATCAACTCACTAAGCATCACGGCTATTCGTATCGTTAGTCATGGCATACATTCCAAAGGGTTCAAGGCGCTCACCATGGCTACGGCCCAAGGTTGACCACGAACGAAAGGACGGACAGGATAAGCGCTACTGGTCGCACAAGTGGAAGAAGGCGCGGCGTGCATTCCTTAGCATGCATCCAACATGCAACGAGTGCGGACACTTCGCCAACACAGTCGACCACGTCGAGCCGGTGAGGCTAGGCACGCACGATTTCTATGACGCAACTAACTGGCAGGCACTATGCACGCATTGCCACGCGGTTAAGAGTGGGCGTGAACGCTGGGGGTAGGGGTTGCGGAAAATAAAGTGCAAAGGCTTCACCAT
>Ga0307488_10004627_pt1 | contig 11468 bp, 22 predicted proteins | sample SB02metaG_FD_202248 | JGI IMG/M metagenome (GOLD analysis project Ga0307488, IMG submission 202248) | Sea-ice brine microbial communities from Beaufort Sea near Barrow, Alaska, United States - SB 0.2 | ecosystem: Environmental > Aquatic > Marine > Coastal | place: USA: Alaska | collected...
TGACGACTGGGACGGGATGGCGACGAAGCAGGGAAACGCCGGGGGTGTTTGCCAATGACGAATGATGAAGGCAATGTCTGGAAAATAAACACAAACATCGCAAGAGACGATTGAAATTTTCCCTTTGAAATGAAACCAGCAATAACGATTCCTCTCACACACCGTTCCGTCGCGGCGCAACCGCTCAACACACGATGACGGGCAACGTGTTGCTATCCCGGTGATTCACGCGTCGGCAGGTGGGCGAGTTTTGCGGCCACGCTTGCGACGTGAGGTACGGCCCGGGATTATGCATGCCGCGTCACAGGTTGGCCCTTAACTCAAGACGCGAGGGCTAATAATGATATATATCACATGGCAGGCAGATCCGCCAGGACTGTGAACCGCTACCGCATCTAGTAAACACAGCCTATAACTTGCAAAGTGTATCCTCCTCCTCCTCCTCCTCCTCTTCCTCCTCCTCCTCCTCCTCCTCCTCCTCCTCATCATCCTCCTCATCATCGTCCTCCTCATCATCCTCCTCCTCCTCCTCCTCCTCCTCCTCCTCCTCCTCCTCCTCATCTATCACTCGGCGGCGGCGGCGGTGGTGGCGACGCACGCGGCACACGCGAGGTCCACGTCCTCCCTCGCTGTAGCGGCGCAAGTTGGGTTTGAAAGCAAAGCTTGAAAGCTGTTTACAAGCGCTTTCAACACGGGTTTGATAAAACCAGCCTGCACCGCCCTACCTCGCTGCGGCCAGCACGTCCGTCAACGCGAAAGGCGGCGTCGCTTGGCGCGCGGCGTGCGTCAGCCGCCCCGGTACCTAGGGCATGGCAGCAAATAATACTCGCCACATCATAGAATGCCATTTGACTCAAGAGGCGAGGGTTAAAAGCGCGTTGGATGACGCGGCGGGCAATGTCTGCCAGACCCTACCGCCACCGTGCCCAGCAAGGCGTCCAGAGCACCAATGCCAACCCCTGGCCCATCGATACTAGTGTTGGAGGTGCCTCGGACAAGCACAGCGGTGAGCGCCCCTGCTTAGGGCCTGGCAGACAATGCCCGCCACGTCATCAGCTGGCCCGGCAGATAATACCCACCACGTCATCAACACATCTTCAGCGCTCAATTATTTACACCTAAACAGCACCTCAAAGGCATTCTATGACGTGGCGAGCAGTATGTGCCAGGCCCGTTGCTCGCCGCGTCATCCAACGCATGGTTGACCCTCGTTTCCTGAGTCAAACGGCATCCTATGACGTGGCAAAAACATATGCCAGGCCATACCTCTGCAGCTTCGGCAACCTCCGCCACCGTGGGGCCGGCGTAGCTTTTCGCCTCCACGCTCATGCGGCGCAGGAACCCGGAGCACTTGGCGCTCATCGGTATTGAGGCGGGCGCGGCCGGCGCCGCAGGTGTTGCCGAGGGAGTCTCCGCGACCGTTGACGACGGAGTCTGCGCGGCCGCGAGCGTCGAGGCCGGAGTTGGCGCGGGCGCCCGGGGCAACCTCTCATCGTCACCCTCACTTCCGTCGCCGTCGCCATCACCACTTCTATTGCGAACCGTCTCCCCCTCCTCCATCTCGACATCACGCAACTGTTCGTCTTCTTTCTCCGCCACCTCCGCGTCCTCGACGGAGGCGGCCGCAAGACCAACCTCGGGAGGTGGAGTAGTGGGCGGCAGAGGCCCCGTCGCCCCCGTCCCCGCCCCCATCCCCACCCCCAACCCTGGCCCCGTCCCCGTCCCCTTCCCCGTCCCCGTCCCCGTCCCCGTCCCCGGCTCGGCGGCTCTCACCTTCGGCGGCTCCGCGACTTTCTTGGCGGCGAAGAACTCCGCCTCCGCCGCCTCCGCCGCGGCGTTCAGCGGGCGCACGGTGTACAGCCAGCTGTCCGCCGCGTCCACGGCCGCCGCCGCCGCCGCACCGCCCCCGCCTCCACCCAGGGACGTCACATAAGTATTCGTTTCAGTTAGCCCTTCCAGCGGTTTGCTTCTGAAATCACTTGAGCTGTCCCACTGGATACCTCCAAGATGCTCGAAGCACATACGTAAGGTCGTGTTCGGGGCTTCGGCATAAGAAACAAACATTATTGTAAGGCCCCGCCGCCGTCGTACATCTCCCTCTTGGCCAGGCGCCCCGGCACCATCCCCGCCACCCCCGCCCGCAGCGCCGCCATGAACGAGGTGGGACTGGTGTACTCCCCGTCGGCGGCGGCGGCTAGGACAGCGGCGGCCATTTGGTAGGGCCAGATACTTTATGCTCGCCAAGTCATGGGATATCATCTAAATTCAGTCGTATCACCATAAATTGACTCCGCCGGACCCAGCCTCTAGACCAATCAGGGTCCGCCAAAAGTCGACTGGCCTCCCATTGGCCAATCAAGGATCAGAAACGTTATCGTTCTAATGCTAGAATTACAACCCCGTAATGTACGGGGCGGTCTGTCCGACTGCTGTCCGGGGTAGCGGCTGGCGTGTTACGAGCAGATGTTCATCTGGCCCTGCCGGGGGGTGGTAACGCAGCGCGGGGGCGAAGCGCGGCGAGCGCGACAGCGCCACCGCCATGGCCTGCAGCGCCTGCGTCACGCGCCACCGCGCGTCCTTGGCAATGCCCCCCAGAACCTTGGAATATTGCCTGCCACGTCATCGACACGCATTTCGAAACCTTGTGCCTTGAGAGACATGTTCATCCTATGTTGATTGCCCGCCGCATCATCGATGTGCATCCTTGAACCCTCGTGTCTCGGATTAGATGGCATCCTATGACGTGGCAATCAATATGTACCGGGTCCTACCTTGGCAGCGGCCAGGCGGGCGGCGAGCAACGCAGCAGCCTCGCGCTCAGCTCGCAGCCGCCGCAGCTCTTCCACAGCAGTCTCCGTTCCATTCAGGGCGGCTGCAGCGGAGGCAGTAGCCTCGGCGGCAGCGGCAGCTTCCACCTCCGCCTCAGCCTCCGCCTCGGCCAGGGCGGCGGCGGCGGCGCGAGCGGCGCGCGCGGCGGCCGCGGCGAGAGCGGGACCCACCGCACCCTGCACGATCGCCGCCGCGCCCCGTGCCAGAATCGTCGCCCGTGCCGCCGCGGTCGGGGGACCCAGGTCGACCACTGCACAGACCGCGCCCGCCCCGGCCCCCGCGCCTGGCCCGAAGAAGTCCAGCACCCGCGGGGGCAGCGCCGCCGCCGGCAGGTCCGTCGTTGCCACCACTAGGAGCGACCCGGGGCCGTCTCCGTCCTCGCCGCCGCCCGACGCCGCAGCACTCCCGGCCAACATCTGTTCCAACAGATCCCATAGGTGGGACGGCGCCACCCCAAACTCCACCTCCTCCTCCTGCTCCTCCTCCTCCCCATCCTCCTCTGACTGTTTGCCGGTAGTGGATCCATCCTTCTCCTCCACCTCCTCCCCCTCCTTCACCTCCTCCCTGTTCTCCTCAATTTTGCTCCTTCGCTCCTCTGACTGTTTGCCCATTGTGTGTCCACCCTCCTCCTCGGTTTTCTTTCCCCCCCCGGGCGCTTCAGCCCACTCCTTCGGGATCGCAGCACACGCCAGCGCCCACCCCTCGAGGCAGGGTACACTAGTACACTATGGGCAAACAGTCAGGTTGAGCTCGAAAGGGAACGAGTGGCCAGACTCCGTCGTATCTGCAATCACTCCTCGTCTCTTGTTATGAGTTTGGCCCTGTATACCCAGGGCCGTTCATCCCATTTGCCCATACCCACACTCCGCTTCTCTTGTTATGAGTTGGGGCCTTACTTATGGGCACACAGGTGCCCTGTGAGCGAACAGTCAGGTTGAGGTGAAGCGGAATACCCCCTCTATACTCCCTGTATACCCCCTTTATACCCCCATTATACACCCCCTTCATAACGCCCTGACCAGGCCCTACCTCGAGGCGCGAGAGGTGCAGCAGCGAGGGCGAGCGGGTGGCCTGCCGCAGCGGCTCCATCAGGCCCCGCACGATTCCGTCCGTGGGATCTCCGGCGCCTTCCGCAATAAGCGACGCCAGGCTCACTGTGAACGTGGGCGTGCCGTTGAGTAGAGTCACACAGATGATGCTCGCCACCTCAATGACCATTCAATCTGACTGACCCATCTCACTTTGGACATCTCCCCACTTCAGTGTGGGCATTTCACACAACAATGTGCCACTCAATATGCGGGAGCCATATATCGCGTGGGATTGAGTGTTGGAGTTTGGTCGGGTCATAAAGGTAATGCTCGTCACTTACACTATGCATAATGCGTCGAGCCTTACCCTGGAGCATGTGGAGGATTGCGGCGAGGGTTGACTGCTGGCCTTGAGGTCCAGCGCCGCAGAGGAGGATGCGTGCGGGGCGCCGCAGCCGCCCGCCGCCGCCGCCGCTCACGCCCGCCGCCGCCGCCGCCGCCGCCGCCGCCACCGCCGACGCTCCGTCGATCACCTCAGCGGCAGCGTCGTCGTCGTCGTCTTCCTCCTCCGCCGCTGCCGCCGCCGCCGCCGTCGCCTTGACCTCCGCGGCGGCAAGTCCTTCAGCGTCTCCCAACGCGGAGGTCTCCACCGAAATCTGGCTGCCTTCCATCAGGGCCTTACCTAAATATGTTTTCAGAACCTTAAAGACCATTTCAGCTTATTTTGAGTATCTTTGATCTATTAAGAGGGATAATAAGAGGGAAATTTCAAGTCATTTCTGGGACGAGCGGGTCAAAGCTGGGCTGGAAACATGTCTAAGGAACGTCAGAAAGCCCCTGCCGTCCATGACACCCGCCGCCGCGAGCAGCGCTTCGGGAGTGGCTACATTGGAGCTCGTGGCAGCGGCGGCGACGGACAAGGCCGAGCAGGAGGGTCATTGAGACAAGCACTCGACCGAGATCGGAAGAGGACCAACCCTGAGGGTTTACGCTCGTACAGACGCACGGGCTCGCTGCGTCGAATTAACGTCGGTCGAGCGCTTGTTCTCAACGAGCCCCCTTGCCGAGCAGGCGGTGGCGGTGCAGGAGGAGGAGGAGGCGAAGACGGTGGTGGACACGGCGGCGGAGGAGGCGAAGGAGGAGGCAGAGGCGGCGGCGGCGGCGGCGGCGGCACGGTCGTCGAGTGGCGCCCCGGCGTCGTGCAGCGCCAGGAGGATCTCAGCGAGAGGAGCGGCGAGGGCGGGGGCCAGGTGGCGCGGCAGCGGCGCGCCAATCGCCGCGAGCGCGGAGCCCGCCGCTGAACGCCGCGCGCCAGGGCCCTCCAATCCTTCCCTTTACAGCTTAACTCAAGCACCATCGAGTGATAACTGCCAGTGGTTTCACACTCAAAACCGCTCGTTGTCAGTGATGTCACGGTCAACTCAGCTGCCAGATGAGCTGGAGAGGGAACGATGGTCAGGCCCTGCCGCGCACACGGACCCGAGGAGGACGACAGCGCCACCGCCCAGTCGCGCGCTGTCACGCGCAGCCCCGTGCGTTTGGCGGCTGCCGCGGCGAAGGCCTCCCGCAGGTCGCGCGCTGCCGCGACGCACTCGTCGACGTTGAAGGGGTCAACGGGCTCCGGCTCCGGCACTGTGCCCCCCTGCCCCGGTCCCAGTCCCAAAGGGTCAAAACCCCCAACCGCACCCCCACCCCCAGCACCCCCAGCGCCACTTGCACTTGCACCAGCACCTCCACCAAACCCGCCGCTCTGACCCGAGGGCCTGACACATATTGCTCGCCACGTTATAGGATGCCATGTAGGCCTTATCTCAATGAAATGAGGGTTCAAAATGCGTTGGATGACGTGGCGGGCGATATCTGCCAGGCCCTACCTGACCCACGTGCGCCATCCCCGCCAATTCGTTATCCAGCCACCGCCCCACCGGAATGGTCCGATACCCCTCTCCGCCTAAATTGAGGGCCCGGTGGAATATGCTCGCCACGTCACAGGGTGGCACATACATTTACCAACCGGCGAGTGGTGACAGACGAAGTGGTAAACTATGATGGGCAAATAGACAGAGTTCCACTTCAAAATCCCCGGCCCCGGCCAGGGTCAATTGGTCCACCGGGTCTGCTGGTCCCCTGGAAAACAGGTGCAGCAGAACACTATGAGCGAATGGACCTGCGCCCCACCCAGAAAGCCGCGGCCGGGATCGAGCACCACCCGCACAGAGGACTTCCACTTCTTCGCCGTGCAGGAGGGTCATTGAGAACAAGCACCCGACCGAGATCGGACCACGGCTCACCTTCAGGGTGAGTGCTCGTACAAACGCGCGGAGGAGGTTCAACGTTGGTAGTGTGCTTGTTTTGGGGTTTAGGGGTTAGGGGTTCGGGCCTTGGGTTTTGGGTTTCAACAACCCCCCTGCCGTGTGCATGCCGCAGTGCGTCTCGAACCTCTGGGGCTCCTGAAAGGACACGGAGTGGCGGCCCTCGGCGGTGGCGGCCTCGCACGGCGCGCACAGGCAGCGGATCATGCACACGCTGGGGTGGAACATTCCTGTCTTGTTTTTGCACACAACCATGATGGGGTTGGGGTCCTCCTCGGGGTAGAGCCTGGTAGAATTTGCCTGCCACGTCATCCAACGCACTTCAACCCTCGTCACACAGAATTTTTCCTGCCACGTGATCCAACGCATTTCGAAGCCTCGTATCTTGAGTTGAATCGCAGCCTATGCCGTGGCGAGCATCATCCGCCGGGCCTTACCTCGGGGTCTAGCTCACGGGGCTTAGCCGACTCAGGCTCAAACTCAGGCTCGAACTCAGGCTCAGTCTCAGTCTCAGGCGCAGGCGGCTGCTCAGACTCAGGTTCATTCTCAATCTCAGGCTCAGTCCCAAGCTCGGCCGTAGGCTCAGTCTCAGTCTCCGTCTCAAGCACAGGCGCAAGCACCCTTGCGGTTGCTTCTGGCGCCGCCTCCGCCTGCTGTCCTCAGTCTAGGGCCTGGCAGATGTTGCTCACCACATCATATCATGCCATTCAACTCAGTAAACATGTGTTCACAATGCGTTGGATGACGTGGCAAGCAATGTCTGCCAGGCCCTACCGTCCCCAGTGGTCCCTCCATCCCCGCTGTCTTTGCCGGGTTCCGGGCGCAGGTTAATAACCCGGATGACCTCCCCCTCGCGCCACAGCCGCAACCAGTGCATCTCGCCGTCGTCTAGGGCCTCCACCTAAGAACTGTCAAAATTCACCATCTGGGACTTTAAGCCGTTTATCCCTGAACTCTCTTCAGTTCTCCCACGTGATACCTCAAAGATGCTCAAGTTGTGCCGGAAAAACGACTCAGGGAAGGCCCTGCCGTCGTCGTATGTCACCCGGTGCCAGGGTCTCATCATCGTTTCCTTTCCAGCTAAAGCTGAGGTTGAGCAACTTTGATTGCTGTCGTCAGGTGAGGTGTCCGGGGCAGAGCGCCTGAAGTGCGGCGTTCGTTATGCAAGCTCGAGACATAACCACCGGCCGCTGAGCGAAGTGTTGAAATTACTGGACGAAACCCCGCGCCCGACTTCGTGCCTGACAACATCGCAACTATGATGAAGCGAGAGTAGCAGGTCGAAAGGGGAAGGAGTGCGCGGCCCTGCCCGGTGCGCCATGGACGCCTTGTCGAAGGCGGTGACGGTGCCGGGGAAAAACATGTCATTGCCGGCCCAGTACATGGGGCCTGGCGTATATTGCTCGCCACGTCATTCAACGCACTTTGTGCCCTGATCTCTGGAGAGTTAAACGACACCCTATGAGGTGGCGAGCAATATCCACCAGGCCCAAACTAATTTGAACCCTGGTCTGTTGAATTAAACAGCACCCTATGAGGTGGCGAGCAATATCCACCAGGCCCTAAGTTCTTTGAACGCTCGTCTGTTGAGTTAAACGACACCCTATGACGTGGCGAGCACTATCCACCAGTCCCTGAGTACTTCGAACCCTTGTCTGTTGAGAAACGACACCTTATGACGTGGCGAGCGACATCCGCCAGGCCCTACCAGTAAATCTCCATGCGCGCGCCAATGGCCTCAGCCTCGTGCGCCGCCAGCCGCGCCCCGCCGTGTTGTAGGGGCGCAAGTTGAATTTGAAAGCTAAATATAAAGCAGATGATCATATTTTACTTTCAAGCGCTTAAACCAGTGGCTTGCAACACGGGTTTCGACTTGCACCACAAATGCTGTTCCGTATTCTAGGTGATATGGTTGATGTCAGCCTAGTCTACTTTTGAGTACACACACAGACTCACACACCCTACCGTGTCCAGTGGCGGCGGCAGCTTGGCACAGAGCTAGGAGTTCGGCGTGTTGCGGCGGCGGCGGCAGCAGTGGCTCCAGCTCTGCGGCCAAGCAGCAGGGTCATTGAGCACCAGCACTCAAACCGAGATCGGAGCATGACTCATCTTCAGCGTGAATCACGGGGGCTAGAGCGAAAGCCTGGTGCCTCCTCATACTCTCTCTCACCCCAAGGGTGTATGCTCATACAGACACGCGGAGGAGGAGGAGGAGATTCATCGTCGGTCGAGTGCTCGTTCTCAATAACCCCCCGCTCATACAGACGCGCGGAGGAGGAGGAGGAGACTCAACGTTGGTAGAGTGCTTGTTCTCAATACCTCCCCTGCCAGGCGCTCGCGGCTCGGGTCCGATGCCAGCAGCTTGGGCACCTTGCGGCGCAGGGCGGAGAGCAGCGCCGCCGCCGACCAGGGCCGGACAGATGATACCCGCGACGTCAATATCCACGTTCTAGACCCTCGTTTATTGAGTCAATCGGCATATCAGGATGTGGCGAGCAACATCCGCCAGGCCCCACCGCCGACAGCGCGCGCAGGTCTGCGGGCGCGGACCCCTCCGTCTTCGCCGCTACCGCCGCGATGTAGTGCCTGGCAGATATTGCTCGCCACGTCAAGAATGTCATCAAACTCAATGAACGAGGGTTCATAATGACATGACGGGCAATGGGCCTGGCAGATACTGCTCGCCAGATCATAGGATGTGATGTGACTCGAGAAACGAGGGCTCAAAACGCGTTGGATGACGTGGCGAGCAGTATCTGCTGAACCCTACCGCTATGGTCCGCTCCGCGGGGGGGGGGCGCCACTCCTGCGTGTGCAGCCGCAGAATCGCCCGCCGCGCCGCCAGAACGTAGGGTCCCACTAGTGTATCGGTGCTCACCTCGTCATCGACCGCATAGCATGCTAGTGCTCCCCACGTCATAGTGCACATGTATACCGGCGATCGCCAAGTCATGGACCACACTTGGTCTGACGGTGATCATGAAGAAGCAAACACCGGTACACAATGTGTCTGACCCTGCCGGGCCCGGGAGCGAGAAGTGCAGCTCGCGGTCGAAGCGCCCCGGCCGCCGCAGCGCGGAGTCCACCGCGTCCTAGGGCCTGCTAAATATTGCTCGCGCCACGTCATCCGACGCACTTTCGACCATCTTTTCTTGATTTCAATGGCGTGCTATGAAGCACCGAGCATTATCTGCCAGGTCCTCGCCAAATATTGCCCACCACTCCATCGACACGCATTCACACCGTTTCTTGTGTAAAGTATCCGATGACGTGGTCAGCAATATCTACCCGGCCCATTGCCCGACTCGTCATCGACATGCACTTTGACTCCTGAGACTTGAGTTAAGTAGCATCATATGACGTGGCGAGCAATATCTGGCTGGCCCTACGGCGTCCGGGCGGTTTGTGGCACCCACCACAATGACGGCCCCGCGGGGGTTCAAGCCGTCCATGAGCGCCAGCAGTGTGGCCACCACGGAGCCGTGTATGGCGTCGTCCCCGCCCACCTTGCGCGCCGGGCGGCAGGGTCATTCAAAACAATAATTCCAACCGAGATCAGAGTTGGCTTGCCTTTGTGTAGTGGATGCGCATACAGATGTTGGATGAGGAGTTGAAGTTGGAGATTCGACGGCGGTGGAGTGCTTGTGCTCAATCAATAGACACCCTGCCGGCGCCAGGCCGTCGATCTCGTCGAAGAATATGATGGATGGTGCGCGGCGCTCCGCCTCCTGGAACAACAGCCGCAGTGATCGCTCCGCCTCTCCCGGGTGGTAGGGAACACAGCACATAGTGTACCAGCACACTTGTCAATAGTCGGACAACGATGTAGGGAACACAGCATAAAGTGTACTGGCACACACAGGAGTAGTCGCACGTGGTAAGACCACGGCGCATCACTCACAGGCGTCAGTCAGACACACCGGCGATGTCTTATCCCGTGTGTGCACCTGAAGGAGAAAAAATGTCACAGGCACACCATGGGCGTTCAGTCAGACACACCAACCACGTCAGCCTTCCATGTGTCTGTGGCCTCACCATGTATTTCCCCAGGCAGTCAGCGCCCTTGCGGTTGAAGAAGGACACGGGGCGTGGGCCCCGGGCCGCCGCCCCCAGCAGGGCACGCACCGCCGCCGTCTTCCCCGTCCCCGGGGGGCCGTGGAGCAGCACCCCCCGGGACGGCGACACGCCCAGCGCGGCGAACGCCTCGGGGTACACCGATGGTGAGGGCCAAGTCACATTTCGCTCGCCACGTCACATGATGACGGAGGGATCAAATTTAGTGAGTAAATCACGGGAGGCAGGGCGAAAGCCTGGTGCCTCCTTAAACACGCGGAAGCGGCTTTGTCTCACGTGAGGCAGGGTGAAAACCTGGTGCCTCCTTATGCATGCCGAAGCATCCCTCTCTCAATCTCACCGGTGGGTGACGTGGCAGGATGTAACTATCTGGCCCTTACCAAGGGCAACAGCGCCAGCTCCTTCAAAACACGCACCTCCTTCTCCGCGCCGGCCAGAGTCTCCCACCCGCCCGGCAGCTCCCCCGGGTCGCTGCCGCCGAAGCCGCCCCCGCCCGCGCTGCCGCCCACCGTGATGCACGGTATCTTCGCCTTGTGGGGGAGGATCATTGACAAAAATCATTCGAAATGAGATCGGACGTGCTCGCATGCCTTGACTTCACGGTGAATGCCCATACAGACGCGCAGACTTGCTACGTCGAAACATGTGAGTTGAGTGCTTGTTCTCAATGACCCCCCTGCCTTGTCCTTCACCAGCCGGTGCTGCTCGCGCTTGTTGTAGGGGCGCAACTTGAAACCGATACCAAAACTTGACATGACATGTGAAGACAAGCCCACGTTCGAAAATGTATTTCAACTCAAGACGTCTTGACTTGAAAGGTCCGAAATTTACATTTTCGAACGTCGGCTTGTCTTTAAATGTCATAGCAGCCGGATACACGTTAGTCTCAAGCGCTGAAACTAGGCGCTTTCAACACGGGTATCAAGTTGCACCAACCCACCTTGTAGAAGGCCTCCTCGTCATCGGACACGTGCTCCTTCTCATAGGGCCTGGTAGATGTTGATCGCCACGTCATGGGATGTCATTAGACTCTAGTGCCTAGTCTGTAAAGCGTACTTCCTACAGTATCTCGTACTACCTGTAGTAAGTAGGCGTTTGATGATTTTGACCAAACGTCATGTGACTTTTGGCCAAATCACCAAACTCCAGCTTACTAGAAGTTACTAGCCCACAGACTAGGCACTAGAAGCGAGGATTCACAATGCGTTGGATGGTGTGGCGG
>Ga0307488_10004628_pt1 | contig 11466 bp, 30 predicted proteins | sample SB02metaG_FD_202248 | JGI IMG/M metagenome (GOLD analysis project Ga0307488, IMG submission 202248) | Sea-ice brine microbial communities from Beaufort Sea near Barrow, Alaska, United States - SB 0.2 | ecosystem: Environmental > Aquatic > Marine > Coastal | place: USA: Alaska | collected...
ACACCCCTATAAAATGTTTGAAGGCGACGATGCCTTTTCGGAGGTAGCGTAACCATGCATAAAGTTTTCCAGTTTCGTTTGTCAGAAGCCGCCCGCGACCACTTGAACAGCGTAGGTTGGAGTGGTGATTTCGGAGAGTTTCCCGAGATCAAAATCCAGCGTGATGTCGCCGGTCTTGGTGGTTCAGAACATTATGAATCGTGGATGGAAGAGTTCTACACCGAGGTCGCTTTGATCGAAGGTGCCGAGACAATGGCTGATGTTTTCAATATCGGTAACGGTTACGGTGATGCTGGTACCTGCATTACCCGTTATAAGCCAACGCACTCAATGAGTGTTGGTGACATTGTGGTTGCCCCATACGGCAACGCTTACATGTGCGACTCTGTGGGTTGGAGTCACATCGAAGGTTTTAAGGAGGCAGCGTAATGATAGGTAATGGAGTCGGTTGTATTTACAAAAAACCAGAGAAGAAGGAGGTGGTTGTGTACGAGTCCGAATTAGAGACTTTTGTGGGTTTTGTGTTGTGTTCGGTAATCGGGCTTGGCACTATCCTTTTGGCGCATTTCATTTAAGGAATATTATGAGAGATTTTTACGATTGGGAAAAAGAAGATATGTTCGCTCGGCTCGATGAGTTGCGACAAGAAGGTAAAACAAATATGAATTTTGGACCTTCGGTTTTGCGCGAAGAATTTGATTTGTCCAGATCAGAAGCTTATGGGTTTTTTAATGATTGGAAACTTGGATTTGCCCCAGTAAAGAAATTTTTAGAGGATGAAAATTATGGATAGGAGAAGAAGTCGTAACGGGTATCGCCCTCATGTTACGCAATATGAGAAGCAATTTATGTCAGGTGTGGAATCCATAGGAATATTTACTATGGTTATGGCCATCATTTTGATAGGAATATTGTCATGGCTATGAGAATAAGGCAAGAAATCACGGTCTGGAATGTCGCACCAACGACCCCAAATCACACCTACATCACCTCTGGCACGACCCTTATTGGGTACATTCCTGTGGGGGATACGGCCGCTAGGTGGTTCTCAGCGCCCTCTAAGCAGTGGTCACCGAGTAGGCGCAAGTTTAGAGACTTAAACAAGTCCGAAATCGCAAAATTGACCCTCTAAGAACGAAAAGTTCTATGCTTAGATCAAAACGATCTAAGAAATGTGTTGACAAAACATCATTCTCGCTGTATAATGGTTACATAAAATAAAGAAAGGAAGTAAATGATGGGTACATTAGTAGATACAAACACCGGCGAGTTTCTTGAGACTGGTGATGCTGGTAATCTGTTAGAGTATGTAAATGCTCTTGAAGAAATGGGTGTGGTACACAGCCTTAGAGTGTACCTTAGTGATGAAGCTTATGGAGAAGTAGAATGAAGATGGCAAAGGTAACGTTCGAAGAGTTCACCGCAATCCCAGCGGCTACCATCAACAGGTTTATTGATTATGTACTGGACTTCTATGGTCCGACTGGTCCTTATGCTGACGAGATGATCTTCTCGGAAAGTGATGTTCGCATGGGTTTGTATCAGCGTCTTATGTGGCGAAAGGATTTAGACTTCGAGGGTGACTCGCGTGATCGTGAGATCGTCCGAGATATGATTCTTGATGCTTGGGTGGTGCGAGCACGAAGAGGCGTGTTATGAAAGACCGATCATATAAAGATGAACTTTTTGAGCGGTTTGCTTCTGGGTTTATTGTTGGTTCGTTGACAACAACACTATTAATGGTGCTCGTGGCCATCTTGGTAACTTAAAGGAAATTTGGATGAAACTTAGTGATATTGTAAAAGATGAAATTCTAGATGAATTGTTGTGTGGGGAGTTGAAGTATGCTTTGGATGACAGTGGGCTTGACCCGGCGCTAGTTAGATCGTTGCACGTTGTGATAGCATATTTTAGCGTGCCTGGCACACATATGGAAGGTGCTTACGACCCCGAGTAAGAATTTTATAAATAAATGATGAATATAAGGAATATAATGTATTCCCAAAATTCACCAATAAATGTATTGACAATACGTGTGATATCTGTCATAATACTATAGTAAATTAAAGAAAAGGTGATAATATGAAAAAGTTAGTCAGTGGTTTGGTTGTAATTGGGGCTACGTTGTTTGCTGTTGAATCGGCTGCCGAGGTTGTTTTTGCTCCTATCGTCAGTGTAGATCCCATAGAAACTACCGTTCATTACAATGAATCTCGCCGCGTCTGTGAGGTTGTAGAACGCCCTGTATCGACACAGGTTCCCGTATACGGGCAAACTCGTGACTCGATGGCCCCTATTGTGGGTGCGCTTGTCGGTGGTGCTTTAGCGCGTGGTGTGACCCACGGCAGTCATCGCAACCAAGCAGCAGTAGTTGGCGCAATCTTGGGTGGTTATACACAAAGAAACAAAACCCGAAGTTCAGTTGTTGGATACGAAACGCAGGTAAGTTATCAGCGCGAGAACATCTGTCGCACCGAGAGCATTCCTAGAACGCGGTCCTCAATTGGTGGTTATACTGTTTCGTTTCAATATGACGGCGGTATCCAAACTGTCACTATGAAAGAACGCCCCATGAACGACTTTGTTTCTGTTGAAACTAAAATGACCGTATACTAACGGTCATTTTACATTTGTCATAAGGAACATGTGATGGTTAAGAGAGTTAGAACACTAGAAGTTTTGGGTATGGGTGCTGAGCCTATCTGGAATGGTGAGTTCAGCAAAATTAAATTGATTGATGCTTTGAACTGGTACAATTACTGTTATGATCAAAAGAAAGCAAAAGAGTTTTTGATTGACTACTGCAAAGAAATGAAACTGGTCGCCGATTTGAGGAAGGTTAAGTCTATCCCAGAGTCTAAGGTCATACTTCAAGTTGGGTGGTTGGCTCGTATGATGATCATTGGTATGATACCAGACACATCAACTCAAAAATATTTCGATGAGAACTATGCCAAGATTCTTTCGATTAAGATGGCTAACACCGCCCCTGTCGTGAAATTGGTTGCGCCAAAGGTATCTATCCAAGACAGAATTCGAGATAAGGCTAGAGATGAGGCGGGTGAGATCGAAGGTATCATTGACGATTTTGTGTCATCAGACTTCAAGCAAAAATATGATTTCGAAAAGTATTTCCGGAGCAAAAGTCTAAGTGCTGTTGTACTGACAAAGATTTGCGAAATGTTTGTGGTTTCTTCCAAAGAAATTTCTGATGCGGTTGTGGGTGATGATGAGCAATTGGTAGAAGCCTATTCTCATATCAAAAGACCTCATCTCAAGAAACTGAATGAGTTTTATGGTATGATTGTATCTGCGTCTAATAAGATTGCTATCGAAAGTATACCGGTCAAACGCAAGCGTAAGATTAAAGATAAGCCTGTAACTCAGATTGTATCTAAGGTCAAGTACCTAGAAGAATGCGATGAACTTAAACTGAAAAGTTTGCCGATAGAAAATGTTGTCGGATCATCTCAGGTATGGACATACAATGTGAAGACGAAACTTCTCAGTGTATACAATACGGACAATGCCAAAGGATTAACCTTCAAGGGAACAACCATAAAAAACTTTGACGACAAAATGTCTACTGGGAAACGATTGAGAAAACCAGAGGTTGTCATTGCACAACTTATGGATGCCGGCAAGATCAAACTCAAGAAGATCCTACCCGACTTAAAAACTAAAGAACAGGTCTTGACAGGTCGGTTTAATTGTGATACAATAGTTCTGAAAATTCTTAAATAGAGTGATATATAATGATACTTGTAGATTTGAACCAAGTTATGATTTCAAACATTATGATGCAGCCTGGCATTGCCAAGAGCGTCGATGAAAACATTGTTCGTCATATGGTGGTGAATTCACTGCGCGGGTATAATGTGAAGTTTGGTAAAGACTATGGCGAGATGGTCATCTGTAGTGACGATAAGAATTACTGGAGGCGAGATGTGTTTCCATACTACAAAGCGTCCCGTAAGAAAGATCGTGCTGCGTCACCATACAACTGGGCCCTGATCTTCGAGACACTGCACAAACTCAAAGACGAACTTAAGGAACACTTTCCATACAAAGTCTTGCAGAGTGAGGGGGCTGAGGCTGACGATATCATCGGTACATTGTGTATGAAGAATGGATCAAGGGGTTTGCGTACCCACGACACACAAAAAATTCTTATCCTGTCTAGTGATAAAGATTTTATGCAGTTACAAAAGTATGTGAATGTCGAACAGTATAGCCCTATGCAGAAACGTTTCCTCAAACCGGAATTTGGTGCGAAACAATATTTGCGCGAACACATTATTCGGGGTGATCGTGGTGATGGTATCCCTAACATTCTTTCTAATGATGATGTCTTTGTTACGGAGTCCAGGCAGAGTCCAGTAAATAAAAAGAAACTAAATACATGGTTAGGTCAAGATCCCGAAGAATTTTGTAACACAGATATGTTAAGGAACTATAGTCGTAATAGTTTGTTGATTGATTTAGACAAAATCCCCGAGGCATTACAGGCCGATATTATTAACCAATATGAGACTGCTCCCAAAAGGGACAGATCAAAACTTTTTAATTATTTTATGAAAAATAGAATGAAGCAACTAATGGAACACCTACAGGAATTTTGATATGAACGATAAACCTCTTGATGTGAGCCGGATGACTTTCCCAGAAATCTTCCAGCACATTTCAGATTTAACTCCAGCCAAACGTAAAGAAGCCATCCCACATCTTTGTGAGTTGGTTCCTGACCTAAAAATCTTATTGAAGTTGGTCTTCAATAAAAGTTGGAACTTTAGTTTACCTAAAGGTAATCCTCCATTTGAGCCACTCAATATACCGAGAAACTTTGGGTATATGCGACTATCAAAGGAAATCAGAAAGTTTCGGTATTTTTTTGCTGAGTACTCTCCCCAGATCAAACAGGCCAAACGAGAACAACTTTTCATTCAGATGCTTGAGAGTTTGTCTGCTGAAGAAGCCGATCTAATTTTACAAGTAAAAGACAAGAAACTTAAATATAAAGGGTTCACTAGGAAATTGATGGAAAATACTATTCCGGACATTTTTGAGGGTGAAGAACTGGGAAAGTCGCATGGATAACGGTAAAGACAGAAATTCTTATAGAGGATTTCGTGAATTTTATGACAAATACGATGACGAGATTCCAAAAAAGAATCGGAAATTAAACGAAAAAAAAGGCAAAGTTAAGTCTAAAATTCGTGAAAAACTCGAACGTATTGATATAAATAATCTTAGTAATGAAGACTTTGAAGATTTAGAGGATTATAATGAATAACAAGACATCATCACAAATTGTCGGCTTCATACTGGGGGCACTGCTAGTTGCTGCTGCGCTCCCATTAATTACCATATGGTCGTTGAATACTGTGTTCGATTTGAACATCGCATATGGGATAAAAGAATGGTTTGCTACCGCAATACTTATGCAGTTTTTTGGTATAGGTAGATATGCAAAGCAAATGCAAAATTCAAATCCGGCCGACGATGTTGTTGTACAGCCACCCACTAATGTGAATGGATTAACAAAACACTAAGGAGGTTCCCCAATTAATCCAAATTGATTATGACAAATTTAAATCAATAAGGAGACTTGCCTATGGTAGATAACCAACTAGAAACGTTAAAGAAATATTCTAGGAAACTTGGACATTATGTTTACAAGTTAAATAAAAAAGGAAAATCGGAAGCGTCGTACAAGATGATGAAAAAACAATCATTCTTAGATGCTTCTATAGAACAAGTCAATAGGGGGTGATCCCATCTAACGAGTGCCTCGCAATGAGGCACTCATCTTAGGAATTATAGTATGAATGGTAAAGGAAGTAAAAGTAGACCCTTCGGAGTATCCCAAGAGGAGTTTGACAACAATTGGGACAAAATATTTAAATCCAAACCCAAAACAATCAGTCGGCATCATTCTCACGACGGCGAAAGAACCGCTTATGTTAATCTGACGGGCACTGGATTTGTTGTTGAATTGTATCAAAGTGAAATCCATATTCGCACCGTAGATTGTTCGGAAAAGTCCATGCAGTGGGCCGAAGATGTCGCTGAGAACTGGGCATTGCATATTTTATAGTAAGTGCTTGACATCTACCCAAAATTCTGGTAATATATGCATATACCAACTGAGGATTTACAATGATTGTGTGCGCGATTGACGGAAGATTTCCACAAAAACTTCGGGTTGAGAAATTTATTGATGATGTCATCAATCACTTCTTTCCGCAAGATCTCAAGAAAAATGTGCTAGTCATCACCAACATGAAAACCAACCTAGGCGACGATGCGGGGCAGTGCTGTAATGCGGGCATCGTCCAGTTGGATTCTCGGCATATGAAGTCTGCCCAAGTTATCTCGGTAGAACTTTCTAGGAATATGGTTGATGATGAAGATGAAGAACACTATCCTTATAGCATCAAGGAAATTGTGGCCACCTTGGCGCACGAACTGGTGCACGTAAAGCAATACATTCGCGGAGAACTTACAGCAAAACAATACCGTTGGGCTGAAGAGTACAATATCAACCATTCCGATATGCCTTGGGAAATCGAAGCATACGGAATGGAAGATGAGTTAGTTGAACTATACTGGTAAACAATAGGAGTTATATTATGTCGGGTATTATTATCCCATCAAGTTTGGAAGATCGGGCTAAGATTAAAAAGTGTATGGAAGAACTTTCCAACTCATTTAGTCGCACCGAATCTGAACGAGATTTTGTGAAGGATGCACTACTCAATCTGTCGGAGGAAGTTGATATTCCAAAGAAAGTTTTGAGCAAAATGGCAAAGATTTACCACAAGCAAAATATTGCTGAAGTCATTGGTGATTTCGCAGATATTTCAGAGTTATATGACATTGTAATGAGTTAGGAGATTATATTATGATTAGAAAAGGCGAGGCACTACCATCCGTTTTATTTAACACTCGGGTGCGAGACGAAACTATCGAAAGTGCAAATCCATACCGGTGGGATCTAAAATCGAGTGGTGATTATTTTGATGGTAAACGGGTTATCTTGTTTGGGTTGCCAGGCGCATTCACGCCAACGTGTTCTAACTATCAACTACCAACATTCGAGAAACTCTTTCCGGAGTTTAATGGATTGGGTATTGATGATATCTATTGCATCTCGGTCAATGATGCGTTTGTAATGAACGCTTGGGCAAAGAGTCAAGACTTACAGCACATAAAAGTTATTCCTGACGGTTCGGGAACGTTTACCCGAGAAATTGGGATGCTGGTGTCGAAAGATAATGTAGGATTTGGTTTGCGCTCTTGGCGTTATGCGATGGTTGTTGACAATGGTGTTGTGGAAGCATTTTTCCCAGAAGCAGGAATGACCGACAACCTACATATTGACACTGATCCATACGAGATCTCTACACCAGAAAACCTTTTGGGTTACTGTGGTTCAAGATCCAAGGCGGCCGCATGAACGACACTTGGAATGGAGAGGCGCGAGGCACCAGCGATGTAATGGTGTCTCGCATTAGAACTTGGCACCGTGACCGTAATCTGATCGAGGGTAGCACCGACAAAGATCAGTTCTGTAAACTCATTCAGGAGTGTGGTGAATTGTCCGACAATATGTGTAAGGGCAAGGACATGAAGGATGACATTGGTGATATCATGGTTGTGTTGATCAACATTATGGAACGTAACAATTACTCTATGATGGATTGTCTAGAACAAGCTTGGACGGACATCAAAGACCGTAAGGGTAAAATGGTTGATGGTATTTTTGTTAAGGAAGGTGACCTAACTTGACATTACCCGCAGAAAAGTGTATAATAAACGTAAATTAACCCGCAATAAAATGCAAAGAGTATATATTATGAATGAAACGATCAAAGGATTTATTGATGCAGCAAAATCTGGTGTTGTTACAGTTGAATTTACCAAGGTGGGCACTGGCGAACTGAGAGTTATGCCCTGTACATTAAATGTCGAACTGTCCCACCACAATGTCCCCGAGATTTTAGAACAAAAGGAAACCAACGACCACTTGGTTGTGTGGTGTTTGGACAAAGAAGCGTGGCGATCATTTCGGGTAGAAACTGTGATTCGCTGGTACAAAGGAGCCCCAGATGCTTAGTACACTAGAAACCCTTGGGCAGATATCTAAACAGAGTGAACGTTACGAAGTCCGTGATGATTATACTTTGGATAAGCTGCAACTAAGTAGTAGTGTGTTATATCCAGACGCATCCACCAACGGGCACAGGCACGATGCTTATGATGAGATCTTTATCTTTCAGTCCGGTGAGGGTGGGGTGTGGTTACGGTATGCCGACGAGGGGCAAGGCGAGGTTGAAGAATCGCACACGGTGTTGGCAGGAACAATAATTTCTGTTCCTGCGGGTACGTTTCACAAAGTAATTAACTGGTCGCAAGAAACAAATTTATGTTACATTCGAGTAATGAATAGTTAAGGAGTTATAAATGACACAGACAGAACTTAATTTGGGTAAAGGCTCCGAACTGGAGGCACCTTACAATGGGCTATTCTTTTGCCACATTCGTGGGGGATTGTTTCGGTGGCCAGAGTTCATTTCCTTCTTTAAGCAAAAAAGACTATAAAGACTTGACATTACCCCCAAAATGGTGTTATAATAACATTTCAATCAGGGAGAACTAAGTTGGAAAGTCGAATAGAGTATGCCCGAATATGGGCAGGAATGAAGCACAAAGGGCAGTATCGCAAGTATACGGGCGAACCCTATATTGAGCACCCGCTGATCGTTTCTGAGATGGTCGGGGAGCATGGGTTGTCGGAGACGGCAGTCGTTGCGGCAACCCTACACGACACCGTAGAAGACACTGACGCCTCTTTTGAGGAGGTTTTAGAGTACTTTGGTGCGGAAGTCGCAGAATATGTCTGGTATCTAACCAAGCCCCCAGAGTTCGTTGGCACTAGGTCAATCCGTAAGGAACATGACCGCTGGAGGCTCTCAGCGGCTCCTGAAGAGGTTAAAATCGTCAAGTTCTATGATGTAATGCACAACGCGGGCAGCATCAAAGAGCACGACCCTGAGTTGTGGTCATCATGGAGACACGAGATGCAGTTGTTATTTCTCGCAATGGATATCCACAGTATTATTCCCATTATGGAAAAACATAAAGAATTTGTAGATTCTTTGTAAAAAGTGTTGACAAAGCATCTTTTATGTGTTAAGATAACATCTGTTATCAAAAAAACTTAAGGAATACATTATGAGTCACGAAGTAGAAGTTATTGACGGTAAAGCACAAATGGCATACGCGGGTCAAGTCCCTTGGCACGGCCTCGGCACTAAAGTCGGAATAGATCTGACACCTCGGCAAATGCAGAAAGCCGCAGGATTAGATTGGGGTGTGACGAAACGACCATCGTTTGTCACTTACGACGGTGATATGATTGAGACAGGCACCAACGCCTTGTTGCGAGATACCGATAACCGAGTTCTCTCACCGAGTGTTGGTGATGGTTGGGAACCTGTACAGAATACCGAAGCATTCGATTTCTTTGCTGAGTTCTGTGCTGCGGGTGACATGGAAATGCACACGGCCGGTTCTCTGAAAAACGGTGAGATCGTGTGGGTTCTTGCGAAGATCAATGAGTCTTTTGATGTGTTGGGTGGCGATCAAGTTGACAACTATATGTTGTTCTCTAACCCTCACCAGTATGGCAAGTCTGTCAATGTTCGTATGACTCCTATTCGAGTAGTGTGTAACAATACACTCACGATGAGTCTTGGGCAGAAAAGCAACAACGAAATGAAATTGAATCATCGTCGTGCTTTTAATCCTGAGATGGTCAAGCAGCAGATGGGGCTTGCCCACGAAAAGTTTGAGATGTACCGTGACGCTGCAAAGTTCATGGCGAGCAAGCAAACCTCGGCTAGTGATTTGATCACATTCTTTAACGAAGTATTTCCTGCTGCGAACACTGCCAAGCGTATTGTTACGGAATACTCTGAGTTGTCCACTACTGCTAAAGGTGCGTTTGATGTATTGGAAACACAGCCCGGTGCAGAACTGGCGATGGGTACTTGGTGGAATGCTTTGAACGCGGTGACTTATACGACCGATCACGTTGTAGGAAGATCTGCTGACACGCGAATGACTTCTGCTTGGTTTGGTGTGAACCAGACGCGTAAAGTCAAAGCAACTAACTTAGCAATTGAAATGGCGGAGGCTGCGTAATGGGTAGAAAAGATAACGATGTTGTGTATTTAATTCCCGAGGGGCAAACTCGGGAGTCGCACGATTACCACTATACTATCTCAAAAAAGAAGAAGTTGGAAAAGATGCGAATGAAAAAATACAATCCGGTTAGCCGAAAACATGAATGGTTTACTGAGGTCAAAAAACCTCCGCATTCAAAATGAGTTGGAACTACAGGATTGTTAAAAAGGAGAGCGAAGATTCATTGGGATATGGTGTTTATGAAGTATATTACGATGAGTCTGGTAAAGCTATGTTGTGCACAGAAAATCCAATCTCTATGGAAGAGGAAACACTTAACGGGTTGGAATTTGTTGTTAGCAAGATCAAAATTGCAATCAACATGCCTATACTAAGATACGAAGACTTTAAATAGAAGCCGTAAGGCATGACCAGTTTTGAGAGTTCTGGGGAGGTGTTTGCTCATCGAGGGCATCCGGCCGTTACACATACTATTCTGTATGCTAAATCAAAAACTTCTCACCAATTTGCGGGAGTACAAAATGACAGATTATACAAACAGAACTTGGTCGAGTCTTAGCCAACTGAAAGAGAAAATCGAGAAGGACGGCAAAGAAAAGATCGTCGAATTTAATGGGTTAGAATTAGTGACCAATAAATTTATATATGGCCTATATGCTGGCGTTTTGGTTCGAACCGATATACCAAAAAAAACTAAGAAGAAAACTTGACATTCACAAAACATTGTGTCATACTAAGTTTTGTGGTTGGGGTGGATATCGAATACTGTTATGAATTACTGTGAATTGAAGCCCCATTTTTTAATTAATAATAGGAGTTAAACCGTGACAACCGATACAATAACAATTATGCATATGGCATCTTGTCAAGATGATGTGTCTATAGATCGCGTCAAATCTTTTCATGGTGATCTATTGGATATCTACAACGCAGTTAAAAATATGGCTATTGGTTTCGCTAAAGATCAAGAACTGATGCACCCATCCAAAAAATTGCTTGTAGAAATTCAACGAAATCTGGAAGGTTTGCCCTCCGCATATGTGATGGATGGGGGTAGGATTGACCATGTGTTTTTTGGAACATACGAGTCTAAGCCCGAAGAGGCAAGATTCCAATCTGCTTTGGGGGAGTTCTAATGTTCGAATTTGATTGGGAAAATACTTGGCGACAATACAAAGAGTTTGCACTGGTACCAGCGATCATTGTTTTCTATGATAGTGATCTTGTGTATAATTATTATTCGATGACATTACA
>Ga0307488_10004629_pt1 | contig 11463 bp, 11 predicted proteins | sample SB02metaG_FD_202248 | JGI IMG/M metagenome (GOLD analysis project Ga0307488, IMG submission 202248) | Sea-ice brine microbial communities from Beaufort Sea near Barrow, Alaska, United States - SB 0.2 | ecosystem: Environmental > Aquatic > Marine > Coastal | place: USA: Alaska | collected...
TCAGACTATATCTTGCCTTATTTATCGCACAGCTGTCTGGAGCCCCTCAATTGTACTGTCTGGATTCAGCCCGAGCGTGTAGACGTCTGGGGCGGATTTCAAAACCCTGAAGCCGTACTACGCTTGGCTGCTAGCTTGACCCGACGTGAATTAGCGCAAGTACATGTGCATAACTGTCATCTCGGTGGCAGCTTTGGTCGCCGCAGTCACACAGACTATGTGGCCGAGGCCGTGCAAATTGCGCTTGAGGTAAGCGCGCCCGTGCAGATGATATGGCGTCGAGAAGAAGACTCTAGGCAAGGTCGTTATCGCCCGATGGCCGCGATCCGCTTTAAGGCCGGGTTCAATATGGCTCGAGAATTGATTGCCTACACCAATCATTCCGTCAGTCCCTCTATCTTGCAGGAGGCGCATCCGGAAGCGGTCAAGGCCGGCGTTGATCCTACGTCCGTGATGGGGCTGGCGAATATGCCCTACGCCGTCGCCAACCAGCAGATCACCCATACCATCAAGAATACGCATCTAACCTCTTGGTACTGGCGTTCAGTTGGGGCCTCACAGAACGTGTTTGCTATGGAGTGTTTCACTGATGAGATGGCCGCCGCCGCGGGACAAGACCCGCTGGCGTTTCGTCGCGACTTGTTGCGCGGTCAGTCAGCCAAGCTCAAGGTGCTAACGCAGTTAGAGCAGGTGGCTGACTGGGGTAAGCGTATGCCAGATGGCAGCGCGCAAGGTATGGCGCTGTATGAAAGTGCCGGCACGATTGTCGGTATGGTTGCCGAAGTGTATCTGTCAGACCAGGGCGAGTTAGCCGTGCAACGTATCATCAGTGTCGTGGACTGCGGTAACCTGGTGAATCCCCTGACGGCAGAAGAGCAGATTGAGAGCAGTGTATTGTTCGGTTTGACGGCCACGTTGTACGGAAATCTAACGGTCGAGAATGGCCGCATCCTGGAAGATAACTTTGACACCCAGGCAGTCATTCGTATGAACGATACTCCAGTGATTGAAACGCACTGGGCCTTGTCCGGCGATGATCACTGGGGTGGCCTAGGTGAGCCTGCCACTCCCTGTGTGGCCCCCGCGGTGTGTAATGCCCTGTACCAACTCACTGCTCGACGGATGCGTTCCCTGCCGCTGAAAGACTATTACTTGCAGCGCCGATCAAGCTAGGTGCGCTCGCGATCGAGGCTAAATGCCTAGTGATGAGGGATATGTGATGAAACGTTTTGTGAGCATCGTTGTTGATATGGACGGCGCGCTACTGGACGCTCACGTGGATGATGTACCCGATTATGAGTTTGCCTACACACAGGAGCAAAGATGATGAATGGACTGGGCTGTTTGCGGCGGGGAATGGGCTTGATCACGCAGCCAGGACTGCGCCAGTATGTGATTGTGCCACTGCTGATCAATGTCATCGTGATGTCAGTGTTTATAGCTTACGGTATAGCCCAGTATGAAGACTGGATGGCGTACATAGCTAACAGTCTTCCTGAGTGGGCAGGATTTCTAACCTGGATTATCGGTGTGTTGGCTATCCTCGTGGGCGTGGCTATCCTGCTCTACGGCTTTACGATTGTCGGCAATGTCATCGCCGCGCCGTTCAATGCTATCTTGTCGGTCAAAGTCGAGGAGCATCTACTGGGTCGACCTTTAGTATCGAACACGCCGTTTGGCGTGCTGGCCGTGCGCTCTGTGGCTCGTGAATTCGTCAAGTTAATGTATTACCTGCCGCGTCTGCTGGGCTTGCTGATTATCTCGGTGATACCGGTGATCAATGTGATTGCACCGGTGTTGTGGATTCTATTTGGCGCCTGGATGATGGCCGTGCAATATACAGATTACGCGGCCGACAATAATGAGCTCGGCTTCTCAGGCTTGCGGCAAAGACTGCGGGGCAATACCATGGACGCGCTGCTATTCGGAATTTTGGCGTATGTGGTGGTCGCCATACCGTTTTTGAATTTATTGTTAATCCCCGCGGCCGTCGCCGGTGGCACTGTATTTTGGGTGGAACACTTGCGCGACGAGGTGCCGAGTTCTGATCATGGATAACCCATCACAGCGCAGTGCGACACAAGCATCCAAGTTTGCGTGGTTGTTCTTCGCAGGCTATGGCGTTATTTTTGCGCTGTTGGCGATAGCCCCTTTTGATCGCACTATCTGGTTCACGGAAAATTTCCCCATCATGTTGCTGGTGGCAGTGGTTGCCTGGCTACATCGCCATCACCGCTTCACGCCCTTGAGTTACGGTGCCATGTCGGTGCTGTTGGTGTTGCATACCATTGGTGCCCACTATACGTTTGCCAATGTGCCGTTCGGGCTAGTTACCGACTTTTTTGATTTTGAGCGCAATCATTTTGATCGCCTAGCGCACTGTAGCGTGGGTTTTTACGCCTATCCCATTGCTGAGTTGTTGTTAAGAAAACGGCTGGTGAATTCAACGTTGATTCTATTGCTGTTCCCGCTGTTTGCGATCTTCGGTACGGCGGCGATCTATGAGGTGTTTGAGTGGCAGTTTGCCTTGCTCGCTGACCCGCAAGCGGGCCTGGCAGTGTTGGGTAGTCAGGGGGATGTTTGGGATGCGCAGAAAGATATGACGGCGGATGGTATCGGTGCGCTATTCGCAACAGCCCTGTTTGCGTGGATTAATCGGATTGAGATAGCGAGCATAGGCCAATGATACTAACGGAACAACTCCCTGGCGGATCAAAGCGCCTATTCACACCGCTATTGTCGCGACTGCTGGCAGGCTTGAGTCTTGTGTTGTTTGGCAGTCTGCTCGCGGTCTGGTATCAAACGGCGGGGCTGAGTGTTGATGTTCGTGATATTCGTATCGAGACTTCGTCGGGCCAACGCCTAAGCGCCTTGTTGTATGTGCCGGTCAACGCGACACCATCAACGCCGGCGCCGGGTGTGCTGGCTATCCATGGCTATATCAACAGCAGAGAGACACAGTCAGGGTTCGCCATTGAGCTGGCGCGTCGCGGCTTTGTGGTGCTGGCGCTGGACCAGACGGGTCATGGTTACTCAGATCCACCGGCGTTCAGTGAAGGTTTCGGTGGGCCGGCGGGCCTTGCATATCTGCGCACCTTGGCGTTTGTCGATAGAGATCGTATCGGTCTGGAAGGACACTCCATGGGCGGCTGGGCCGTGCAGATGGCCGCGGCAAACCAGCCCGATGGATATCAAGCGATGGTGCTGTTGGGGTCGTCAACAGGGACCTTCGGTGCGCCCGAGGGAACACCGACGGCGCCGAAGAACTTAGCGCTGATATTTAGTCGCTTTGATGAATTCTCTAGCTTTATGTGGGGTAGTGAAACGGCAGCGGGAATCATCGATACGACCAAATTACAGGCACTGTTCGGCACCCAAGAGCCGGTGGTCGAAGGTCAACTTTATGGCGATGCCTCCCAGGGTACGGCCCGCTTGTTAGCCATGCCCGATGTCACGCATCCCGGTGATCATCTGTCGACTGAAGCGATGGGTCATACGTTGAGCTGGTTTGAGGAGCGGCTGGCACAACCATCAACTATCACCAATCAAGTCTGGTACTGGAAAGAGCTAGGTACGTTGCTGGCGTTAATCGGTTTAGCGTGGCTGGTATTCCCTTTTATTGATGCTTCGCTTGCCCTGGCGGGTCCATTGCTGCAAGCCGCCCCGGTTCGTCCCCCTGAGCAATCCCGTTGGGTAACTGGCCTTGCTGTTAGCTTGACTGTCCTAGTTCCTGTGATCAGCTTCTTCCCGCTACAAAATTTGGCAGATAGCTGGTTACCCGCCAGTGCCTGGTTGCCCCAGCAGATCACCAATGGGGTGCTACTTTGGGCCTGGGGTAATGGTTTGTTCACAGCCGTTTTGTTGCTGTTGTGGTTTAGGCGACAACCTCAAGTTACGTGGCGGCAATGTGGCCTGTCGATTAATGTCAGCCAGGCTCTTAGCACGCTCAAAGTAGCGCTGCTGGTGGTGTTAATGCTGTATCTAGTAGCGCTACTGGTGGCGACAGCGGGGGTAGATTTCCGCTTCTGGGTGGTGGCGATGAAGGTTATGTCTTCCACACAGGCTGGCATGTTCGTGATCTATTTGGTGCCTTTCACCGCTTTCTTTATTGTGCAGTCCGCCAGTTTGCACGCCCAGCTACAGCTGGGCTGGGGCTCGCCAGGCGCACGTCAGCAGCGCCGGGCTAGCTGGTACAACGGCCTGGTCTTGTCAGTAGGCTTCGTAGGCTTGTTAGTGCTGCAATACGTGCCGCTCTTGCTCGGCGGCACGCTACTCATCGACAGCCAACCGCTGCTAAGTATCGTGGCTTTCCAGTTTGTACCGGTCATGCTGCTGGTAGGCATGATCTCTGGTCACTGTTACCACCGCACCGGCAGTGTCTACTTAGGCGCCTGCATCAACGGCTTGTGGGTAACCTGGTATTTGGTAGCAGGTACAGCGACCCAAGCGTTGCCTTTTTGGTGGTAGGATGCTCGCACATATTGAGTGGTAGGTAGAGTCTGTGACAAACAAGACGCCCCTTTCGGGGCTCAAGGTATTAGATTTGAGTCGCGTGCTGGCGGGCCCCTGGGCCAGTCAGACGCTGGCAGATATGGGTGCTGACGTCATCAAAATAGAGCGTCCTGGCCTGGGCGACGATACGCGTACGTGGGGCCCGCCCTGGTATACCAATGCTGACGGCGAACAGTTATCCGCCTATTTTATCGCTGCCAATCGCGGTAAGCGTTCTGTCACCATCGATATGGCAACGGCAGAGGGGCAGGCACTGGTCGTTGAGTTTGCTGGCCGCAGTGATATTTTGATCGAAAACTTCAAGGTCGGTGACATGGCGCGCCGAGGGCTGGATTATGCCAGCCTGCAAGAGGCAAATCCGCGCCTGATTTATTGCTCTATCACGGGCTTCGGGCAAACCGGGCCCTATAAAGAACGTCCGGGTTATGACTTCATGATCCAGGGTATGAGTGGTTTGATGAGTATTACCGGTGAGCCTGATAGTGACTCGACGGGTGGGCCGCAGAAGGTCGGCGTTGCCGTGGCGGATGTCATGACGGGCCTTTACAGCACGATCGCTATCCTTGGCGCGATTGAAGAGCGGCATCGCAGTGGGCTTGGTCAATGTATCGATATGTCCTTGTTTGATGTCATGGCGGCCAGTCTGGCGAATCAAGCATCTAATTACCTGGTGTCGGGTACCGCTCCGGGTCGTATGGGTAACGCCCACCCGAATGTGGTGCCTTATCAAACTTTTGCAACCAGTGATGGCTACATCATAGTCGCGGTGGGCAACGACAATCAATTTGGCAAGCTATGCCAGGCCATCGGATTGCCAGCATTGGCAGCTGATCCTGCGTATCTAACCAATGCACAGCGCGTCAAGAACCGCGAGTCTTTGGTGACGCATTTGCTGCCCCGTCTGGCGTCCCAGAGCCTTGATCACTGGCTTGAAGTATTGGAGGCCTTTGGCGTACCTTGCGGCCCCATCAACACCATTGACCGACTGTTTGCCGATCCGCAGGCGCAGCATCGGGGAGTGCAGATGTCTATTGATGGCATGCCTATGGTATCCAACCCCATCCGCTACTCGCGCTCGAGCCTGAATGCGGAGATCAAGCCGCCGGTCCTTGGCAGCGATACCGATCACGTGCTGAAAACCGAGTTGGGCCTAGATCAGGCCGCCATTAATGTGTTGCGTGGGCAAGGCATTCTTGGAAAAAAAAGAGGGGATGAAGACCGTGCTGGTTAACGCCGACCAGCAATTGCTGAGCCTGCTGGCCGCACAACAAGATGTGGGCTACATCGGCGAGTCGGTGAGTCAGTTGGCCCATGCATTGCAATGCGCGCATTTTGCACGTCAGCAGGGCGCGAGTGACGTGCAGCAACTCGCGGCTTTATGTCACGACATTGGCCATATCTGTGATCCTCACGCCCGCCGGCTGCTAGATCAGGGTGTTGATCTGGGTGCCCGACAACATGAGTTTCTGGGCGCCGAGTACTTAATCGCCTGTGGCGTGGACGCGCGGGTGGCGAGCCTAGTTGAGAATCATGTTAATGCGAAACGCTATTTGGTGGCCACAAAACCCCAGTACGCGGCGAAGTTGTCACCCGCCAGTGTCAGCACATTGGCACTGCAGGGCGGGCCAATGACTGCAGACGAGGCACTTAAGTTCGAGGCGCACCCACAGTTCAAAGCGTTTTTGCAACTGCGCGCCTGGGATGAAGCTGCCAAGCAAGCGGAACTGGCAGTGCAGCCCCTGGCCTACTACGAGGCGATGCTTCGGCGCAATACCGCCCCCCGACTGACTCGTGCCCAACGAGCTGCGTTTGCAGACAATGGCTACCTGTTGCTCAAAGACTGGTTCAATCGTGAAGAAGTCCTGTCCATCATCAATGATGTTGATTGTTTACAGGGTTGGCCAGAGACAGCCGGTAAGTGGATGCATTACTTTGAAAGCACGCAGCGTGGACGACAGCTATGCCGTATTGAGAATTTTCTCCCTTACCATGAGTCGCTGGCGCAGATTGCCGGTGGGCCCAGCACCCTGGCGCTGGTGTCTGAGTTGATGCAGGATGACGCGGTGTTATTCAAAGAGAAGCTCAATGTTAAGCTCCCAGCGGGTAACGGTTTTGCAGCTCATCAAGACGCACCGGCATTCACCTCGTTTAACCAGCATTACCATATCACCATGATGCTCAGTATCGATGCCACCACCCGTGCTAATGGTTGCCTGGAAGTTGCAGCAGGGCAGCATCAAAAGGGCCTTTTACCAATGAAGGATAACCTGACGTTGAGTGATCGTCTGATAGACGCGCTCGATTGGCAAGCCATCGAGACGCAACCGGGTGACCTGCTATTGTTCGACTCATTCCTGCCGCATCGATCTGCCGTCAACACAACCGCGGCGCCTCGTCGGGCCTTATACATAACCTATAATCGTGCCCGCGAAGGTGGCGATGTGCGGGACGCCTATTTCGTTGCGAAACGCGCTGCCTTTCCGCCAGAAGTCGAACGTGAGCCGGGCAAGACTTATGAATCAGGAGTGTTTAACGTGGGTAATCCGGCAGACTAATGTCTAGCCTTCAAGCGTTGGTCCGAGTCAGTTCATCGAAACTCTTGTTCTTGTCGTCTCGTAAGCTGGAGACAACGAACGACAGGACGGTTTCGAATTCGGCGCCAGTGTCGAGGATTTCACTGTTCTCGGCAATGAGCATGTGTATGAGCTGGCCTTTGGTGAACTGACCAACTTTCAAGCCATTTCGGTTAGCAAAGATATAGTTTTGAGTGGCCGGTATCATCGCCACCAGTTTGCACGGCGTCAGTGTGCCTTCCATCACCGGCAGCTTTAGCCACGCATCAATGCGCAGCGATTCGATAGCAGCCGTCGCGATAGTGACTTTCTGTTGGGCCTTCTCACGTAAGATCAATGCACGCTTTTGCTTGAGTTTGGCTGTCCGGCGATGTTGTTTTAGGGCGAGGATAATCTCGCCTTTGCGCCTGGCGATGTATTCCTTAGTGACGATTCTCTTTTCTTTCTCAGCCGTCACAGCTATTTCTCGTTGCTTTTGCACCTGGACGCCTTCCACAACAGTGACCAGATGTTGCTTGATAACATCCCAAGTATTCGATTGTGGGTTCAGATGTTTGATCGTGCCTTCTGATAGGTTCAGGGCAAACTCGGCATAATTCATATGCATCACCTTGCGGCGATTATGATTGGTGAAGATCAAGCGCATGGTGTCCTGCCAATTGAGGATCAGCTTGATGCGCGCGACTTTTTCATCGGGATCACGTTTGTCATCATACAAATACCATTGGCCCGGTGTCATTTGCTCTATGTCGTTCAGGGCAGCAGCGTCAAGGCTTTGGCCTACTATCGCGTTGGTCTGATCAACATTGATCAGGTCAAAGTCGCACGCGTCAGAGGGCGATCCGGACCTGATAGCATCGTGTTCGGAGATGAGGTCCGCCCGGCAATCCTCGACAGCGCTTGTATCGAAGGCTACTGCACGACAAAATTCCTCGATTTGAGCGGGCACGCTGTCCATCAGCGCCTCATGCTGTTCGATATTAGTGGGCGTCTGTACCGACTGGATAATGGCTTCTGTCAGTTCTGCGGCTTGTTGCCACTGGGGGGAATCTGGACCACATTCGCGCACGATCGTTTGTAGGAACTCGTACCAGTTTCCCTGCAATACAAAGATGATGAATAGGGGCAGTGGCTTGCCTTCCATTTTCTGGTTGAGCAACTCTGCCGCCAGAGTGCGTTCCTTTTGGTTGGAGAGAACTTTCATCTCAACATCCAGCAGGCGTTGTTCCATTTTCTTGAAAATTGGTTTCTCTTTGGAAAACAGTACGGCCAAGTCTGCTTCGCATTCTGCCAGCGTCATGCGATTGGTCACCATGGCGCGTACCATCAACTCAATTTTGTTCATGAATTGTGCGCCAAGTACGCCAAGGTCTTCGCTCCAACCGAGGCCCTCTACAATCAGAGTGTCCATCAACGTTAAGATTGGCTGCGGTTCAAATATGGATTTAACGCCCTGACTTAGTGCGATCACCGCGATATAGGGGGTTAGGTTGCGGATAAAGGCTTCAATCTTATAGTCGAGGTCAGTCTGCCCCAGAATCTGTGTGACGCTGTCGTCGATGTAGGCAAGCAGTGCATGATCTTGACGGCTGAGGACGGTGCCGCGATGATGTTTCTCAATCTGCGTCAGAATGGGGTCAACGTGTTCTTCGGTTGATAACGCTGGCAAAGCTTCGAGCAATTCGATGAGTTGCGCGCTCTGGAGAGCGCCGCTGGTAGGTTTGGACAGCGCATAAAAACCCTGCAATGCAGAGGTAATGTTTTCCTGTGATAATCTCTGAATCAGGTCTGCCATGAGTCAGGTACATCCTGGGTAGTGATCCGCATTGATATGCACTTACGATAGAACTGCACCATAGCCTGGGCCGCCGATCGAACAACCGTTTGATGACAATGACCCAAATCAAACTTTAGCACAGCAAACCTGATCTTTTTGTGAAGTACGTCACAAGTTTGAAGGTTGTAAGTGAACCGAATTTTCAGATGCATGGTTCGTATCGACATGTTAGCAGTCCTATGAGTCGTCATGTGTGCCAGATGACGGGAAAATTCGCCAACGTAGTTTCGTGAGATTCAATAAAAACTAATAAAAACAGTGATATAGAAAATGGCACGAATGCTGCATATTTACTATGAGTAGGACTATAAATGTAAATATAGCTGGTAGAAACTGAGTTAACCAGTCTCTGAAGATATATTGCAGATGTTAGGTAGCAGATGTTTTGTCTAATAATTGAACAATACAATTTTTTGATCAGTCCAATGGTTGAACAATCTTGTCATCAAGCAGCCTGATTTTTAAGTCATCTAGTTGTTGAGTTATTCAATGTATGAAGAGCCAATGATTACCAATAGCCAAAGGATACACGTTACATGAAACGTCATCAGAGCCTAGCCATATCGGCCACTCCCTTGAGCGCATCGACCAAAATACTCTACGGTTTGCTCGCCGTGGTGTGTATCGTTATCGGTCTGATTGGGTTGCTGATACCGATTATTCCGGGTGTGCTGTTCCTGTTGGGAGCGTTATACCTGATCGGTAAAATTTCCACCCGCGTTAAGGGTTGGAGTGATCGTCAGCCAGGATTGCAGCGCATGCACGGGCGACTCGAAGGTCTGCGTCACGTCAGCGTTGTGGATCGCCTGAAAGTCGTGGGCTTAACCTGCTTCGAGCTGACGCTGCGTGGTTTCGAACGAGGCGTGGTGTTGCTGCGGCGTGCACTGCGGCGCTAGAATCAATGTAGGTCATCGACCCTACACGGCTTTCAACCGCTCTAAACCGTTCGATAATGTAAGGATAGTCCCATGCCGCGACACCACTTCCCCCAACCGCAAGGGCGAATCGAATACCTGACGCTAGCGTCTGCAGCGTTGCGTAATAATTGTCTGGGGGACCCGGTCGATCGTGTGGTTGCGGTTTATCTGCCCGCTGGATACGAGGCGGCCACGGAGCACTACCCTGTATTATTGGATCTGGTGGGTTATACCGGTAGCGGCTTGTCCCACGTTGGCTGGCAGGCATTTGGCGAATCGGTACCTCAGCGGATCGATCGGCTGATTGAAGCGGGTGAGATGGGCCCAGTGATCGTCGTGCTACCTGACTGTTTCACCTCTCTGGGGGGTAACCAGTACATTAATTCCAGCGTCATGGGTAACTGGTCAGATTTTCTGCTGCAGGAGGTGTTGCCCGAGATTGAGTCGCGCTACCGTGTCTGCCCGGGTGCTGCACACCGTGGCGTGTTTGGCAAATCCAGCGGTGGCTATGGGTCGATGTTACAAGGCATGTTGAGCGGTGAGCACTGGGGTGCCATTGCCTGTCATTCGGGTGACATGGCGTTTGATCTGGTTTATGCCCATGACTTTGCATCGACGGTGATGCATCTGGCGCATTTTGAGGGTGGGATAAACGGTTTTATGACGCACTTGCAGGACTGTCAGAAAATCGCCAGCAAGGATATAACATGCCTGATGATTTTGGCTATGGCGGCCAGTTATGATCCTGATCCTTCCAGTAGCTATGGCGTACGTCTACCCGTTGATATGGATACCTGCGAGTTGTTGCCTGACCGTTGGCAGAACTGGCTTTCTTGGGACCCGGTGCAACTCATTCAGCAGGCGCCTGTGCAGGCTAACTTGAAATCACTCGCTGGTCTGTATATTGACTGCGGGGCTCAGGATCAATATCGGCTAGTGTTCGGTGCGCGGCAATTGCGTGATCAAATGCAACAAGCCGGTATTGAACACCACTATGCGGAGTTTGACGACGACCACTCCAGCGTTGACTACCGGATGGATATCTCGCTGCCATACCTATACAGCAAAATAAAGGCCTGAAGGGGTCGGCGTGCATCAATGCACTCCGACCCCTGGTTACCAGCGCTTGCTTAAGTCAGTGCCAGTCCCCTCAGAGCAAGCTTCTTCTTATATAGACTAAATCGCGTCCATAGCCTCTATTTCTGGACGACCGGCTAGGCAACTGCCCATTTTTGCGCCGATGGTCTTGAAGTGATCGGAAGCACCATGGGCATCTATGGCTGCTTGGTCGACATACTGCTCCAATACAATGTATTGATTCTCATCGGTACGGGATTTATGCAGGGCGTAGAAGTTGTTGCCTGTTTCATTAGCTGCCACAGCGGCCTGTAGTTCGACGAAGATTGACTCGAATTCAGCGTTCTTGCCGGGTTGGATTGTCAGTCGAGCGATAATACCAATAGTCATATGTAGTCTCATGCTGGTTGTGAAAGAGGCAGCCATTGTTCAACGACCGGGGATATTAAGTCAACCGTACCGAAAAGTGAGGTTGAGGTGATGTCGATCTGGCGGCGAGTATGCGGCTGGTGTTGTTGGGTGCTAGTGTTATGCAGAGCCGATGCCT
>Ga0307488_10004631_pt1 | contig 11462 bp, 16 predicted proteins | sample SB02metaG_FD_202248 | JGI IMG/M metagenome (GOLD analysis project Ga0307488, IMG submission 202248) | Sea-ice brine microbial communities from Beaufort Sea near Barrow, Alaska, United States - SB 0.2 | ecosystem: Environmental > Aquatic > Marine > Coastal | place: USA: Alaska | collected...
AGGGGTCGTATGGCGCGGCGTCGAGGGTGTTGACGACTTCGCCCTCGAGGGGCTGCAGCGTCTGGCTGAGGTCGGGGTCCGCGGCAAGCTCCGCCAGGTGGTTGATGATGAGCGTCAGGTCCTTGCCGTGCTCCTCGAACCCGGAGTCCGTCAGCTGGCTCAGCGGCTCACTGCGACAGGCGGGCGCCGGCGGCGGGCGTGCAAGCGGGTGTCAGTGCGTCAGAGCGTCAGAGCGTCAGAGCGTCTAAGCGTCAGAGCGTCACCGGCTGGCGGCGGCGGCCTCGGCACGGGCGGTGATAGCGGCGGCAGCCTCGGCGGCGGCGGCGATAGAGGTGGCGGCGAGGGTGGCTGTGGCGGAGGAAGAATCGGCGGCGGCGGTGGAGGAGGAAGCGGCGGAGGCGGAGGAGGAGGCGGCGAGGGAGAAACGCGGTGGGCGGCGTGGAGAAACGTGAAACGTGAAAGCGTGGCTCGTGGCTCTGGGCGCGAGTGACGGGCGCGGGCGTGGGTGAGGCACGACGACGGAGAGGCTGACCAACACCACATCGGAGGTGTCGCACTCGTCGCGGCGGTCGTGCCGGCGGGCGGGCAGACGCCACCGCGCGCGCGCACTTGGGTCCGTGGTGAACGTGAAGGTGGTGTGAAGGAAGGGAAGAAAATATCGTGGCTGTGGCAGGCGCGGGCGGGGCGCGACTCACAGGCTGCCCAGCACCACCTCGAGGCTGTCGTCGTCGCTCTCGCTCTTGGCGTACGGGTGGAAAGCGTCGACGGAATCCATGGCGCGTGGCGGTGCGGGGGGTGGGGGGCGGCGGCGACGGCGGCGAGGGCGGCGGAGGGTGCGGAAGAAAGTGAAACACCCAGCCTGAAGTAGCCTGCCGGTAAGAAGCAGGAGTCGCCAACGGCTTTATTATTTTCAAATTCACTACGAGTAACGATTTTGACTTGTCGTGCAGTCAGCAGTCTATTACTGCCAGCCTGTCGATTACTGCCAGCCCGCGGGCGGGGTTCTTGCCGATGGAGCGCACGCTTTGACAACTCGGGGGCAGCACATGCCGTCCCGGCGCATTGCGGTTGTAGCTGCTATTCTTTTGGTACAATTGCTACTCAGCTGCCAGCTACGCACCAGCTCCTATCAGCTGGACCACACTTTCACGCACTTTTGCAATCCAAACGTCGCAGGAGCCAGGCTGCCAGGGCGAAAACCCGGTGTCCCCTTATACACGCGAAAGCGTCTTTCTTACGAATGAAGGTAACGAATGTGACGAATGTAACGATTGTAACGAATGTAACGAATGAATGTGAAAAGTATCAGAGCATGAGCCACGCGGCGAGGCCCCAGAAGGGCACGTACTTACACGCGGCGGGCGCCTCGGGGTCCAGCTCCCCGATCAGGTACGCCTGCCAGCACGAGAACACCACCCAGGAGGATCATTGAGAACAAGCACTCGAACCGAGATCAGAGCATGAACTAAGGTGATACCTTCAGGATGAATGCTCGTGCAGACGCGCGAAGAAGTAGGAGGAGGAGGGGGTGCAACGTCGGTCGAGTGCTTGTCCTCAACTCCTCGAAGGACGAGGAGGAGGAGGAACGCAACGTCGGTAAAGTGCTTATTCTCAATACCCCCCCTGCCACGACGTCCACAGCAAACGCTAGACTGACGCGGTCCGACTTCATCAGGTCGCCGAAGAAGGCCGAGCGCTGCGCCAGGTCACCGCCCACCGCGGGGTCCGCCGCCGCCGCCCACCACACCGACAACACCCCCACCGCCAGCCCGAAGAACCCAAACGACTTCGAAAGCAAGCCCTTCTCGCCGCGCGCCACCTCCGCCAGTCCCTCCCCCGACTCCACCGCCGCCGCCCGGTCCGCCTCCCATGACGCCGGCACGGGTGTCATAGCGCGGTTCGCCATATATGGCAGCAAAAGTGCGTTGGTGGCAAACATGGCGATGGACCAGAGCTTGGCGGTGGACAGGTCGCGGCCCTTGCGGTCCATGAGCAGCGGGGGCAGCAACATGAACACGAACGCCTCGGCGAAGTTGAAGCCGCCCAGTGTCACCGGGTGCACCTGCGGCACCACGTCGAGGAGGTCGATGCCGACGTTGTGAAGCAGCGGCACGACGAAGAAGAAATCAGTGCTCTCCGCCACCACCTCGGCCAGGGTCTCGGGCGCTATCGCCCACGCCGGCTCCCCGGGCATGCCCTGCCACCCTACAGGCGACAGCAGCAGCACGAACCAGTACGTAGGGACCGATGGATAGTGCTCGCCAGGTCATCAAGTCGCATGTTGAGGTCTCGTTTATTGAGTTAATTGACATCCCATGACGTGGCGAGCATTATCCATCAGTCCCTACCAATACGCCGCGCCCGCCGCATACAGCGCTGCGGCCGCCAGTGCGTTGCCGCCCTCGCCCTCACCCTCGCCCGCACTCGCGCTCGCGCCCGCCGCCACTGTGACCGAGCTCTAGGGGCGAATTTGGAGAAAATTGCATTTTCTTTATTTTTATAACAACCTAAGAGGTGGTCGGCTCTACATGAAAACAGATTTTAATCGAGGGCGATACCCACGCGCTGCATAGTTTGCAACCCCTCGCGCTGTCTTCGCACTTCCGGTCAGTGAAAGCACAACTCAGAAGCAGTGAATCACAGCTTAGCGTCAAGCACGGGGGCCAGGGCGAAGGCCTGCTGCCTGCTTATGCACGCCGCAGGATCTCTGCCTCTCTCTCAAGCGCTGAGACCAGGCGCTTTCGCCAAGGAATTCAACGTTCACCTCCCCGCCTCGCTCTTGCTGACGCCGTTCTTCTCCCGCTCCTCCCGCGCGCCTTTGATCTGCTGCTTCACGAGCGGCGCCACGGCGCGGATGATGGAGAAGGACACGTCGCCCAGCTTCAGCGGCGACTCCACCACGGAGCAGGGTCATTGAGAGGGTGAGAGGGTCATTAAGAACAAGCACTCGAACAGATATCAGGGCGCGACTCAACGGGCACGTTCAGGGTGAACGCTCATATAGACGCAGCGACTCAGTTTGTCGAAACACAAGATCGGTCGAGTGCTTGTTCTCAATGAACCCCCTGCCACGTCACGTGCGTAGATGAGCTTGCCGCTGTCGGGGCTGATGCGATAGAGGCTGGCGCCGCGCGCGTTGGGGAAGGGCTCCCCCTCAATCTCCACGTACCACGTCATCCCCACGCTGATCCCGCCCCCGTCCCAGGGCCTGCTAGACATTGTTCGCCACGTCATAGGACGTCACTCGCCTCAAGAAACGAGGTTTCTAAGCGCGTTGGATGACGTGGCGATATTGTCCGCCACGTCATAGGGAGTCGCTTACCGCTAGAACCGCGGGGGTTCTATGCAGATTGGATGACGTGGCGAGTAGTATTTGGCCGGCCCTACCCCGTCCGTGCACTCATCCACGATGAACAGAAGGTCGTCCGGGATCCCCTCACAGCTCTCCTCGGATGAGAGCCTGGCTGATGTTGCTCGCCACGTCATCGGATGCCATCTAACTCCAGAAACAGGCTCAAAAGAAAAGGGCGTGTCGGGGGTCGATACGTGGCGGGCGATATCTGCCAGGCACTACCTCAAAGAGCTTGCGCACCTGCGCCTTGCCTTTGAATGGCTCCGGGAAGTTGAAATCCTCGTGAACTAGGGCTCCGGTATGCAACGCTCGCCACTTCATAGGACGGCACTTAGCTCAACAAACGAGACGGGTCTAAAAGTGGGTGGGCCGATGAATGACATAACTTGACGGGCCAGGTGAATAATGCTCGGCACGTTGTCGGTTGGTGGGTGGCTCTATACACCAGGGTCTGAAACGCGGTGGGGCAGATGAGTAGTGGCCCCGCCGTAGAGGATGTCGTCGTCCACGAACTCCAGCGCGGCCGTCACGTCGCGCCTGTTGATGGCGTCGTACAGCGGCCAGGGGCTTACACTCGTTCACGTTTCAGCTCAACTTGAGCCGTGTCTGACACAAATTCACCCTACACACCCTAAACACCCCCTAACACCCCCTTAACTTGGGCTACATAATCCCTACGCGCACCCCCGATCCCATACAAAGCGCTCAAGTTGAGCTGAAAAGTGGACGAGTGTAAGCCCCTGCCATGCCCCGCACCACCGCCTCCGCGGTCACTTTAGCTTTGGCGGGGGGTGCGTCAGCGGCGAAGGCGGAGGCGTCGGCGTCGGAGATGGCGCGGCAAGTTGCGGCGGCGCGGAGGCTACGCTGTCCTGAGGTTGAAGTGGTGGCGGCGATGGAGACGGCGGCGCACGAGTGCTGGCGCGGACCGGCGACGGCGACAGTTCCGACGATGCCGCGTGAAGGCAGACAGTTGTGAGGAAATGCGTTCTTCGGGGTCCGCCCGTGAAGCGATACGCCGCGAGCGGCGCGGCCCGGCAGCGGACGCGCGACGGCGACGGGCGGCATCCGGGTAGCGAGAGCAGACATCATCACGGACGGTCTGTGGGGCCCGCTCGTGGGGGCGACCTGCGTCCAGTGAGGGATGAGTGGGCACGTGTCAGGTGACGTGGCTCTTCCCAGCGAGGACAGACGTCGAGACGATCTCAGAAACCGGAGGCGCGCTACGCGCTCGGCGTTGGCGCTGGCGCGGGTAGGAGAAATATGACCAATCAGAGGAGAGAGATATGCCACGTGGGCCAGAGATTCGTGGCAAGATCTGAAATCCGGATACAGATAAAGTCGCGCTTTTGCGTGAGCCCCATCGGCATCCATCGGTTGCGTGTCACCGTCCCGTTCACCCTCGAAGCATGTCCGCCTTCTCAATGGCCGCCGCGGCCCCTGTGTGTGTCGCCACCCAAGCCCGGCCCGCTGCCCGCGCCGGTGCCGCGCGCAGCGCCTGCCGCGGTGCCGCCGGCCGCGCCGCCCTCTCCGCCGCCCCAGCCCACGCCCGCCGCAACCTACGCACGTCGGCTGCCGCCGAGGCCGGCGAGGCCGAGGCGCCCGCCGCCGCCGCCGCGGTGCGTCCCATCCGCCCAATCCGGAACCTGCCAGTTGCCAGCACCCGCTCCCTCATGCGCTTGCGCCACCCCGCGCCCGCCGCCACCGAAACTCTGAATCCGGCTCCGAGATAACTACCACCTCCGACGAGACGGCCACCTAACCGCACCCGCCTCCACCCCACCAACCGCACGCCACGACGCAACGCACCTCGCCCGCATGGTCTCGCCTCCTAAAATCAAACACGTCAGTGTCAGCGGCGCGGCGCCTTTGCTCGCACCACGTCCCTCGTGGCGAAATCGGAAATCTTGGTGCTGGTTTCGTTATTTCAGTCTCGGGGGAGGTTGAGGTGGCAGTGGCGTGGAGGTGGACAGAGCCGGCCCAGCTCATAACGCGCGCGTGCGACTGTGCTGGTCAGGGTTACGGCGTGTAGCAGGGATGGACATTTGGTGTTAACTGGCTCGTGTAACCCTTTGACAAATCCCATATCAACGTGGAACCGAACATCCTACTACTCGTAGATCAACTGGCAGAAGTCCACAGTGAAGTCTTGAACCTAACATCCCGTCAACTTGAACCTAACATGCCTCCCACTTTCTCCACGCTTGAACCTCGCAGCCCCAGAAGTATTACTTCTGCATCGCCAACGCGGAGTTCATGCTCAACGAGGGCAACAACGAACACCTCCCCGAGGCAGGGGGTCGTTGAGAACAAGCACTCCACCGACGTTGAATCTCCTCCTCCTCCTCCGCCTCCTCCTCCTCCTCCTCCTTCGCCTCCTTATCCTCCTCCTCCTCCTCCTCCTCCTCCTCTTCCTCTTCTTACTCCTCCTCTCTGAAGGGGACTGGCTCGTGCCCGTGCAGGGGGCTTATTGAGAACGAGCACTCGGCCGAGGCTGAGTCGCCTCGTCCTCCTCCGTGCGTCTGTATGAGCATTCACCTTGAAGGAAAGTCATGCGGGCACGTCCGATATCGGTTCGAGCGCTTGCTTTCACCGACCCTGCCTTTAGATCCTGCGCGAGCGCCGCCGGTTCTACCGCGAAACGGACAAGGCAGGGGGCGTATTGAGAATTATCTCACCATCCGATGCACCGTTCCAGGGCGAAAGCCTGGTGCCTCCTCATACACGTGGAGGCGTCTCTCTCTCTCTCTCTCATTCCGATGCGCGGACTCGGTTCACAGTGGCCAACCGACCTCCAGCCCTAGACCATCGTATGCGCATTCACCTTCACCCTCGCCGGGAAGCTCGCTCGATTGGCGTTGACGCCAAGCTGATTGCTGTTTCTCAATGACCCTCCTGCACGGCGCAGGACTTCTGGGTTGTGCCCAACCCCGCCTTCCTGGACGCCATGCCGGAAGTGGCCAAAAAGATCCGCCAGCCCTGCGCCGCTGTCGTCACCACGGACAAGGTCGGGCCGAGGCAACTGTTGCTCGCCGCGTTATCCACCACATAGTGTCCTGGTGCTCGCCGCGTCGTCCACCGCATAGTGCACTGGCGCTCGGCCCCCTGTCCTTCTCCACGTTGCAGACGCTCGTTCCTTTGAAACGCGTGACGTGTCATCTTCAACTTGGTAGACACTGGGTTTGTTAAGTGGAGTGACACATTCATGTAGACGTTGCGGTATAGATGCCGGTTTGTCGAGCGGAGTGACACCGTATGACCGAGCGAGCGTTACGTGGTTCGCCGGGGGGCCTGGCTACATAGTTGACCGGTGCCCGCCACATTCGTGCGGCCCCGTATGACCTGGCGAGCGCTACATGGTTCACCCAGGGGGCTGAGTGCATAGCTGAGCGGTGGCCGTCACAATGATGCGGCCCTGCGGTTGGGTGTGGAACGACTTCATCAAGCTGCGCTTGGACCGCGTGTACAAGGGGGCCATCGAGGCGGGGCCAGGTAATCACGCCCGCCACCCACATCAACCCCAACTCCGCACTTTAAGCATCTGACCGTATGAAAACAAAATGGGAGTCTATCGGCGCTAGACGGCAGTTTCTGAGAAGCGCTTCCCCATATCATGACTCAATAATTAGAAAGGGCGAAAAAACGCAAGCTTGAACTATCTCACCGGCCATATTCTCATACCACGGGGCCAGGGTTCCTGTAGAGCCACAACAGAGTCATCCGCCACGTTTGCGTTTATACAAGGGTACCAGGGATCCCCCCTCGGCGGGGCTCATATTTTTTGCTCATAGTGTACCGGTGCATCTCCCCCAGCTTCCCCCAGCTCGCTTTTGTGTGTTGCGTGACACAATATCAGGAGTGTCGCGGCGTTGCGTCGTTGCATCGACCCGGCGCTGCACCCTCGGCTCGTGCGTTGCGTGACACCCTGTGAGGCGGCGAGCAGCGGTCAGTCCACACGGCCCTGTGCGAAGGGGAGCGCGGAGGAGTGCCTGGCCAGCAAGACCCTTATCGCCGCTGACTTCTTCGCGGTGGGGCGCTGTAACTTCAAACCGGACGCTGGTTTGCTAAATGGAGTGACACGTTCGGTATAACGTTGCGTTGCAGACGCTGGTGTTGAGTTTAGTAACACCTCATGACCCGGCGAGCGATACGTGGTTCAGTTCACCCGGGAGGCTGACTACGTAGCTTACCAGTGCTCGTGTTGAAATTTGTTGAAACTCGTGTTGAAAGCACCAGGTTGCGGCTCTTGACGCTAGAATATGAGGGACCGCTTTCAGACTTTGCTTTCAATCTCACCTGGCGGCCCTACACTATGGCACCGGCACCCGGTGCGTGGACCGCACCGTACAAGAAGTACGCCTCGGGGTGGTGGGAGGCCTTCGCCTTGGGCAACGAGGCAGGGGCTGTTTCCAGCATTATGGGAAAACCTTCCTGCGTACGATACGAAAATACGGACCGACCACCGCAAATACTGGTAGCTCGTTTGACGAATTGTAAACCCTCAGGTACTGATTCGAGGGTGCGAATCATATACACGCCCGACCGTCGCCAACCGCTTACTCCCATATTCTCAACATACGGGGGGAGTTTTGCCGGAGGACAAGCACTCGACCAACGTTTAATCTCCTCCTCCTCCTCCGCGCGTCTGCATCAGCGTTCACCCTGAAACGGAGTCATGCTCGATCTCGGTCGAGTGCTAATTTGCAATGACCCTCCTGCGAGGACGGGAGCTACGCCAGCGGGTAAGCAAGTGTGCGTAACCAAGTACACGTCAGCGGAGCAACACTATTAATATGCAAGCGGCGCATGTTGCGGTGCTCTGTGATTTGCGCTGTGTTCGGTTCGGTGGAGCTTGGTGTCAGAGTGGAGAGTGCAGGGTGAGGGATAGGTCGGGGCTGGGGGGGGTTTATAATAATAAACAGTCACGGGTTAGGGTTGGTTGTGAGTCGGTCGGGGACATATGTAGGGTAGCTATGCGTTACCCTACTCATTACAGGTTTATGAACGTTGTTTGAACGGTTGCTGAGGAGCTGAATAGCAGCTCCTAGAGCATGCGTATATTACAAACGAAGATACCATTACACGAAACACGACTGATACCACAGCGACAGCGGCGACGACTATCAGACTATATTACAGAGGAGTACATCACGTTCATCGAGCCCCAGGGCGCTCACATGGTCAGCAGTAAACACCCCCATCTGCCATTTCAAGCGGACAGACCAACGGTCTGTCAGGCTTAAGGCCGCGTGGAAGGGCACTACAGTCTGACGGTGTTATCGGCAGTACTAGTAGGCCTGTATCTAGACTAGGAGCTACGCTCCTGTCTGCTCCTCACTCTTCTCAGGTTGTGAGGACACTCCCCGTCATTTCGAACGGTAGCCGGTACACTGTGGGGGGGCAGTCTGGAGGGTGACAGAAGGAGTGTTCACCTATAGCGCTCTTTCATAACTTGAGGTGCCCCACGTCAACGTCGTCCACCGCATAATGTACCGGTGTTCGCCACGTGTTCCAGGGCACCCTTCACAAATTGACGTGCCTCTGGCCCACCATGCCAACGACAACCGACCCGAGCCACACGACGAGGCCTGCGGTGGGGCGCGCGGCGAGGGAGACGATGGCGGGGCCGGGGCACAGGCCCGCCAGGCCCCACCCCGCGCCGAACAGCACCCCCCCGACCACCAGCTTCCTATCAATCGGGCTCTTCTTGGGAATCCCCATCTGCTTTCCACACGCCGGCTTCACCATGCTTTTAGCCAAGTGAAAGGGCCTTGCACTCGTTTTCTGTTCAGCTTAATTGACCAGAGAGGAGGATACGGCGAGGGAGTACATTTACACTGGTAACACTATGCGCAAAGAGCCAGGGCGCCTTGTTGAGCCTGCCAAGTGAAAGGCGGGCGCGCTGAGCGCCAGCGCGCCGCCCATGACCAGCGCCAGGCTGGGGTCCCAGGAGGGCGACAGCGCGGAGAGGAACCCGCTCACCTTCGCCGCGCGCCGCATGCCGCATATCAGGGCCGGACAATCGTTCGTTCTCTAGCTGCTTAACTTAAGCACCTTGGTTCCTTCCTTCCAATCGTTTCCTTTCAGCTGACCTTGAGCACCTTGAAGGGACAGCTGCCAGCAAGTTGACGGACACAACAGCTGCCAGTTGAGCCGAAAAGGGAACGGTCTCAGGCCCAGCCGGAGATGTTGAGCCCCAGGCCGAACACTAGGCCGGCGAGGCCCTCGGCGACGACGTTGAGGAACTCGTGGAACTTGGAATGCTCGCCGTCCTTCTTTTTGGACTCGTGCGCGGCGAGGCGCCCCAGGCCCGCGAAGGCGGCCACGGAGCCGGCGAGGATGGCGCCCCAGTGCGCCAGCGTGTCCGCCGAGGGGTAGGGCCTGCCACTGCCAGACACTGTTCAAACATCCTTCACCGCATTCGTTTCTAGAGTTGAGTCGCCGACCCGTGATGTTTTGAGCGTTTTCTGGCGGGCCCCTGCCGCGGGTAGCACCATGTTGGTTAGCGCGGAGGTGGACGCCACCTGCAGCGCGGCGTTGGTGTTGAAGATGGTGGCCGTGGCGAAGCCCGCGGTGTAGCGCCGCAAGTTGGAATTGTAAGCAAAGTTTGAACGCGCTTCATCATACGTCAGATTCAAGTGCTGAAACATGATGCGCTCAGGCCGGGGCCAACCAGGGGTCATCCCACACCGCCCTGCCGTGGCCATGAATATGGCGGTGTAGGCCATGCTGCGGGGGGCCAGGCGCGCGTTGCCGCAGATGCCGTGGCCGCTGGTGCACCCGTTGCCCATGCCGCTGCCGGCGCCCACCAGCAGGCCCGCCAGCGCGGTGCGCAGCAGCCCCGGCAGCGGCTCCACCACCTGCGCTGGGTTCAACACCGCGTCCAGCAGGCCTGTCGGGGTTGGGGAGAAAGGAAGGAAGTGAGTGAGTGAATGAGTGAGAGAGAGGCGCCGGCGAGAGCATTGGGCCGCTCGGCGCGGCTTTACTCATCCTCACGCACCCGAGGCGACGAGGCCGCCGATGAATGCGAAGCGCCAGGAGCTGAAGTCGCCCTCCACGGCGCCCTTGACGCTGCCCGAGATGCCCAGCACACGCCCCGTCAAGAAGAGCTTCCCCACGGTGGCGACGCCGAGGATGGCCCCGCCGAGCGCGGCGTCGGCGGGCTGGAAGTGCAGGGTGATGGAACCCATTGTTGCAATTGTCGAGGCGGTGGACTCGGAGGTGGAGAAGGCTGCGGCGGAGGCGGGCTCCGCGGAGGCGTTCGCGGAGGCGGCGGCTACGGCAGCGGAGGCGATAGAGGAGGCGAGGCGACGGGTGTGGGTGGAACGCAATGTGAAGTGGCGGCGCTCGCTTTGTTGCGTGAGGAGGTATAATATGGATGTTACTCACATATGACATAACGCTCGTCCGAGATAAAAACGTCGTCATCCTCGTCAGCAAATCTCAATAACGCTAGCCCTCCACCACACGGATGCGCGGTTCAGTCTGCCGGCGACGGCCGCAGCTGCAGGACGCCGCCTGTCAGCCCTCCTGTCAGCCTGGCGCGGCTCTGAGGGGGCGGCATGTCCTTCAACGCCACCGGACGAGGGTGCGTACACGACTCCCCACGTTCGTCCGCCGACTGCGACTGCGAGCGTCAATGAGTCAACGGGCGGACGAGCCGTTAGAAATTGGAGACAAATGCCCCCCACTCACCGGACCGACGTTCCCGTCTCGCAGGGGCACTCAAGGGGGCGGCGGCGGGGGCGGGACAGGCGGCGGCGGGGGGACAGGTGGAGGGGGCACCGGCGTGGGTGCCGGCGGGGGCACGCGCCGGCCGAGCAGCGCCACTGGCGGGGGGGGCATGGGGGGAGGCACCCGAGGAGGCAGCAGAGGCGGGGGCGCGGGTGCCGTCCCATCGGGTACCCAGCGCCCCGCCACCGCCCGCGCCCTCGGCTCCCAGGCCTCCACCTCCTCCTCATCCGGCGCCCTCATCCGCGACCCGTTCCGACCCCAGTCAGACCTCCCCACGCGGTTCTGCGTCCACTGCCGCGGGCCTCACATCCCTGGTAGGGCCTCACCACAGCTAGTGCCTGCCACATCTCCTTCACACAATAGACCCTCGTTTCTTGGA
>Ga0307488_10004632_pt1 | contig 11461 bp, 9 predicted proteins | sample SB02metaG_FD_202248 | JGI IMG/M metagenome (GOLD analysis project Ga0307488, IMG submission 202248) | Sea-ice brine microbial communities from Beaufort Sea near Barrow, Alaska, United States - SB 0.2 | ecosystem: Environmental > Aquatic > Marine > Coastal | place: USA: Alaska | collected 2017-05-06
TACTGCATATATAGTTAAAACTTAGCTTTACTGCAAAGAAAAACATTATATTTTCACAAGGATTTTTTTCACTCTAAATCGTCTCACTTTAAGGCATTTTCTACTAATATAATTTGGGGGTAATAAAAGTAATGATCAGCCAGTCAAGTCATATTTTAGCTACATTTTCGTCTATTCAAGTTGTGGCCATGAAGCTGGTTTTAACCTTTTTGAGTGTTTTTTTACTCATCACCCCGATATATAGCTTAGTTTTAATTGGCTATAAGCACTCAAAAGTTAACTGATCAAAATAAACAGATGACAGTTCGGCACAAAAAATCAACTGCAGGATAAAATTCATCCTAGCTACATTAACCAAAATTGAAGCTAAGGTCGATATGAATAGCCAGCCTTATCTCAGTAAGGCAAGGGTAATAGCGAAGAAGTTCAATATAAAATTTTTCATGCTCAGTGCAAAAAGCCCAATAAATGATTGCAAGCAAGGGTTAAAACTCAATCAGCTTAATGCTAATAGCCCCGCTTATATAAAGGAGTAACAGCTAATGGTAGATGATAGAGGTAGATGGTCAGCTTTGGCGACTAGGGTAAAACATCATCAAGAAAGGTTTTTAAATAAAACTAAGTAGGTTAGCAACCCATGCCGGGGTGAAATAATCGCCTTATGTGCTTATGTTCAGACCATGGAAAATCCACAGCCAAAAAAGCAGACAAGATGCTTCTTTACAGTCAAAGCCATTAAAACGATTACAAGCGACAACACACCGCCTATTGGGGTATGCCATCAACTAGAACATCGATTGCATTAGCGCCTTTAGCTGTGAGCCTAAAACAGCAACAACAGTGTCACTTTCACCTTCCCCGATTAATGATGCCTATCAGCTTGCGGCTTTGCCACGTTATGAGTCAGACGCTTAAGCCCTTTTCAAACATTATCAACCCGCATTATAGGCTACTTGATGTTAACACAACGAACGGTCATAAAAAGCAATATAGCGGCTAGTAGGCTAGAGGCTAGTACTAGCGGACGATACTTTGTAGAACCTCGATATCAACTAAATTACTCACTGAGCTTTTTAATAAGCCTAGCGTGCTGCTATCAACTAATTTATCGTCGTCATCTAACACGATATAGCCTTGATTTTTCATCGCGGTAATTAATGTTGCTTGCGCCTTTTTATCAATAAATTCAGGAGCATTGATATTGTTTAATACTGATAAACGTTGAGCAATAGCCACCACTTTTTCATTTAACTCAAGCTTTTTAATGGGTGCTAATTGACTCAGTAGTGAGGTAATAATGGCAACGCGTTGCATAGTTTCATTAACACATTCTGCTATTAAACGTATTTTTGCCCGGTTTTCATCGCCACTGCTTAATGACCAAACACCGGCTTTGCGTTGTTTTGCAATGCCCTCTTGTGCCAAAAATTGACAAACAGCTTCTACTTGTTGCGCAACGTCATCGGCTGATTGCCATAAAAATAAATCTGTTTTTAATAATGCTATTAAGCGCTGAACTTGGCCAAGTAAACTGTCTTGACTCATTTTTGCGTTGCGCTCAAGTACACGACAAACCAGAGATGGCAATATAAAGGTGTGCAAAATATTGTTGCGATAGTAACGCAGCTCCAAGATTGCACTGTCAGTTAAAGAAATAATTTCACCAAAACTGTCTTGGTTTACCGTCACTTTATTGAGCAAAATTACGTGCTCTAACAATGCGGCACCGCTGTCATCTGGTATGGTTAATTCAACATGGTATGGCGCAAAACGTTGCATGGCGATAAAGAAATCAAGTTGGCTGATTAACTCAACTTTAGATAAGGCTTTATTTTCTGTTGCATGTAAAATCAGTGACACTAAAGCAACGCCATTTAACGCCGCGCATTGGTTGATTGAGGTCATAACTTGCTGTGCTAACAAGTTAACACTGGGGTTTAGCCATTTAGGTTTTTGTGGGTCAATGGGGTCAATGGCTTGTTTCCAGTCAGGTACCTGATTATTTAGAAACTGATTAACATTAATCGGCTCACCAAAGTTAACGTAGCCTTTACCATAGTTACGTAAATTTCGTATCGCTTTAATCACGCCAAATATCGACTCACCCTTCTTTTGGCTGCCACTCAGTTCTTTATGATAAGTGCCCACTTCCATCACATGTTCATAGCCAAGATAAACCGGCACTAAGGTCAATGGTCGGTCAATACCGCGCAGCATACTTTGAATGGTCATGGCGAGCATACCGGTTTTTGGTGACAGTAATCGACCTGTTCGGCTACGTCCACCTTCAGAATAATATTTAACTGGGTAGCCACGTTCAAAAAGTAAACCTAAATATTCACGAAAAATAGTGGAATAAAGGCGATTACCCTTAAAGCTACGGCGAATAAAAAAGGCTCCGGCTTTTCTAAAAATAGGCCCCGCTGGCCAAAAATTTAAATTAATGCCGGCAGCGATGCGTGGCGTAACTAAGCCTTGTTGAAAAATCACATAAGTGAGTAGCAAATAATCCATATGGCTGCGATGACAGGGCACGTAGATAATTTCATGCCCTTCTTGCGCTAAGTTGCGCAAGCGCTCAGCCTTATTCACTTCGATACCGCTATACAGACGATTCCATAACCAACCCAGAATGCGTTCGCCAAAACGTACCGTCACATCGCGATAATCACCGGCAATTTCATCCATTATGGCTAAGGCCTGCTTTTTAGCTTGTGCTTCAGTGATATTTTTATTTTTTGCTTCTTCACTGATCACGCGTTTTATCGCAGGATTGACGATTAAGTTAGCGAACATTTGTTGACGATGCATCAGTCTGGGCCCTGTGGCCGCAATAATTTGTCGATGAAAGTGAAAACGTGCAATGCGCATTAATTTTCGCGCACTGACTTCATCACTACCGTGCTTATCTGCCATATGGCGAAATGAAATAGCGGCACTAAAGCGCACCAAGGTGTGGCGGCCTAAAAATAAGACAATGAAAAATTTGCGTAACCAGTTGGGTGATTCTTGATCGGCTAACAGCGTACCCACATTAGTATTGTTTTTTTCTTTCGTTGGAGTACGACCCCAAATGACATTGGCTGGAATAAGTAGCGCGTCTAGTTTTTCATTATTAGCGTGAGCATTGAGTAATTCAAACCCTTGCGCTATTGCCGTAGTTTTTGTTGATTGGCGCCAATAAAATAATGCCGTGGGTTTTTCCAAAAACAGCAAACGTGACAACATTTGACCATCAACATTCACGGGCGCTAATGGGTCCGGCAGATTGGCTTTTTTGCAAGCGGTACGTAACGATAAAACATCGCTGGCCGATTGATGACGTAGCACATAAAATACCGGTTGCTCAGTGGTTAATTGACCTAGATTAATTATTTCATCGGCAACCACTTTGCAATGCACGAATAACTTTATCGGTAAACGTAGTAATAAATAAAATAATTTACGAATGGCTAACATCTTGTTTACTCAGCTTTATTTGATCGTTTATTATAACACTTAGCTTAAAAATTGTCTCTTATACAAAGACTAAATTTTGGCTTGCGATGCACGTTCTTAGCGGCTAACAATTAACTGCTAAAAGTACTCAAACCAAGTACCATAATGAAATATAAAGAATTTATTTAAATGAAGTCAAAATATAGCTTCATTTAGCAAAGAGGATTTTTATGAAAAATAGCGATCTATTACCGAAAATTGCCATATTTGTTGATGTACAAAATATTTATTACACCACACGAGATACTTTTCAACAGCAATTTAATTATCGCGCGTTTTGGCAAGAAATCAGCCAACAAGGTGATATTGTTTTGGCAAATGCTTATGCGATACAACGCAGTGACGACCAACAGCATAAATTTCAAAAAGCCTTAAAACATATCGGCTTTGATGTAAAACTCAAACCTTTTATTCAGCGGCGCGACGGCTCTGCAAAAGGTGATTGGGATGTCGGCATCGCCATTGACGTAATGGAGGCAGCAGCCGAAGTTGATATCGTTATATTACTTTCAGGTGATGGTGATTTTGATTTGTTGCTGAAAAAGATCATGTTACGCGACGGCGTAAAAACCCATGTTTATGGCGTCACCGCGCTAACCGCACAGTCATTAATTAATGCGTCGAGCGCATTTTTTCCTATTGATCGCCAGCTTTTGTTGTAGCTAATGTTATGGGTAGCCAACTTGGCAATATTAAGTGTATGCTATGAGCCCAATTGCATCGAATGCAAGTCAATACGTTTTAATGCCCCGTAAGTTAAGCACCAACTTTAGCTAAATTATCAATTCAGAGTTGAGCTGAGAGTGATACTGGCCGGTCGATTTAAAAATAATAATAATAAAAAAGGAACACGTATGTCAGTAGAAGCATTACATAAAGTGATTTTATACCCATTTATCAACGAGTCACTTGCCAGTTTAAAAGCGATGACAAATCTTATTGGCGAGGCGGGTGAGGCTTTTGTCGACAGCGTCGATGATTTTCGTTTTAAAGGTTACGCGGTATGTTCTGAAGTCACTGGTGGCTTAGATGGAGTTATCATGATGCACCATTATCCAGAAACGGCTATCGCGATAGGTAACTCGGTTTGTCAGCATATGTTTGAAGAAAAATATCAATATACTGAAATCAATGAAGAATTAAGTCATGCCTTAGCCGAATGGGGTAATACTATTGTGGGTCGCTCAACCGACTTACATAGCCGTTACAGCTTAGATTATAAATTTTCTAGCCCGTACTTTGTTCACAATGTAAATGATATGGAAAAATACTTAGCGGGTGTTACCGAGGTTATCACCGTGCCGATCACTATCGAAGGTGTCGGTCGTTATTATTTTAATCTCTTGATACGCCATGTTGAATATCAAACTATCGGTATTAAACGAGAAGCCAGTACCGGTATGAGTAATCCTTACACCAAAACATTACCGCTAGACAGTAAAATACTTTTAGTTGATGACAGTGGCATGATCCGTAAAGCACTAAGACGTTATTTATTACAGCTTGGTTATAGCAATATTATTGAAGCTGAAGATGGTTCGGTTGCCGTGACTATGGTGCGGGATCACAAGCCTGATTTTCTATTTCTAGATGTTGTTATGGCGCAAATGAATGGTGACCTAGCATTAGAAAAAATAAGAGCTGATGGCAGTAAGGTTCCTGTGGTTATGTTATCTTCAATAACAGACCAAGTGTTGATTAAACGTTGTGAAAGCGAAGGTATCTCTGGCTTTATTTTTAAACCAATTAACGCTGATAATGGAGCAGAAATTATTAAGCAATACTTAAAAATAGCCTAACTAGTGCCCCGTTGATAATAATGTCCACTGGTTTATCAACAATGTTTTGCATGTCATATGTTACAAGTGACATGAAAAATTCACGGTTACTTTTTTAATTGTCAGCTAATACTGTTAATAGAAAAAGAACACTGCTTTGCTCTTGTGGTGTCTTTTTCTACCATCAGGCCAATAACATTTAGATGAGGATGGCAAAATTATTCGTCCACCTTTCTCGTGCAATTTTGTCAATTTTAATTTTTGAAAATTAGAATACAGACACAAAAGTCTTTAGTAGTGATAGTAGAGAGTTTGTTTATCACCACCTACCAAACTACTAGCTAAATATATCAATTGGTATTGGTCGTAGTTGCTTGCTACTTATAATCTTTTCTTTGCTCGCGTATTAATTTTAGCATGAAATTCAACTAACTCGGAGACAGAGTATTCATCGCGCTCTATCAAAGTAAATATAACCCAACAAAGGTTTTTACAGCCTCCTTTATTAATGAGCACGCAGTTGGAAAGTATGAGTAAAATTAGCCTATTAATTGTCCTGTGTCCTAGAGTGTTACACTACGCGGACAGCTACATTGCAATGAATTACGATAAAAGTATCATTGAAGATAGTCAAATTAAACGCTTTATAAAAGTGCATTCAAACTCGTTGCGAAGTTAGCCATCCCAAAGTTCCAACTCAATCCTTATTCATACAAACCAACCGCGTAATTATTTGTGATACAGCCTATTACAAATACTGTATTGACGGATTTTAGGTTGCTAAAAATACAAATACACGCAAGTGTAGGTGTACTTTTTCATCGGTGCAGCAACCCGTTACTGTAATAAATCGATCCTAGCGATAGACATAATAATTAGGGGTACTGGCACACACTTAATGGGGGGAAAACATGACAAGCCTTTACCCTATTCATGGAGGGTATACCATCGTAAAGAATATTTAAGGTTCAGCTGGGCAATGGCTGCCCCAGTAACCATTGCTTACTCCTATCAAAATAAAATACCTGTCAGTATCACTTCTACGACGAAGTATGCTTGTTACCTAGATATATTTCACAGCATTTCCTCGCGCAACTTCCCAGTGCAGTTGCACGCGTTATTTTTCCTGCGACATAATTTGTCGTGCCATCTTATTAATCTATGAACTCAAATAGTTTTAGACTTGGTTGTTAGTCTAGAGCATGCTACTTAAAAGGTAATTATTATGAAAAATGATACAGAAAGGCTTGCAACAATAACCAAAGCAGCACAAGCGTTCTTTGTTAATGACAATGAAGCCGCTCAGCGTTGGTTAAATCATCCAGTTCGCGGCCTTGATGACAAGCGGCCTATCGATATGATTAATACCGACGAAAATGCTAGCGTTGTCTTAAACTTAATTGGTTGCTTAGACCATGGGATGTTTGTCTGAGGGAGTTAAAATGAACACTGAAATCGATATTGAAACGCTAAAAAAGACCCCTGAGATCTATCGGGACACTATTCAGTTGGTGAAGCGTCCTGATGGTCTATTCTGCAAACACCCATCAGACTTCTTTAATCGTTATTACTTGAAGCGCCTTGGCTCTATGACAAACTTAGAGGTTGCTGAGAATTTAGGGATAACACCTAAGCACTTATCTAACTTCCTTAATGAAAAAGTAAATATTGATCCCCACTTTGCCGTTAGATTAGCAAGAACTACAGGCTTCTGTGTGAGAACTTGGTTAGAATTACAGCGTAAGTTCGATACTTACGATTCAGCTAAATAACAAACACAAAAAAGGTCAGCTATCATGGCTAACCTGTTCGCCTCTTTGGGAAAGTGCTCAAGGCCAATTAGACTCGTTGTCGTCATACCTTGTGATAGCAGGAACAAGCACATCAAGCAATGCCCAGTTTTTATCGCTTGTTACATCATCGTCGGTCAGTATATCAATGATCTTTATGACTTCGTCGTATTGCTCCCTAGAGGTTATGCCGTCCAAGGGATGAAACCGTAATTCAGCTTGTAGCTCCTGCCCTAAACGCATTATTTTTTCAGTGTTCATAGTGCCCCCTGCTTAGCCAATTCTATTTCTAACCGTTCCATTGCAATAACTTTGTTAGCGTATTGAGACTTTTTATTGTGAGAGGAAACCGTTATACCTGTTGCTCTATGCGTGATTTCAATACCAGTCTCAACACTGCCAATATGCGAGTGTTCACCTTTACAAATGCTAATATATAAATCACTCTCATTCATACTGAATCCCTTGACCTTTTAACAATAAACACCTGAACCACTCCCATCTAAAGTAAGCTCTTTTCCATTAGCATCAATGAATTTAATAGGGGCTTTGAGTAGAATAAAAATAGCAACAACATCACAAGGGTATACAGCCAATTTACCCTCTATCTTGCCCACTGTACTCCCAAGCATCATGTCATGAAAACTTCTCAAGATAGCTTTGGCTTCATTTGGTTCATACACTCTTTTAATTTCAGCTTCTAAGGCTGGGATAGGTACATCAGACATATAATCGTTTTTAGATGATTGGAATGAAAGCATTTTGTTATTACTCGCTAAAGGCTATTTCAATGAACCGTACTGTTCTTACAAAAAAAGCTAACCACCACAGTCAACCCTTTTTCCTTTTCAGGTCTAAGCCACCCTGTTCGGGCAGTGTTCAAGACGTCATATAACAATCTCAAGATATCAATCAGTAGCGACAAAATAGGTCGCTAAATATATTTCAGACCAAGCTCTTATGAGAGGAAGACAGCTACACTCACTGTTCACCTGTACGAGCGAGAACAACGGTAAATAAGTTTGTTACCGCTTTTAGCACGCTAGGGTTAATGAACCCGCATGTTCAACTAATAACAGATTCTTCCTGAGGCTCGTCTAGGTCATAGTTTTCAATGGACTTTAACAAACGACGGATCACCCTAGACTTGAGCTGCAAGGGCTCTATAATTTGAATATCTTGAGATTGACTTAAAATCCAATTTTCAAGTTCCAAAGTGTGTAGTAAAGAGATAGTGACCATATCCCAAGTGTCATCATCGCTTTCAATTTCTTGGGAAGCGTTTACTTCACTTTCATTAAGCAAACGCTTTGCATACCCTCTTACCCGCATTTTCACAACGACTTTTTCACCATTAACAACCACGCCTAAGCTATTCTTTTTAAGATAATCCTTGGCATTAAAATCGCTTTCAAACGTTTCATTTAATAATATTGCATTTCTTATACGGTGAACTAATAAATGCCGCGGTTCGTCATATAGGTAAAAATAGCAAACTAGCACTAATTTTGTGTCACGTACTATCAAACCTAGGGGAGTTATGGTGTGAACTTTAACTGACTTACCATAACAAATATCAAGTTTACGTTGCTCTAATAAACCTTGTGATATTGTCGATTGAATGTTTTCATCAGTAATAACAGGTGTAAGATGTAATCCATGAGGCAAACTAGCCACTTTATTTGGCCAAGTACTTATTGTAGCCGCGCTGTTTAGCACATCTGCTGACTTCTTAAAAACAGCATCTAACCGCTGATATACAGATAGCGGTAAATGATTTTTTAAATATTGCTCTACTAGGTGCAAAGACAAAGCTTCCTCGGCTGAAATAGCGGGTAAAAATGCCTGGGCATTATCTTTAGCATAAGACCACTTAAACCCTTCGGGTGAGTCAATACTTATCAAACTAAATACATCACCTAACTCGACTAGATCACGTTCAACAGTGCGTTTACTGACTGAAAAACCTCTACAATCGAGCGCAGTTAACAGTCGTTTAGCGGTTGTCCAACGTGGATAAACAGGAATTAACTGCATCATACTCATGACACGAACAAGGGTTTTTGATTTAGCTGTGGGCATATAAATGTCTTATCAATACTTGGTTATTATTATCTTTTGGCAAAGACTAGGGTAAAATATTGCGACATATTACGTCGCAATATTTTCTTATTCTATGCCCCTAAGAAGAAAATTAGCAACTTTACTTTCGAAGTTACGCATCACTCCTTTACTGTTTAAATATGGACAAAGTTAAATACTATGACGCGGCAACAACTTCAAACTATTCAATTATCAGAAAAGTTAAGTGCTTTAGAAGCGAATAACACCATTTACTTAGATTTATCAGCATTATATGACCGACCTTTACATGTTCATACTAAGTTAGTTGAACATTTACCCGATAACCTTATTGATTTTATCAACCTTGAACATTTGGTGTTAACTGGCTTTTATAGCTTAAGGTCATTATCAGTTTTATTTAGTTTAACAAAATTAAAAACCCTAGAGTTAAGTTTATGTGATGCGATAGGCAATGAAAGTGACATACAGTGGCTGAAAAAAATAGCGGTTTTATCGTTAAAAGTTTGTTGTTACTACCCTGCAAAACCAATAACGCACTTTGATCAGTTAACACAAATAGGAAAGCTAACAAACCTGAAAAAACTAACTGTATATCACCTTACTCAGTTAGTTTCGCTCTCAGGCATTGAAAAATTAACTAATTTAACTGAGCTTTCGATTCGAAGTTGCTATGGGCTAATCTGTATAGACGCAATAACAACTCTGCCAAAGTTAACTAAGTTAGAGTTACTAGATTGTGATTCATTAAGTAAGTTAGACGGCTTGATCTTATTACAAAAAATCAGCTGTTTATGGCTATGTTTACCACGTTATTCAGGTTCATATAAAGAAATAACTCAGCTAATAAATCTAGAAACATTAGAGATAGACGGTAAAGTATGTAAACAACTTACTTCATTAAATGATTTTTATAAATTAAAAAAACTACAAAGATTAAGCTTCTCGGGAGGTTCGAAATTATTGTCACTTAATGGTATCGAAAATTTACTCATGCTTACTGAATTAACAATTAATGGCTGCCATCAGCTTAAAAATATTGAAGCATTAAGCTCGCTCGATAAGTTAGCTGAATTAGCAATTTATGATTGCCCTCAACTCAAAGATATTGAAGTACTAAATTCACTCAATAAATTGACAGAATTAAATATTATAGAGTGTAATGCTATTGATAATATTGATTTTTCACAGTGGCAAGTGCCTGAATGCTTGAAAAAATTAACACTTTATCATTCGGGTAACTTACATTTATTTAATATAGTTAAGCTAATAAACCTAACTAAACTAATCCTGATCGGGAAAAGCAGAGAAAATAAAACAACATGGTGTTCAATCGAAGATATTGGCGAATTACTCTCGGTGCAAGAGCTACAACTCGCTAGAAGTATCACCATACATTCATTAAAACCTTTAAAGAAGTTATCAAAATTGACCACGTTAAATCTTGCAGACCGTCAAATAGTTTTAGTAGCTGATACAAATAAATTGCAGCTGCAATATTTAGAATATATTCATTTAACTGGTTGTGAGCAATTAGAAAACATTAATGTGCAAAACCTCTTGCCCAAATTAATTAAAGTGGCAATAAATCATGAAGGTCAATAACCATAACGCCTGAACTAAAGAATATCGTTGCATTGTACAAAAATGGGTTTGTGACGGCTAAATAAAGGGATATTTTGATACTTTTTTAGTGCCAGAACAAATAAAGGTGTACTTAACAAGTGCTAAAACCTCAATATCATCACATTAAATTTTCATCTTGATGAAATCGACATAGTGAGTGTTTTATCTATTTTATTCATTAGGCTCACTAGCTATAACCTACATTAACAAATAAGAAAAATCAGGCATAAAAAAACCTCGAATAACGAGGTTTTAATTACTGCGCAGTGCAACTACAGGTACATCAAAATACTATTCTATATTCTGGATCTGCTCGCGCATCTGCTCAATTAACACTTTTAACTCAACCGCTGAGTTGGTGATATCGGCATTAATAGATTTTGAACCTAAGGTGTTTGCTTCGCGGTTAAACTCTTGCATCATAAAATCTAAACGTCTGCCTTGTGCGCCGCCTTTTTTCAATATGCTGCGGGTTTCTTTTACGTGGCTAAATAGACGGTCAATTTCTTCGTCAACATCCATTTTTTGTGCCAGTAATACCAGTTCTTGCTCAACACGTGATGATTCAAGTTCAATGTTGGCATCCGCAAACTTGTCGGTAATGCGCTTACGTTGCCATGCTATGATTTCTGGCATGTGGCCTTTGACTATATCGGCTTGCTCGATAATACCATCTAAGCGCTGCTC
>Ga0307488_10004634_pt1 | contig 11461 bp, 10 predicted proteins | sample SB02metaG_FD_202248 | JGI IMG/M metagenome (GOLD analysis project Ga0307488, IMG submission 202248) | Sea-ice brine microbial communities from Beaufort Sea near Barrow, Alaska, United States - SB 0.2 | ecosystem: Environmental > Aquatic > Marine > Coastal | place: USA: Alaska | collected...
CATGTAATCGGAGCGCAGAATGCCGAGCTCGATTTCATTTCGCCCGGCTTGCCCGCCGCTTTGCAAATACACGTCCCACAGCGCCGCGGTGAAGTCGTCCGTTTCCAGGACGCCGGTGAGTTGTTCTACCAAAAACTCGTGGTCACGTGACACCAAGTCGCTCAGCTCCGCGAATCGCGGGGACACCGCGATTGCGGTTGCGAACACGTCCTTGGGGAACGGCGTGGGAAGCAGCGAAATCGGGGCGTGCGTGAAGTTGGACGCCATCGCCGCGCCAACAGTCGCCCCGTCCGTTGCGACGAGCAAACCGTGCTGCGCCGCCCAAGACACGGCTTCGTCGCGTAAGTACTGCTTCTCACTGTCCGTCAATGACGGCGCACCGGACGCCGCACACGCGTTGTTTGAAGAGTCACCTGAGGACGCGCGCGGGAGGCGACGCCCATTGGGAGATGTCATCGAACGCGGAAGCGCGGCGCCCACCCGATTTCCGCCACCGCACACGCGCGGTGCTACGCGGGGTGTGTTGGTGCTTTTACAAACCCGCGGTGACGAGAACAACGAAACCCTCGATTGGATACCGAAACAGCACGCTGACGCCATCGCGTGGCGAGGTGTGGCGTTGCGTAGCAACCGAGAGAGCAACCGAGAGGCAAGCCCTTGATGACATGAGAAAGAACAAAAAGTAGCGTTCCAAAAAAGTTGCCAAAAAGCTGATAAATATGTAACCTCCTACCTGCTGCTGCTCGGTTCGTCCTCCTCCCGTCCGTCCGGGTACACGCGCCTCAACAGCCCATCCGGAAAAAGTATTTCCTTCCGCCCATCCACCCCGTGCGCCTCGGTTTGCCCGCTAGGGAAGTGGTACACCTCCACGCCTTCCGGGTGCGTGGTGTGCCAGGTGTCGACTTGGGTTGAAAAGAAAAGGGTCAGGCTTGGGAGTCTTGAGTAAATGGGCGTACTGTATGGGCAAACAGTGCACTCGTGATGTATGTAGTATACTTCCTTTTAATGACGGCCGTGTACTCAAATAGTCAAAGAGACGCGTCAACCCGTGGTTGGATTTGGGAAAGCCGCGACGCGTACCTTCCTTGTAGAAGTACTCCACGCGTCCGCCGGGGTGCGCGCGCTTGACGTCGCCGTTTGTGAAGTACACCGTGGATATCGGGCCGTTGTTTGAAGGCGTGACGTCCTTCAGCGTGCCGTTGGCGAACTTCACCACGCGTCGGCCGTACGGCGTCACGCGCTCCACTCGGCCGTCCTCGTGCGAGTTCAGCTCAAGCGGACCTGGGACAGGTAAAAGAAAGGGTCAGTCGCGAGTCGGCGAGTGTGGGTGTACTGTATCCGCAAACAGTCGTGATTGTGATGTATTTGAAGAGTTGCCAGTACTGGTAAATGTTACCAGTAGTGCACGACAAATAGTCACATGACGGGTAGTAAACAGTTGTCCGGAATTTGGGAAACGCGCAACGGCCGTACCGGGCAAATCGGCGCCGTCGTTCGCGGGTGGCGGGCCGACTCGCGGCGGCGCGTCTTGTGAGTTTTGCCAGAAAAGTGTCAGTATTGTATGGTCAGACAGTCGGCGGGATTTGGGAAATGCAATACTTACCTCGCACGCTTGGCAACTCGTGCGCCGCCGCGGCTTCCAACACGGTGACGCCCACGACTTCAGGGTGGGTGGTGGGTGTGGTGCGTTGTGACACACCGGCTCCGAGTCCCCTTGATGACCGTCCGAGCCTTGTATCTGACTCGTTTTGACTCGTCATTCTTGAGTTAATCGTATCTTCCCTCCCGGCGTCGTCGTCGCTCGCGTCGCTCTCGCGGTCGTCGTCGCCGGTTTCGTTTTCGGCGTCCCCGCGTAAAGACACGCTCGCGTTACGCAACTCTCGTTCCCTTTGTTCCTCAACATGGCGTCGCGTTTGTTGCTCCCTGGCCAACGTTTCCATCTCTGCCCGGTCCCTTCGTTCCCGTAACTCCCGTTGTTCCCTTAACTCGCGCTCCCGCGTTTCGCGCTCGTCCGCGGTGCCTTTTTCTTTTTTCGACTTCCCGCCGCCGTCGTCCTGTCCGCGCAGAAGCGTCATCTCCAAACGCTTCTTCTCCCCCTTGAGCTCGTTGACTTCGTCCCTCAGGTCGGTGACTTGCCGTCGCAAACGGTCCGCTGATGCCTTGTGCTTCGCGCCGGACGTTTTCGCCTCCTCGGTTAACCTACCGATCTCGCGTCGCAGATCCTCCAGCTCCACGCGCTCCGCCTTCGTCGGCGCAATCTCCGCCGCTCTCCTCGACTCCCGCTCCAAACGTTGCCGGTCCCGTTTCACCTTGTCCGCCCCGACGTCAAGCGCGTGTTGTTTCGTGTCCAGATCGGCGTGCAACAGTTGAAGCTGCGTTTCTTCGTGTTGTCGCTCTTTTTGAAACAAACGCCGCTCCTTGGCGAAAACAACCTTGTCCTTCTCCAGACGCTCGCGCTCGCGACGCACGCTCTCCGACGCGTCACGCGCCGCGGCGGCGGCTTCCTGCGCCGCAGCCGCGTCCAAAGCACTGCGCGCGGCTGACACGGTGGCATTGGTAACGCCGATGGCGCGGGTCGTGGGCGCGCTGGTTCGATTCTTCCCGGTGTCTTTGTTTTTACCAGCAGCGTCGCTGCTCGCGCCGTAGAAAAGAGACTTGATCAGCGGCGGCGCGCCGGCGCCCGGCTTTTGCGGCGACAGCGCCGCGACTTTGCGTGCCGATGTTCGTTGGTCACCGAAATGCCCATACACTCCGTCGTCGTCCCAGGACTCGTCGTCGTCAAACGCGCTCGCGGCGGGGGACAGGGGAGGCGCTTTTTTCTTTGGCTCAAGCTCAATTTTCTTTGGTGAATTTTTGCCCGAGAAACGCGTACCGATTGCGTCGCCGTCGTCAGAAAACCGCCCGTCGTTGTCGCTCACGTCGGACAACCGGTTGACGTTAACGTTCTTCATCGCCGCCGCGAGCTTGACACGCTCGGATTCCGTGCGTGACATGGATTGCGAGTGGCGCACAGTAGGTGCCATGCCGCTCGCTTTTCCCTCACCAGCGCGAGTTGACGTCGATTTCGCCCGCGACGTCGAATCAAGCAACAGCTCCAGCTCGAGCGCTTCAAACTCCGCGAGCTCGTCCATCGCGGTAACGGCTTTGGAAGGCGTGTGTTTTCCGAGTGTTGAGGTCTTACCACCCCGTGTCGTCTCCGTCTCGTCGTACCCGAATTTCGAATCTCTTTCTTCGTGTAAATACGCCGACGCGTACGACCCGCCGCGCGCGCGCGTCGCGGGCTTTCCGGAATCCGGCGCCTTCGCGACGCGGTGCGAATCCACCCTCGGCTTGGTTTCACTCAGTGAAACGTTTGACTCACTCGGTGAACCCGTCACCGCCACGCGTTGCGACCGCGCGCCGCGTCGCAGGAACGGCCTTAACGGCGCGGATTCGGTGGTTTTCGGTGTCGTGTTTGTGCCTCGTGTGGGGGTCGCGTTTTCGGGATCCACCTCTTGCAACAAACTCTCCTCCAGCAACGACTGGAACGTTTTGTCCGGCGCGCCCGTAACGGGGACGTCGTCCAGGTCGTGAGTTCCGCGCCGGGGTGACGCGGTGTGTTGTTCTGTGACCACCGGGTCGACCCCACCGCTGGCGCCGAGCACCGCATCCGCGGTCGCGCCGACTTCAGCCCAAGACACGGAAACGCGCATCGGCTCGTCGTCGTCGTCGTGCATCACATCGTCCACCGAATCTGGCGCGGGAGCCTGGTCGAAAAACTCGTCGCGCCTCGGGATTTTGTTTCCCTTCTTGCCGGAAACGTGAACCTCGACCGGCATGTTCGTATTACTCACGGGACGCAGCTCTTGTAGCGACGATCTTTTGGGAAGGGAGGGTGGTCAGGGCGGTCTGGCGAGGTAACGGCGGACATTTGTGAGATTCCGAGATTTCAAATTCTGGGAACCGCCAAACGGAGAGCGGAGGCCAAATCGTGGAGAACACAATCAACGCGGTGGGTGTCAGCGGCATGGACGCACCTCACTGACATCGTTCGTCTGTCGTGCGGTCTGCGCGCGCGACAGAGCTGTGTCAGAGCCGGGGTGGTTGCTTCGCGGAATATCAAAATTTTCAAATCTTCGTTGTTGACGACCTGGAAACTGCTGCGTGCTGGCGCTGACGGTGAAAAATGTCGTCTCTCCGTCACACCTTCGACGCACAACCACCATGGGTGTGGACCCGTGGGCTGAAGAGAACGACGAACACGAGACACGCGGAGACCACGGCGAGTTCTCGGGCGACGACGGAAACGCCGAGCTGGAACGCGAAGCGAGGCGAAGACGCGACCGGGTACGCAATGGCCCATCTTCACCGAACCACCGCCGACACACCTATTTTTTCTCACGCACTTTGCCTAACCTGCCTGTTCCCACACACCTTCCATCCCAGTTCTGGAGCGAAGGGTACCGCGACGGCATCGAGGAGGGTAAGAAGGCCACGGTGCAGAGCGGGTTCAACGTCGGGTTTCGGGAAGGCGCGACCGCGGGGCTGGCGTTCGGGCAGGCTCGAGGCGCGGCGATTTCCGTGGGAATTTTCGCTGGCCAAGTGCCTGGGTCGTCGGAGTGGAAGTCGGAAATTTCGCAAACGATGACGATGGTGGCGGCGATGACCCCGCGAGACGCCTCTGTGGCGGCGGGGATGGATTTCGAAAAAACGTTGTTAGGGAACGAAAATAGCGGGGACGGGGACGGTACCGGGGACGGGGAGACGTTTGCGGATAAAACGTCGCTCGCGAATCGCGAGCTTGAAACCGCGGGTTTCAAGCACCGAGAGTTCGACCTGGAGGGATGACGAGACGTTGAGACGGCGTATTATTACGGAAAAGAGGTACTTGTGCTGTGTGTAGTTGTAACAGTGCCAGTTCACGTACGTTATAGCAGAGGTACAAAGATGTAAAGTCTCGTGTAAAGTCTTTTGTGTTTTAATCCGTCTCGAACGCGGAAAGTGCGACTACTTTTTTACTTGTCCACCAGACGAGACAAGCATTGAATCAGGTGCCTCAGGTTCTGCCGCGTCGCCGGGTCCCCTGACACGGAGGAGATGTCCCCGCTCACCTTCTCCATGTGCTGCAACGTCTTGGTCATGATGGTGATGCTTTGCCGAAGCATCTCCTGGTTTTCATCCGTGAGGATGGTTTTCTTCAGTTCGCGAATATCAGTCACCGCCTTCGTGGCGTGCCCCGCGAGCAGTTCGATCGTGTCCAGGGTTCCTTGCTCCTGGACGTTCGCCAACATTGGTCGTAACTCCCGCGCGATCAAACTCGCTTCAAGCAACAACGGCTCTAAATTTTTCATCAGCGTCTGCGCCGTCTCCGCGGTGGCGAACATCTTTGCGATCCCGTCGTTCGCGTCCATCTCCCGCGCCAGCTTGGTGCAAATACCAACCAGCTCATCCATTGACACGCCTGGCACCCCGACGATCTTTCCCCGGTCACAAACCACCAAGCCTTCGCCTTGCGATACATAAAACAAAGGGTCAGTCCCGAGTCGGCGAGTGTGGGTGTACTGTGTTGGGCGATGTATGGACAAACAGTCACCAGCTGAGAGATAAAACAGCGCGTTTGTGCTGTATTTGTACGAGCCGCGAGTACTGGTAACCGTTACTAGCGGGAAGTACCTCCGTTGAATGAAACTAGTGGACGTCAAAGAGGGGCGGCAGAAACAGCGTGCCTGGATTTGGAAAACGCAACACGTACCTTCGCACCCCGAATCGAGCGGTCCCCACTGCGCTTTGGGAATCGGGACCTCGGGTGTGATGTCGATGATTGTCTCCGCGATGAGCCCGCTTTGGTTCGCCTCCACCAGCGAGTTACGCGGAATAACAATCCCATCGTCGTCCATCTCCACAAGCACCTCCACCCGCTCCAGGTTCGGGCGGACGCTGCGATTGTTACACGAAAAGTGTCAGGCATGTATGGGCAAACAGTGTGCCTGGATTTGAGAAAGCCTGACATACGTACCTCAGCACGTTCCCCACCTTCACCCCGCGCACGCGCACCTGCGTGCCAACCTGGATGCCGCACGCAAACGGAAACTCCACGAACGCCTGGTACGACCGCATTTTGTTGAAATTGACCCCCAAAATCCAGTTCACGGTTAGCGCGCATATCCCTATTCCGCCTATTAAGAAGAGCCCAACCCCGCCTTCCCAGATGTTCGTGCGCCCGAACCCGAAGTCGCGCAAAGGCTTTACCAGCCGAAGCCACAGCTGTTCAAACGGGTTCGGCCTTCCCGCTTGCGGCGTGTCATCTGCCCGTCCGGCGTTTGTGTTAATTCCTTTCGTGGCGTCGTTGTCACCGCTGAACCCGGACTGAGATCCGCCCGCGCTTGCCCCGAACGCGCTGGAGCTCACGTCTCTGTCTCTTGCGCTACTTTCAAAACCGTCGCGGCAAAAAGGATCGAAGGATCCAGCACCTTTTTCACCGGCACCGGATGACCCCCCGTAGATTGCCTTCGTGGACGTCCCGTTCCCCCGTCCCAGGGACTCGGAGTACGTCCCCGCTCCCCACCACCCGCCGGGGTACTTGGCGTCAGGCCCGGGCCCGGGCAGAACCTCCAAATACCGCCCGCCGCGAGGCCCGATCGCGCCTGACTTTGTTGCCCGCTGAGCAAACGCACCGTGGTTTGAACCCTTCGAAGGGGTCACCCCCGAACCCAAGCCCCTTGGCACGACGCGCGCGCGACGCGCGTTTCTCGCGTCCGCCAGCGCGGGGGACACCGCCGCTGCCAAACGCACCGCCGCGGCGACCCTCGCCATGTCGGGTTTGATGTCGAACGCGGCGGATACAGACACGTCCCTCGCGGAGGCACGCGAGACCACCCTCCGAGGCGGCATTTCCGTGCCTTGTTTGCCACTGCCGCAACGCACGACGCAAACGCCGCGTGTCATGCCGTGTCGACGTCGTGAAACGCACGCGCCACGCGCGATGGGCGTCACGGCAATCGTCGCCGTCGCCATCGTGGGAACACGAAGGGGCCAGCCGGATGTGGCGCGAAGCTAGGCGACAAGGAGCCCTCTATCGCACTTCAAATATTCGCCTTGATAAACCTCAAGTCGCGTCAGCGATTTTGAGGCACGGCCAGATCCTGAACCGTTACACGTGTCGCGCGCGGCGCGGGCGTCGTGTTCGGTGGGTGCCATGGCGCGCACGTCAGGAGAGTCACCAACGCCCTCGGTGTCGCCTGAGCTCCAACGTTGGGTCACCTCCGTGCGCGCGCGTCCCCCACGACTCGCCGCGCCGTCCCCGGAACTGTGGAACGCCCCGAAACTGGACAAAGGCGCGTCGCTGGCGCGCGAGCTGCATCGCGCGGGCGATCGCGTGCGTAAGTGGGTGACACACGCGCTGCCTGATGACGGACAAAACCGCTCCGTGACACCGACTAAAACCAGTGACACACACGAAGAAGAGATCGTGTTCCACGTCGTGGCACACGCGGTACCGGAGGCGTTGCTGGTGGGAGGTTTGGGAGACGACACGACCACGAGTGCCTCGGGAAACCCGATTGATGATGCGAAACAGTACGAAAATCTCGCCGCGTTCGTGGGCACGTTCCACCCGTTCTTCAGCACAAAAAGTGACGACAACGGGGGGGTCCCCGCGCGCGTGTTTCTAGGGGACACGAAAGACACGAACCCGCTGGAGGATGTTGACACAAACGAAAACAAACACGAAGACGCCGACGACGGAAAACAAAAAGAAAAGTCTTTAAAAAAGAAAAACAAAATACTTCCCGCCGACGTTGGTTGTCGCGGCTTGAAGCTCGCGCTGGCGGACGCGCGCGCTGGCGAACGTTTTTTCGTCCGCGTCGCCCCCGAGTACGCGTACCTGGACCCGCACTTTGACTGCGTGTTGCTTCCTAACGAGTTAATGACTCAAGAAATGGAGGGGGGGGGAAACCGCCGCTTCCCGAAACCGCCCACCGGCGTCCGTCCCGAGGACGTTTTGTTCTTTCAAGTTGAGGTTTTGGCGCGGCGCGAAGTGGAGGCGGTGCGTCGGCCGGAAAACAGTCGTGGTGTGGGTATTTACCCTGGAAGTCTTGGCAAATTCCCATCGCCGTATGCCACCAAGCGAACGCTCGTTCCCGGCGCCGGGTGGGAAACCCCGCGCGCGCCGTTCGACGTGACAATCGAAGGTCAGTATGTACAGGTATTTCCTGAATACCAAGACTGTTCGTCAGTAGTATTGCGTTTCCCAAATCCCTTCCCGACTGTGGAGACCCGATTACGGGTGACTGTTTACGCATACACGCGGTCCGAAAGACTGACACTTTTCGTGCACCTCTCGCGGGCAGTCAGTCTCGGGGCTTGTGTTTCCACCGAAACCGTGTTCGGGTCACCGAGTTTGTTGTTCTTCGCGTCGGGCGACGGCCAGCTCCCACCCGAACTCGACGCGGTGAGTATTTCCCACCCACCACATCTCGCCTCCCTGATTGCCCATACGAGACTGACACTTTCTTTTTTATCGTATCAGGCGGTGAACACCATGCGGGTCGGCGAACAATCGGTGGTTTGGGTTCCGCCGGGGCCGACCCGGGTTTGGGAGCCGCCGGGAGTTGAACCGGGGACGGTCAGGGGGAGGCTGGGGCGAAAAGGGACAAAGAAAGAAACATCAGTGTGTTCGTTCTTTTCAAGCGTAAGTGGTAACACGAACGGCGTGGAGTACCACGTGCGGCTGGTCTCCATTGTACACGTGAGGGACGTGTTCGGGGACGGCGTGGTTTTCAAGCGCCGCGTCCTCGACGGCGCCGGCGAGTTCCCGGGTGATTGCCCGGTGCGAGACTGCGCGGTTTCCATGAGGTTTGCAGTCCGGGGGGTTTGCGGGGCGGAGGAGGACGAAAAAGAACAGGTGGCGGTCAAAAAAGAAGATGACTCGGAAGGTACCTCTGAAGGTAACCCTGAAGGTACCTGTGACGATTTGTTTGCCAAATTCACGACGCGACCTGGTTTTTTTTTCCACACGGGGCCGGCGCCACTAACCGCGAGGCTCGGATGCGGCGACCTCCCCTTGGCGTTGGAAACCTCGGTGCGTTTGATGATCCCCGGGGAGTTTTCCACGGTGACGTTTGTGGAGTACGAAAACGCGAAAAACGTAAGGTACGGGTACGACGCGTCGCGAGACGTAAGCGCGGGCGCGTCGCGAGACTCCAGCTCAAGCGCGATCGGCGCTCGAGCTGTTTCGGACTTTTTTTCAAACGAGCAGAACAAAACAAAAACCAACCTCGAGTTTCTCGTCCAGCTCGTGTCCTTCGAAACACCCGTGAACTGGTACAAAGCGGAACTCCCTGAGATGTTACGCGAAGCCGAGTGCGTGTGTTTGGAAGGGAACACGCTTTTGAAAAAAGGACACACAAAGCTAGCGTGCGAAAAGTACGAAAAGGCGCTGCGGGACGTTTTCGGGTTGCGCGGGCTGGAGTTTGGCGAGTTTGAAAGCGTTGAAGCCGTGCGACGGAAACTTACCCTGAACCTAACGAGGGCGTGGCAGCGGCTGGGCGAGCACGGGAAGGCGCTTGATACGGTGGGACGGATTTTAGACGGCGAAGAAGACGGCGATGGACGCGACGCAGATGACACGGAAGAGAATGCTGATACGGTTTCGCTTACCCCAAATACCCCAAATCCAGGCACAAAGGAGCCTTGGTTCGTGAAAGCGCTTTGGCGACGCGCGGTGAGTCTCGCCGCGACGCACGAGTACGCAGAGGCGCGGCGGGACTTTCGTTGTGTGCAACGGGCGGATCGAACTTTGGCGAACGACGTCGCGCGGGAACTTTTGCGAATCGATAAGGTCGAGCGAGTCAGTTTGGCGCGGGAAAAACAAACCGCGCAGAGGGTGTTGAGAGGGTGACGAACACGTTTCGAACGTGTTTCGCCGCGTATTTGTGGTTCACTCGTCGCAAGTGTCTATGCGTTGCGTTTCAAAATCAAACTCGAGTGTCTTTGACGTCGCATTTCAAAATCCATCGCCGCTTATGCGCGTGGTCCAACCGTGCTATCGATCGGACGCACGTCTGTCGCAGCTATGTGCGCGTGGTCCAACCGTAATATCGATCGGACGCAAAGTCTATCGCCGCTATGTGCGCGTGGTCCAACCGTGCGACTCGGTCGACGCACGCGCGGAAAAATCCCCTCGACTCGATCGAGTCTCCTCAAGGACTTATGCTAGACTATTAAGGACCTCGTTAAGGCCAAATGTCGGTTACCCCCGGTCGTCCTGCGACTCGTTGTTACCCCCGTCCGTCCCCCGCCAACCCCTCGTCGTCGCCAGCTCTGGCAAGGGCCTCGGTGTCGGGAAAGACCACGCCAAACGCCCCGACGCTGCGTCCCGATCGCGCGACGAGATTGAACGCGTCGTCGTCGCCGTGGCTGTGGTCGTCCCCGTCCCCGTTCCCGCCAAACACACTCCCCCGTCGCGGCGGCGGCAGCCAAAGGTCGCGCTCGTCGGTCAACGCATCGTTCAACGCATCGGTCAAGTCATCAACCAACTCTTCGTCCACGCGGTATCCGGTCATCCGGTCACCGGTTTCGGTGAAACCGTCGTGACCAACCCCCCCCCCCGAGGTTCGGTGCGACCGGTTCAGCGAGCGTTCCAGAAACGCGACGTGCGGTTTGATCACGTCCAGCACCACGTCCACCGCGCTTGTTTTGTTGTAGCACAGCACGCCGTGCTTTTCCTGGAGGTCGTTCAAATCGAACGCCAGCTCTGCGATTGGGAAAGAAAAGTGTCAGTCGTGTATTGGACGATGTATGGACAAACAGTCAGGGTAATCGGTCCGAACAGTCACCAGCTGAGAGATAAAACAGTGTGCCTGGATTTGGGAAAGACCCGATACGTACCCGCGTCGTCCTCCCCCCGCGACGGATCCACGTCCGCGCCGGTGAGGATGATGTTCAGCCGCGGCGGCGGTTTTCGTCCTCCGCGTCGGGCCGCGGATCCACCGTTGGCGCCGTGGCTCGCGACGCCGCCGTCGTTCGCGACGCCAACGCCGCAATCACCCATCCCCTCGATCGTCCCCTCGCCCCCACTGAGGCCTTGGTTCAAATCCGCGTCGAACAGGGTGTGGAAAAAAGAAACTCCGTCCATGCCGGCCATGAATATGTCGCTCACCACCACGGAGAACTGCTGGCCGTTTTTCAAGCGCGCGAGCGCGCCTGGCGCAATGAACAAGAAAACGTCAGTCGGTCGTGACGTGTATATCCGGGATTGGACAGGGTACCGGGGTGTGACCTGTGGTAAATTGACACAGGGCCCTGTGTCAATTTACCACAGTACGCCAGTAAGAGTTACCAGTACGGGTAAACAGGGAAGGGTAATCGCGCCGATCGCAGAGGCGGAACGTGGTGAGATGAAAAAACTTACCGACCCCGTCCGTCTCGTGCGCGACGTGGCACCGGTCCCCGAACACGCGGCGGCACTTGTTGATGAAAAAGT
>Ga0307488_10004635_pt1 | contig 11461 bp, 12 predicted proteins | sample SB02metaG_FD_202248 | JGI IMG/M metagenome (GOLD analysis project Ga0307488, IMG submission 202248) | Sea-ice brine microbial communities from Beaufort Sea near Barrow, Alaska, United States - SB 0.2 | ecosystem: Environmental > Aquatic > Marine > Coastal | place: USA: Alaska | collected...
GAATAGTGCACGAAAATATCAGCGTCAGCTCCGCTGGGGTCGGCAATAAATCCGAAGCCTTTTTTGTTGTTAAACCATTTTATTGTTCCTTGAGGCATAAAAGCGGTGTTCGTTTTTAGTAAGTTATATACTGCACTATATATACTTATGGGTGCGTCGCGGCTTGCCGTCAATTGCATATTGGAAAACCCGATGGGTCTGATCAAGATGCCCGCCGATGAAGACGCATCCCTTCAAGCCGCAGGTAGGAATTGTCATGGGCAGCAAGTCTGATTGGGCCACCATGGAAAAAGCCGTTGAGGTGCTTGATCAATTGGGGGTAGCTCATGAGTGCCAGGTGCTCTCGGCCCACCGTATGCCGGATGAGATGTCTGCCTACGCTAAAACGGCCAAAAAACGAGGGCTCCGTGCCATCATTGCCGGAGCGGGCGGAGCGGCCCATCTGCCAGGGATGCTGGCGGCCCATACCACAGTCCCTCTTCTGGGAGTCCCAGTGCCCCATGGGGCCTTGCAGGGTATGGATGCTCTTCTCTCCATCGTGCAAATGCCTGGGGGAATCCCGGTGGCGACCTTTTCTATCGGCGTCTCCGGGGCAAAAAATGCGGCACTCTTTGCTGTAGCTTTATTGGCCGGAACCAATGCCGTGCTGGCTAGGCGGTTGGATCAATTTCGCAAGGCGGAGTCCCGCGCCGCCCAGAAGTCTGTCCTGCCTCCCCCATGATAACTCGGTTGATGGCCGCCGACGAAGCGGGGAATGTTTCGGCGGCAACCGCAGAAGCGGCCGCCCACTTGTCTCGAGGTGAGATTGTCGGAGTGCCGACCGAAACAGTTTACGGACTGGCCTGTGATGCCATGAGTACGAGGGCGGCTAGCAAGGTTTTTTCGGCGAAGGAGCGTCCGGCTTTCGACCCACTCATCGTCCATGTCGAGGATGGGTCGTGGGTTGGCCGTCTCTCCTCCGCCGAAGATGAGGTCTTGGTCTTGGCGGAGAAGCTGGCGGCTGCTTTTTGGCCAGGGCCGCTCACTATGGTGTTGCCCTCGCGAGAGGTTGTGCCGGACTTGTTGCGATCCGGATTGCCCACGGTTGCCTTGCGCTGCAGCGCTCATCGGGTGATGGCCTCTCTTCTCGCCTCATTCGGTGGTCCGGTGGCTGCACCCAGTGCCAATCGCTTCGGCCGAATCAGCCCGGTGACTGCTAAGGATGTGCTGGATGAATTGGAAGGACGTATCCCTCTGGTTCTGGATGGAGGGCGGTGCCGGCATGGTCTGGAATCGACGATTGTGGCAGTGAAGAAGGAGGGCCTGGTTTTGCTCCGACCCGGCCCGGTCACCCCAGAAGAGTTAAGAGAATTTGCCCCAGTGGATCGCCCAGCCGAGGGGGAGGTGGTGGCTGCCCCAGGGATGCTGGCCAGTCACTACGCCCCGCGCACACCGATGCGCATCTTGCCTGCCGACGAACCCTCTCCCGATGACTCTTGGTCCAGTGGACTCTTATCTTTCGGGCCGGCTTCTTCGGGCTTTGCCCAGACAGAAATATTGCCGGAGGATCCTCTCGAGGCGGCTCCACTCTTTTTTTCTGCTTTGCGACGGCTTGACGCGTCTGGGGTGCAGCGAATTTATGCACGGCCCATCGCGGAGTCCGGGCTGGGTATCGCCATTATGGACCGACTTGGCAGGGCTTCGCATGGCTAAAGAAAAACTCAACACCAGAGCTGCTGCAGTGGTTGCGCTCGCGGTCATGCTGAGCCGTTTGCTCGGCCTGGCGCGGGAGTTGATCTTCGCCGGTCTCTTCGGAGCCGGTCGGGGGATGGATGCCTATATCACGGCCTATCGTGCGCCCAATCTTCTCCGCGATCTCTTTGCTGAGGGCGCCCTCTCGGTCGCTTTCGTCACCGTCTTTTCCAAGATCGGGGTAGAGAAAAGTTTTGAAGCGGCTTGGGAGCTGGCCCGCAAGATGGCCACCTTGGTGCTCCTTTTTATGATCTTGGTTACGTTGCTGGGGATTTTTTTCGCCCCGGCTTTGATCGGTCTACTTGCTCCAGGTTTCGATGCGGAGAAGTCGGCTTTCGCCACCGAACTGACCCGGATCATGTTTCCTTTCATCCTCCTCGTATCTCTAGCGGCTCTCGCCATGGGGATGCTCAACTCCCGCAATGTTTTTGCCGTCCCCGCCCTAGCCTCCAGCTTTTATAATCTCGGTTCCATCTTTGGCGGGGTGACTATCGCGTGGTTGATTGATCCCCAATTTGGCCCGAGGGCCCTGATCGGGATGGCCATCGGAACCCTCATAGGGGGATTTTTGCAGATGGCCGTGCAATTTCCCAGCCTGCGCAAGGTGGGGTTTCGCTTCCACTTTGACTTTGGCTGGCGTGATCCGCAGGTGGCCCGGGTTCTCTGGCTCATGCTGCCGGCGGTTATCGCGGCCAGCGCGGTACAGATCAACGTCATGGTCAATAGTGTATTTGCCTCTTATCTCGGGGATGGTGCGGTCAGCTGGCTCAGCTATGCCTTCCGCCTCATGCAATTGCCTCTCGGTATCTTTGGGGTGGCCATCGCCACGGTTACCCTGCCGGCGGTGTCCAAGATTGCCGCTGGAGGCGACATGGCTCACTTCCGTGAGACCCTAGGGAAAGCGATGCGTCTCGCCCTTTTCCTCACCCTTCCTGCGACCGTCGGTTTGGTGGTTTTGAGCGACGAAATTATTGGCCTGATCTACCAGCGAGGGAAGTTTAGCGCCAACGATACCTTGCAAACTGGAGGTGCCCTCAAATTTTATGCGGCCGGCCTCATGGCCTATGCCTGCCTCAAGGTTTTGTCTCCGGCATTTTACGCCCTCAACCGCAAGTGGACGCCCATGCTAGTGAGTTTTGTCGCCATCACCCTCAACGTCCTCCTCAACTGGCAGCTGACTTTTCGCCTCGGTCTGGGTCATCGGGGGTTGGCCTTGTCCACGGGGATTTCAGCCATCGCTAACTTTCTTATCCTCTATTTCTTCATGACCCGCGCCGCGGGCGGAATGCCCTCCGGTCTGCTGATCAAGTCCTTTGCCAAGATGACGGTTGCGGGGACTGCCTTGGGAGTGGCCTGCTGGGCCGGCCGCCAAGTTTTCTCTCCATGGCTGCACTCGGCCGCTTTTTTTGATCGGCTTTGGTCCCTCCTTGCCGTCATAGGTTGCGGGGCGGCTCTCTACTTTGCGCTCTGCCGCCTTTTATCTGTTGAGGAGGCCAAGGAGGCCATTGCCCTGATTCAGCGGAAAATCTTCCGGCGGACGGCCTCGCCTCCCCAGGAATAGTTGCTGACGTTTTTTCTAGCCTAGTTTTTGGTTAACCCATTGGGCCATAGCGATGGCGTCTTCTGGACTGGGGTTAGTATTTCCTGCAATGGAGGCACGGGGGTCTAGGGCCGAGAAAAACTGCTTCCCTTTCCAGACGCTGGCCCCTGGGCAGTAGGGACCAACCTGGGAGGGATCGCTCCAAGTATGAATGGCGAGCAGCTGGTCGGTCACGGCGGCGGCGAGGTGCATTGGACCGCTGTCCACGCTGACAACAAAGGCAGCTTGGCGAAGAAGCCAGACCAGTTCGATAAGGTCGGTCTGGTTCAGTAGATCCGTGGCAACATTGGGAATGTGGCCGACTTCCTTTGGGGTTCGTCCGACGAGAACAACCGGCCTCTTCACGGCTTGGCAAAAGGCAATGGTTGCCTCGGGGGAAAGGGATTTTCCTGATCCGCGCGAGAAGGGGTGGAGGACGATGTAGGGGTGGGCAGGCAGGGGGTGATGCACCGGTTGACCCGCTGGAAGGTCGAAGAGAGGCTTCCCTGCTGGGGTCGCTCCCGCCAAGGCGGCAAGGGCGAGATAGCGTCCGACCGCATGGGACTTGGGGTCGACCGTGGCGGTCTGTCTCTGGACCAAGCCGGCTCCTTCCCGAGCGTCGGAAAGTCCGAAAACAGGGGCGGGGCGGAAGGCTCGGGCGACCATAGCGGTGCGTAGCAGTCCTTGAAAGTCGAGGATGAGGTCTGGTGGAGTTTCCTTTTTTAGATTCCCCAACCAGCGATGGAAACGGAGCCACCCGGCCGGGCCGTGAAAATCAGCCCGTGGAAAATCGAGGGTTTCGTCGATCTGCGGATTGTCTTTTAGGAGAGGGGCCCACTCAGGGTTAACCATCCAGGTGAGGTGGGCCCCGGGGAACTTGGCTCGGAGGGCGGCCACCGCGGGCAGGGTGTGAATGATATCGCCGAGGGAACTCGGCTTAAGGATGAGGATGCGAGACGGAGACAACGACGGGTCCGCGGCCCTCGGCGGGGCCATGGCCGCGGTAAAAGGCCAAGTCATTTTCCAAGGGCAAGGCGCTCGGCCAGTTCGACGGGGAGGCCGGCCTTGATGATTTTTTCTTGGGCTACCTTGATATCGTAAGGGACACGTCGCAGGGTAACCGAGAGAGTTTCTGGCTCGTAAATGACGTAGGCGGCGCGCCAGTCAAGATCCCGTGGTTGGCCGACGCTGCCGACGTTGATCAGGTATTGGAGGCCGTGTTGCAGCCTAATGGTGGAGAGGCTTCCCCTTTTTACTACCAGCCCGGTTTGAAAAAGGCAGGGCTCGTGGGTGTGGCCATAAAAACAGACGGGGGTGTGCTGGTAGGTGAAGCTAGCGGCCGCATCGCCAGGGGTAACGATATAACCCCATCTCTGTGGGGTATCCAAGGTGGCATGGACTACCGTAAAATCACGGATGACGCGTTGGAGGCGAAGAGAGTGAAGCCATTCTTTGTCATCCTCTGAGAGTTGCTCGCGGGTCCAATACATGGAGGAAGCTGCCAAATCACTAAAATCTGCGAGTGAACCGGTTGCGCTAGCCTGTTCGTCGTGGTTGCCCTTAATCACGGGGCAGCCTAAGGACCGTATGGTCTGGATGCAGGCTAGGGGATCTGCCCCGTAACCTACGACGTCGCCGAGGCAAAGGTATTGGGAACAACCTTGGCTCTCGGCGTCGGCCAGAACCGACTGGAGTGCTTCAAGGTTGCTGTGGATGTCACCCAAGATTGCGATGCGCATAAGGAAGCCAGCACTTCATCATTCTGAGGGGCTAGGTGCAATGGCAATGCTCTCTGCTCCGAGAGGAAACTTGAGAAATCCTGAGAAAGTTGATTCGGTGGATGGGTTAGAAGTTTGGGGGAAAGCGGAGGATTAGTTCTACTTTCTCTTTCGGCCTGCTCGCCAGCTTCAAGCTGCTTTTCCAATGATCTTGAATGAGGCATGAGGAAAGTTATTCCATGAAAAAGGATTCTGGCCATGCCGCTAAAGAATGTGCTGGTATGAGGACATCCCCTCCATTTGGTAGGGCTTTAACTAACCTAATAAAAACATGCCTACCCTGAAAACGACGGTCGATGGTTTGAAGATGAAGAACCCTTTTGTCATTGGTTCGGGACCTCCTGGAACAAACGTCAAGGTGATCAAGCGAGCTTTCAAGGATGGCTGGGGTGGCGTCATCGCCAAGACGGTGAGCCTCGACGCCTCCAAGGTGGTCAATGTCGGACCTCGCTACGCCAAACTAAAGTCTTCCGATGGTAAGGAGGTGATCGGCTGGGAAAATATCGAGCTGATTAGCGACCGCAGTTTTGATAAGTGGCTGGACGAGTTCAAGGAAATCAAGGACGAGTGCCCGGATGGCGTGCTCATCGCCTCGGTCATGGAGGAGTACCGCAAAGACGCTTGGTGTGAGATTATCGAGCGCTGTCAATCGGCCGGGGTCGATGCCTTCGAGCTAAATTTCTCCTGCCCCCATGGATTGCCCGAACGGCAGATGGGGGCGGCGATGGGTCAAGATCCTCTTATTCTTACCGAGGTGTGCGGCTGGGTGAACGAGGTTTCCAAGCTCCCAGTTTGGGCCAAAATGACCCCGAACGTGACTCACATAGAAGATCCAACGAAGGCGGCGCTTTCGGCGGGTTGCGAGGGGGTAAGTGCGATCAATACCATCCGCTCGGTCATGGGAGTGGACTTAGAAACACTACGACCCCAACCCTGCGTAGAGGGTTACACCACGGTGGGTGGCTATTCGAGCAAGGCGGTTAAACCGATTGCCCTGCGGATGGTGATGGAGATTGCCCAGTTGATCCGTAAGGACTTTCCCGGCCGTTCACTTTCGGCCATGGGCGGGGTGGAGACTGGGCAGGATGCCGCCCAGTTCATCCTTCTCGGAGGCGATACAGTGCAGGTCTGCACTGGGGTGATGAAGTTTGGCTATCCGGTGGTGCAGCGAATGTGCGAGGAATTGCTCGAGTTCATGGAATCGAAAGGTTTCGAAACGATCTCGGATTTCAAGGGACACAGCTTGGACTATTTCACAACGCACGCCGAGTTGGTGAGGATGCAAACCGAACGTAAGGCCAAGGAGGCTTTGGCCAAGGCCGGGGTAGTAGTCAACGACGCCGAGTGGGATGGGGATGACTTCGTCAAGCAGTCCAACGATCTTGCCGGTAACTGAGATTATTTCTGGGCTCTTAGCTGAGAGGAGGTGCTCCCCCGATGGCTCACCTTCTCTCCTCCCCCAGCATAAGCAGAGAGTGAAAAACCGAAACGATCCAGAGTTGTAACGCGGTGCCCTCGCACCCAAAATAAAATGATGTCTCCCTATCTCGACCCCAGTCGGACGATTGCCGAACTCAAAAAATTACGGGCCCTGACGGGTGACGAAGAGGGCGCTCACCGGGTAGCCTTCACCCCAACTTGGGTCAAGGCGCGCCAATTTCTGTCCTCGTGTTTTGAGGGCCTACCGGTCGAAACCCATCGCGACGCGGCCGGAAATTTCTGGGCCACCCTTCTGGGGGAGAGTGATCGAGAACTGATTATTGGAGGGCACATCGACTCGGTGCCCAATGGGGGCTGGCTTGACGGTTCCCTCAACACCTTGGCTGGGGTGGAAGTGCTGCGGCGGATCAATGCCCAATACCACGGGCGGCCGCCAGTCACCGTACGCGTGGTCGACTGGGCGGACGAGGAGGGGGCGCGATTCGGTAAAAGTCTCTTCGGTTCCTCCGCTTGTGCTGGTCATCTTGACATGGAGGAAGCGAGGGGATTGGTCGACGGAGATGGAATCAAACTACCGGATGCCTTGAGGGAAGTTGGTATTGAATTTGCCAAAGTCAAAGACTGCGGCAGTGAATTAAAAAATGCGGCTGCCTATGTGGAACTGCATATCGAACAGGGCCCCGTGCTGCTGGACAAAGATCTCCCGCTGGGGGCGGTGCTGGGGACTTTCGGGGTTGAGCGGCATGCCATTACTTTTCATGGTCAAGCGGCCCATTCGGGGAGCACCCCGATGGACCGGCGCAAGGATGCTTTCTTGGCAGCGGCAAGGATGAGTCCAGAAATTTATGGCATCGCTGAGCGCAGCGGAATGGGAGTCTGCACCATTGGTTCCTGCACGACCAAGCCAGGGATTGTCACCAGCGTGGTGGCAGAATGCCGGATCACTCTCGATCAAAGGCACCTTGACCCGGCTCATCTGGCCACCATGTATGCGGAAGCCAAAGAGGCTAGCGAGCTCTTTGCCAAAGAGGCTGGGTGCACCGTTTCGTGGGAGAGGCTCTGGCATATCGCTCCCTCGCCTTTTCATCCCGATCTGGTCAATTTCTGCGACGAGGCGATCAAGGAAACCTGTGGGACCTCGCACCGACTTCCCTCCGGTCCCTTGCATGATGCTGCCGAAATGGCCATGGCGGGGATTCCAACCGTGATGATGTTCACCCAAAGTCTGCACGGGATTAGTCACAATAAGATCGAGGATACCAAGGAAGAACACCTTGCCATGAGCGTGGAGGCGATGGATCGATTGGCCGACAAAACCATGGCATGGATTGAGAAACAGTCATGATGGCGAAACTCTCGGCCTTGAACGCCGGGTCGACCGAGGAATTTGTCTGCGCCATCGGGCCGGTTTATGAGCATTCCCCGCATTTCGCTGAGCGGGTGGCTGGGCGTCGGCCCTTTGCCAGTGCAGAGGAACTGGGTGAAATCCTGCTCGAGGAAGTTAACCAGGCCGGAGCGGAGGAGAAGATGGCCCTCATCCAAGCCCACCCCGATCTAGTTTGCTTTGAGAGACTAACCAAGGAGTCCCAAGGAGAGCAGGTGGCGGCTGGGTTGGGTGATCTCTCGCAACAAGAAATGGAATTATTTCGCCAATACAACGAAGCCTACCGAGGAAAATTTGGTTTTCCCTTTATCATTTGTGCGCGTTTGCAAAAGAAGGAAGCAATCCTTGAGGCCTTTCCTCGGCGATTGCACAACGAGATTGGGGTGGAGCAGGAGACCGCTCTGGAGGAAATTCATAAAATTGCGGCCCTGCGCCTGCACGACATTCTATGGGAAAACTAAGCACTCACGTCTTGGATACGATGCGCGGTTGTCCTGCCGCAGGCATGAAAATCGAACTGCGCCGACTTCCCTCCCATGAGTTGGTCAAAACTCTGCAAACCAACAGTGACGGCCGGCCGAGTTCTCTTGTCCTCGGTCCCGAGGAAATCGAGGAGGGGGACTACGAACTTTTGTTTCACCTCGGCGATTACTTCGGTGAGGCTAAATTCCTCGATGTCGTGCCGGTTCGTTTTCGCATCAGCGAGGCGTCTCAAGCTTACCATGTGCCACTGCTCTGCACCCCGTGGAGTTATGCGACTTATCGAGGGAGCTGAGGTCTCAAAGCTGATGGTAAAGTCATCCCACGCTCGCCAGATCATGGAGCGGTGCCACGCCTTGGGAGAGGTGAGCGACGAGTCTGACTGCTTAACTCGAACCTTTGCTTCGCCGGCGATGCGGCGGACCAATCGCATGGTGGCTTCTTGGATGGACTCTTCTGGTTTGCAAGTCCGTCAGGACGCCGCCTTCAATCTCATCGGACGCATCCAATCCTCCAATCCTCGAGCCAAGTGCCTTGTCATCGGGTCCCACCTCGACACCGTGCGCAACGCAGGCAAGTTTGACGGCCCTCTCGGTGTGCTTATCGGTTTGGCGGTAGCTCAGGAGATGAAGGGAAAAAAAATGCCCTTTCACTTGGAGGTGGTTGGTTTCTCCGATGAAGAGGGCGTGCGCTATCAGACGACCTACTTAGGGAGTCGGGCTATGCTGGGGCGTCTGACCAAGCGAGATCTCTCGCTTATTGAGGAAAAGGGAATTGAAAAAGCCAAGCGTCCCCAGCGGGAGTTTCTTGCTTATCTGGAAGCGCATATCGAACAGGGGCCGGTGCTGGAGAGTCAAAACATCCCTCTCGGAGTGGTCACGGGAATCCACGGGCAGACGAGAATCTCGGTAACCTTCCGCGGTCAAGCAGGTCACGCGGGAACGACTCCGATGAACCTTCGCCATGATGCTCTTTGCGGTGCCGCCGAAGTTATTCTTGAGGCAGAAAATTCAGGGATGACCGCCACGGTGGGCCAGTGTGAGGTTGTCCGCAGCTCTAGTAACGTCATTCCAGGGCAGGTCCTCTTCACCCTTGATGTGAGAGATTCGAGCGACACCCGCCGCCGAGCCGCCTGTGCCGCCCTTCGCGAGAAAGCCCTCGCGGTGGCCCAGCGCCGTGGCCTGAAGTTGCAAAGCTGGAAGATCGTCCAAGAGACCTCGGCCATCGCCATGGACAACAAGGTCTCTCGTATCCTCCAGCAATCCGCCGGAGCGGGGGTCCCCATGATGCCGAGCGGGGCGGGGCACGATGCCGCCGTGATGGCACGAGCCTGCCCCTCCGCCATGCTCTTCATTCGCTGCCGAAAAGGGGTCAGTCATCATCCGTCAGAAAGTGTTAAACCCTCCGACGTCGCCTCGGCGGTGGCGGCGATGGCGCGCACCGTACTTGAATTGGCGCGGGCCTATGAGTGACGCCGATCTGGTCATTCGGGGTGCCCGAGTCTGCCTTCCCGGGGGCTTCTCTGAGGTAGATGTTGCGGTGGCCGGTGGCAAGATTGTCGCTCTGGGAGACAAGCTCACTGCCAAGGTAGAATTTGATGCTTCGCAACGATACCTTCTTCCTGGTGCGATCGATGCCCACGTCCATTACAACGAGCCGGGTCGGACCGGTTGGGAAGGGTGGGCCAGTGGCTCCTTGGCCTCGGCTCTTGGCGGGGCCAGTTGTGTCTTCGAGATGCCGCTTAATGCTTTTCCCCCTACTCTTGATGGCAAAAGTTTCCGATTGAAGCAGGCTGCGGCCGAGGCTTCGTCGGTGGTGGACTTTGGCCTGTGGGGAGGGTTGACCCCGGCAAACTTGGACAAGCTGGAGGAACTAGCCTCCTGTGGGGTCGTGGGATTTAAGGCCTTCATGTGCTCTAGCGGAATGGAGGAGTTTCCTCGGGCCAATCTAGACACCCTGCGAGCTGGGATGACCGTGGCTGCTCATCTGGGCTTGGTCGTTGCCGTCCACGCCGAGGATGAAGATGAAACGGCTCAGTTGGCCGCCAGATCTCTTGCGGCTGGGCGACGGGGAGTGCGTGACTATCTCGACTCTCGGCCGGTGTCGGCTGAGATAAAGGCCATCGATCAAGCTTGCGAGATGGCGGGGGAGACGGGGTGCTCTCTTCATGTGGTCCATGTCAGCTGCGGTGAGGGACTGGTCGAAATTGCCAGAGCGAGAAGCCGAGGAGTCGATGTGACGGCCGAGACCTGCCCGCACTATCTCTTACTGGAGGATGGAGATATGGCAAAAATGGGAGGTAGGGCTAAGTGTGCTCCGCCCCTGCGGGGTCCCGCCATCCGGGCGGATTTGCTTCGGCGCGTTTTGGCTGGGGAGGTGGACACCATCGGCACCGACCACTCCCCCTGTCCTCCCGAGATGAAGGAGGGAGATGACTTTTTCAAGGTGTGGGGAGGTGTCTCGGGGGCCCAGCAATTTCTTCCTTCCCTCTGGGCCGCGGGGATCAAGGTAGAAGAAATTGTCCGAATGGTTTCAACTCGAGTGGCTGCTCGTTTCGGTCTGGATCGGAGGAAAGGCTCAATTGCTCTGGGCATGGATGCCGACTTCATTCTGGTCGAGGGAGGAATCGAAGAAACTTTTCAGGCGGCAGACCTCGTGACCCGCCATCCCATCAGTCCGTACTTTGGAAGAGCTTTTCCCGCGGCGGTGCGGGCCATTTGGGTGGGGGGCGAACTTGTCTGGTCCCAGTCCGGTGGTCCGGGGGCGGCCCGAGGAAGACTGGTGCGACCGCTGCATTAGCTGGCGTCTTCAACTTTTCCTTGGCCGTTCCCCAGCCATCCACCCTCATATTATTTGGACTCATTGGTCTCGATGGCTGATTCTTTCGTGGTCCGCGTCGTCAGACTGCCGTGGCCAAGTCGTTTTCGGAAAGGGGCCAAAGGAGATATCCTGACGGTCGCTCCACTTTCACTTGCAGGAGAAGGCGGAGCTAGCTTTGTGCTGGTCAGTCAATCCTCTTGCGGGCAGTTTTTTACCTATGGCATCGCATCCCCTTGGAACAACTCGGAC
>Ga0307488_10004637_pt1 | contig 11457 bp, 16 predicted proteins | sample SB02metaG_FD_202248 | JGI IMG/M metagenome (GOLD analysis project Ga0307488, IMG submission 202248) | Sea-ice brine microbial communities from Beaufort Sea near Barrow, Alaska, United States - SB 0.2 | ecosystem: Environmental > Aquatic > Marine > Coastal | place: USA: Alaska | collected...
GCGGCGCGAACCGAGGGCGCACTGGAGCGCGAACGAAACTTTGAGGGCGCTCGGGATCGGCGGGAATCGGGCTGGTGACGAAGGCGCGGCGGCGCTGGCGAACGCCATCGCGCCCGTGATAAACCCCGACGGAACCTGGACGTCGCTGAGGCTAACGAAGCTGGACGCTTCGGAAAACGACATCGGCGAACACGGGCTGTTAGCGTTAGCGAGAGCCATCGACCCGCGGTGTTCGGACCCGCGGTGTGCGTGCGGCGGCGGGATTTCTGTAGGGGGAAGGAGTCTCGTAAAAGTCTCGACGCCAGCCGGGAATTCCCCCGCCAGTACCGTGGGGAGCCGGCCGTCGTCGGCGCGCGGACTGCGCGGGTTCGTGGGAGGCGAACTGAAAAAAGACAAAGCAGACTGCATGCGTTCATTTATTTCAAGTCAAAACGCCAAGGACGCGGCGCTCGCGGCGGGAGCGACGACCAGAGCCGCGACCGCGTTCGACACGACGTCCGCCATGACCACCGGTTTCGCGTCCTTGAGCCCTTCCGGAGGTGACTTTCCGTTACCCACGCGCGGGTTGGTGACCGACAGACGGTTGGGCGAGACTAAATGCCCACACGACGACACCGACCAAATGCAGCGCACCTGGAGCTTCGACACGGCGTACGCTACGGGCGGCGCGGGGTCGTCGCACCGCGGGTCCCCGGACGAGTCCCCCGTCGAAAACGTGCCGTGCGCGTTCGACGTGTTTACGGGATTGCGGAAACTGGATTTAGCGCGGAACAAGGGAAGCGGAGAAAAGATCCGGCGCGCGTTTGTTGAGCTGAAGGAGAAACTGCGCACTGGCGCGCCTGGGTGCGACGTGAGCATCTAAAAGTTAGTCTTTATTATCAGTACTGTATCAATACTAGTCTACCTTTCGCATATCCCTGCTACCTTCAGATGCCCCTGCTACCTCTCGTCTTTCCGCTTTACGTTTACGGGAAGCTTCTCGTTTTCACCAAGCACGAGTTCCCAGAAGTCCTCCGCGTGTTCGCCGTGCGGGTTCGTCGCGCGGTTTGGGGACATCCTTTGCGCAAAGTCGCTCTCGACAATTTTTCCAAGATCCGAAATCTTCACGGTTCGGGGTCCGCCTCGCGTGTGTGACTCGAGCCACACCCCGGTTTCTTGTTCTTCGTACAACAGGGTGATGCCCACCGTACCGGTTTGTGTGTCCACGGTGACCACCGCGCCGAGGCTCCACTGGGGGTGGGGGTCACTGGTTTTCGGAGAGCGCGCGTCATCACTTTCGTCGTGCTCGCCAGTCTCGCGGAACAACACCACGTCGAAGGCGAGGGGAACCGCATTTGGCTGGTCCATACCCTGGACCGCGCGTGGCGTGCGTGCGACACGCCGTGGTTGTGGCAAACCACGCCAGTGACACACGCGGGGTTTAGGGGCACGCACGCGAAGGGAGACGCAGACACGGTGCGACGACATCTGACCGGGCGTGTGTCGTGGGTATTTGGTATTTTTAAGAAATGGAAATGGAGTATTGGGCAGCTTCTCGCGAATGATGCCGAGACCGCGAGACGAGAAACAGGGAGTTCTGTATTACAATAACAAACGCAGGCTACCTGTCTGCCTGTACCGCAGACTACTGTACCGTCTAAAAGCATCACGACATAGGACACCCGTTCGCGAGTGCCCACCTCAGCACCTCGAAGTGTCCGTGCGTCTCCGCGGCGACCACGGTGTCGTTGTCCCACGGGCACCCGTTCGCGCGCGCCCACTGAAGCACCGAAAGGTGTCCCGCCTGCGCGGCGCTGGCGCACGTGTGCGCGCACCACCTGAGGTTGGAAAGAAAATGGTCAGTCTCTTCCGTCTTACTGCATGGGGGATTGGGGTCCAAGTAATCGGGCCGGACACAGGGCACTGGGAGAGTAATCGGGCCTCCACAGTGCGTTTGTGATGTATTTGTAACAGTTGCCAGACTGGTAAATGTTACGGAACGTAGTGTACGGTACTGCATACATCACGAGTAGTGCATTCAAAGAGGGGCGGCAGAAACGTTCGTGTACGATTCGGGAAACCCCCGACACGTACGGGCAGTCGTTCGCGTTGAGCCATTTCAGCACCTCTAAATGGCCGTAAATCGCGGCCCAGTTCGAGGTCCTTTCGTCCCACGGGCAGTTGTTTTGTTTCAGCCAGGTGAGCACGTGCATGTGCCCGCCCCTCGCCGCGCCCGAAAACGTCTCCGCGTTCCACGGACACCCGTTAGCCCTCGCCCATTGCAGCGCCCGCAGATCACCAAAGTGCGCCGCCGCCGAGCAGGTCAAGCCGTTCCAAGGACACCCGTGTGTTCTGGCCCATTTCAGGATGTGGAAGTGCCCTCTGTACGCCGCGGCCGCGCAGGTCTCTTCGCACCAAGGACAGCCGTGCTGGTGCAGCCACTGCAGGGTTTCGAGCTGCCCGTACGAAGCGGCTGATACGATGAAAGCCGAAAGGGTCAGTTTCGTAAGGACGCGTGTATCCGGGATTGGGAAGGGGTCCGACGGAGTGGTGTGACTTTCTGAACGTACTACGTAACGTAACATAGTAGCAGGTACGTACAGTACAGTCAAGAAGCACAGCAGCACGTCCATCAGGGGCGGTGATCAGGGAGGCGGAACGTGGGAAAGTGCCTTACCTTCGTGCGGCAGATCTTTCGTGAACACGAGTCTCCCGGTTGCGTGCAAATGCGCCAGCGTGGTGACGTACCCTCGTCTCACCACAGCCTCTCCGGTGATTTCGCGTATCTTCCGGCCGGTCTCCTTGACCCCAGCGCGCATGGCCTGGCTCACCGCCCTGAGCCGCGCCAGGTCGGTGGGGTCTTTTATGCGGCCGAAGACGTGGCGTATCACCACGTCGTCCGGGATTCCGGGGATGGCGCTCTGGGTTTCTTCGGGGACGGGGATGGAGGGGATCTCGGGGACGGGGACGGGCATCGTCTCGAGCTCGGAGTGTTTGCGCTTCGCACCGGGTGCGGTCATTTCCTCGCCGACAGCGGTGGGTTGGAAGAGAAACGGGAGTCTCGGGGCGCGCGCGCGGTTGTGGGTTTTCTCGGGGGCGACGCGAGGGCGAACGGAACGCGAACGGGACAATACAGTATGTGAAAAACGTGATGACGAAAATCAACGTCCCGAAGCGGCCTTGGATTATTGCCAAAAGCGTCCAAGACTCAAAAAGTTCGCTCATCAAGAGTTGATAGTCTACCGTTGGTACCATGTTATGCATTTTATTTACAACGAACACTACGTGGAAGCCACAACTGTGGAACGTCATATATATGTGTATGCGTATTCAGTCACACCCCCTACCCACTCGCGGACAAGTTGGGTTCCGACACGAACACCCTGTTCACCACGGCGCCGTTCGCGTCGAGCTCCCAACACGCGACTCCTGATTCTTTGTGTTTTATATTTTCGGCGTCTTCCCAGGAGCGCTCAATCGTCATCACCACCCTTTTCTCGGTCCCCACGAAGAGTCGTGTGGATTGCTTTTTGTTTAGCTGGGTGCTCCATTGCTTCGCGAGGTGCTTCTCGATTTCGTCACGGCCGTGAATCGTCACGCTTCCTTCTTTCCACTCCGCGTTTGAGGACGAAATTCGCGAAGCCATCCCGGAAGCGTCGCCAGTCTCGTAACAGGTCTGGAAGAAATCCACCAGCGCCAGGGCGTTTTCCGTGACCAAGCCCTCTTTGGATCGCTCGGAAAGCCCGAGTTGGCCTAGCAGCGTGGAGGTTGGGGATGACGAGAACAAGTCGTCGTTGCCGATACCTTTGCCGAACGAAAAACCAAACGGGAGGTCATCGCACGGTTCGTCCTCGGGTTCCAGTACGCTGTCGTGCATGATGTTGCTTTTGTCGATATTCTTGTGCCTCTTCGCGATTGTGAATTGGCAAGCGGCGCGGACTCGGGTCACGGTCGGCGTGGAGGTGGCTGTTGTGACAAACCGGACAAACGGGTTCCTGGGATACTGACGCGCGTGAAGGTATGCGTGGCACCACGGGGTTAGCACGTACAGGCGAGAAACGCGAAGCGACGCCACGTGGATTGAACGGAGAAAGAACTTTTCCTGCAGCGACAGACGGCGACGCTTGGCAACTCTCGCGCGCTTTTGTCGTTTTCCGCGCGTCTTTTCCGCCTTTACGCAGATCTCCATCTCGCGACCCTGCGCCCCCGCAAACGACCATGAGCGCCATGTCTGCAATCTCTGTTCACGCGCCTGTCAGGGTCACACGCCGAGGCGTGACTAACCGCGCCACTGCCGTCAACCGAGCCGGCGCGCTGCAAAGCGTCACGCGCGTTCCCGCGTTGCGCAACGCCGCGGCGTTTCGACCCGCATTGCGATCGAGGCGCCTGCACATCAACGCGAACGCGGTGCCCGCCACCGGCGATGCCCTGCCTCCCCCCGCGGTGTTCAACGTGCGTGTGTTGTCCGTTGTTCCCCACGCCGCGCTGTTCCATTCCCTTTCCCCCGCTTCCATCGTTTGGACGACTCTGACCTCGCATCCATTCATCTCACGCCACTCATCATCGCAACCAAAAACAAACCCCAGGTTGTCGCCAACGCCAGCATAATGAAATCAAGACAACCCCCGACCACCACGCTTCTTCTCGGGTTCTCCGCGGGCGCGTTGATTGGGATCGGCGCGTTATTGATGTCCTGCGTCGGCGGCGCCTCGCCGGCGCTCGCGGCGAGCAATCCCGGCCTATGCGCTTTCCTGCGCGGCGCCGTCGGTCTTCCCGCCGGTTTGACGTTGGTTATTTTAACCGGCGCGGAGCTGTTCACCGGGAACGTGATGGTCATGCTAAGCGGTTTGCTGACTAAAAAGATTGAAATGAAATCTTTAGTGCGGAACTGGTTGTTCTCGTATGCTGGTAATTTCCTAGGCTCGGTGGTGCTGGCGTACCTCGCCTTCGGCGCCAACACCGCCGGCGCGCCCGCCATGAAAGCCGCCGTCATCAGCATCGCAACCGCGAAAGTCTCCCTGCCCTTCGGCGTGGCGTTCTTCAAAGGCGTGCTTTGCAACTGGCTCGTGTGCCTCGCGGTGTGGGGCACCATGTCCACCACGAGCGTGGCTGGGAAGATCCTGGCGATCTTCTGGCCAATCACCGCGTTCGTGGCGTTGGGGTTCGAACACTCCATCGCGAACATGGTGCGTATTTCCCATTTACCACATTCCGCCGACTGATTGCCCCTACAACACTGACACTTTCTTTTATTTATCTCAGTTTCTCATTCCGCACGGCATGCTGTGCGGCGCCACGGTGACGATAAAAGACATGATGGTAAACAACATCATCCCGGTCACGCTTGGGAACATCTTCGCCGCAGCGGTGTTCGTCGCGGGACTGCACTTCTGGGCCTACGGCAGGGCGGAGTGATCCCGGGAGTGTTTTGGACGACCGGAGGTGAGGGGACGAGGAGAGACGAGGTGATGTACGAGACAAGTTTTTTATTTTTCGCCACGGAAGACACTTTACGGACAAGTTGCTTTGTGCAGTTGTTGTGAATAAATTATTGAAACATGAATACTTAACCCAGGTATTACAAGTACACAGGCTGCTTAGTCTGTTTCACACACGTGCTACCCATTCTGCGTAGCTTTTATAGATTTAAAACGACTTGTACGTCAGGTACTTCCCGGTCAACACGATCTTCACTCGGTCGCCGTTTTCGTTGGGCAACCGCGAAAAGTCCATGTCGAAATCGATCGCGCTCATGATCCCGTCCCCGAACTCCTCGTGGATCATCTCCTTGTACGTGGTGCCGTACACCATGACCATCTCGTAGAAGCGGTAGATCAGGGGGTCGGTCGGTACCAGCTCGTTTGGTTTGCCGAACGAGCCTTTGTACGGCACGTACGTTAAAAGCATCTGCTCGTCTTTGTTAAGCCCGAGCATGTCACCCGCCGCTTTGGCTTGTTCCGCGCTCATCTGGTGCTGCCCAAGCAACGCGCTGGTGGTCCAGGGAAGTGACTTACCCACCGCCTCCGCCAAGGAGGCCCAGGTCAAACCTTTCTTCATGCGGTTGAACACGATGGTTTCGGTCACGTCGTTCCGGGTCAACGGGCCCGCGTGTACCGCGAACGCACGCTTGGCCTGCACCGATCGCACGGGCGCAGCGACCGCACGGCGAAACGACCGCGCGTTCGAGCCGCGCATCGCGACGCGCGCCGTGGCAGGCGCGACAGCGGTGGGGACGGCGAAGGACGACATGTTGTGGGGAGGTTGGGAGCTGGGGGTGGTGCGGTGCGGGCGGTAATGAGTGCCGCAGCGCGCGGACGGTAGTTTACGTCATCAAACAACACGCGACGCTTGGCGTTTCGTGTAGTCGACTGGAGATTCCAACTGGGTTTGTCGTCACCAAAGTTTCGAGTCGGCCGCTGAGCTGGCGCGGCTTTTGAACAGGCAGTTTACGCGGGACCGACGCGTCATCACCCGCGGAATCCGCTCGCGACTTTTCGGGGCGGTGACTTTTCGCGTCGGTTTTGAGAACGACCACGCCGAGAGACGTCTCTCCGCTTTCCCAACCTCCCCGCCTCACTCGTACAAACACCCTCCGTACCTTCCAGCCTCAGGTACGCGCCCGTCCCTGAAACGCGACGCGTGTCAAAACCACCGCGCGCCGCACCGCGACCGCGTCTTGTTGGGGTTCTTACATCTGACGTTTTTCCATCAATTCTTCCTCACACCACTCCCGTCTCTCGAAAAAAAAGAACCAAAACCACCATGGCGTCCCAAGAAGTCGCCATGGCGTCCCCCAACGTGGACATGGACCTCGCCGCGAAGGTCGTGATGCAAAACATGGTACGTGCCTGACAGGCGCACGATGTGTGTCCCTGCCTCCCTGCGTCCCAAACGCGAGCGTCCCAAAGGCACGGGCAATCCGCGCGTCTTCGCTGCCTGCGCTGCGGTCGTACTTCCACTGCAAATTTATTCTTATCTCCCTAATCTCCCCGTCCCTCCCTCCCCCCCCAAAAAACAACAGACCGAAACCGAGCTCCAATGGACCTCGCGAAGCGACGTGTACGAGTACGGCAGCGCTGCGAACCCGGAGATGGCGCCGATTCCGGTTTTAGTGCACCCCCCCACGCTTCACGAAAGCGGCCCGACTCGGGTGATTCCGTTTGACATCGACGATTACTTGGAGATCGATTCGCAGGTACGCGTTGTGTTGCGCGTTTCCCAAATCCAGGCACTGTTTTACCGAAGCTGGTGACTGTTTGTCCATACATCTCCCAATACATGACTGACCCTTTTCTTTCCCGACGCAGTGCACTACTCCGAACTTGATGGCGTCTTTTCTGCGCATAGAAAAAGGCGACACCCTGTCCACCAAAGCCACCGCGACGTCGCAGGCTTTTTACGTCATCCGCGGCAGCGGCGTGACTTCCGGCGAGCACGGCAACATCACGTGGAGCCAGGGGGACCTTTTCGTGGTCCCCGTCACGGAAGGCAACATGAAACACACGTGCGTGGACGGCGCCAAGGGGGGCGCCGCGATTTATTGGGTGCACGACCAGGTACGGCGGTAGGGGGTTTCCCAAATCCAAACACCGTTTACCGCCCCTCTTTGACTACACTAGTCATTAAAAGGAAGTGCTCTACGCACAGCACAAGTGCGCTGTTTGCCGATTGTCCAGAGTACAAGACTGTTCGGCCCGATTCGCCCGACTGTTTACTCATACGAGTCACGGTACCGACTGACCCTTTTCTTTTTCAAAATCGCAGCCCCTCATGGATTACATCGGGTGCAAACCGTGCGTGCGCAAGTTCGAACCGACTCTGTACAAGAACGCTGATTTGTTAGCGACGGTGGAGGAGATCAAGCACACCCCGATGGAGGACGGCAGCGAGCGGAACCGGCTCGGTGTGCTTCTGGGGAACAAAGCGTGCCCGCAGACCAAGACGCTGACGCACGTGCTGTGGTCGCTGGTAAGTTGATGGATGCCTGTATGGAGTGCAGTCAGCACGTCTTACCACTACTCTCCCCTTTCCCCTGTATGTTCCCCTGTATGGAGTGCAGTTAGACAGTCTTACCACTACCCGACCTTTCCCTATCCCACTCTCTGGCTGACACCTTTTATTTTTCCAACAGCTGAACTCGATTCCCGCGGGGAACGTCCAGCGGCCGCACCGGCACAACAGCGTGGCGCTGGACCTCGCCGTGAGCGCGAAACCCGGCGTGTACACCCTGATGGGCAAAGAGATCGACAGCAACGGCCACATCGTGGACCCTATTCGGTGCGACTGGATCCCCGGCGGGGTGTTCGTCACCCCGCCAGGGTGGTGGCACTCGCACCACAACGAAAGCGACACCGTGGCGTGGGTGTTGCCGATGCAAGACGCAGGTTTATACACTCACCAGCGGACGCTCGATATCCGGTTCGTGGACGACGAGCTCGCGCTACACAGGGCGGGCAGAATAAGAGGCTCCGCATTCGCGATTACGAACAAGCAGTTTTCGGACATGACCAAGATTGGGAGCCAAGTGCCAGTGCCGAAAGTGGTGGGGATGAAACGCGTGATGAGCGTGGAGAGCGACATGCGCGTGGATTCCCCGGAAGGGTCCATAAACGGCTCGAACCAGGCGTACCACTTACTTCAACAAAGGCCGGGAAGCTTCACGGAAGGCCAACCAGGATTTAATTCGGGAAGTGGGTTTCCGCAGCCAGGAGGAGGGGGGTACGGCACGGGTTTCCAACAAAACTCCGCGGTATGGGCAAGCAGTTACGGCGCGTCGCCGCCGTACCCGCAGTACGGCGCGGCGTTTCAACTCATGCAGCAGGACGGTTCGCGCCGCGGGAGCACGCAGGCGTACCACCTGTTGAAAGTGGGATCCCAAGGGAAGCTTTTCGGAACGGGGACGCCCGCGAGCTAAGTTTCGGGACAGGGACAAGCGCGGTTACTCTGCGAGTCGTCGTATTTAAGTTTGAGAAGGAGTTTTTTATTTTCGTGTCTGTAAAAGAATTGTATGGCACCCTACCCGCGTCCCTTGTCGTTGAACGGTCCCTCTTGTCGTGTGAATGACTGTGTTGATACCCATATGTCTCGAGTGAAGCTCTTGGTCCTGGGCTAACCTCAAAGCGCTCTGCGCGCGCCGGAGCCGGGGTAAGGGTTCGAGGCGCGCCATCGAACGATCGGCAAAAAGAGGGATGTTCGCATCATCAAAAACGGGTCGGACGTCCCCAGCGTGCGTGATTATGCGAATCGAGCGTCGCATCAATGACCACGCGGCTCCAACGCCGTCCGCTTCCGGGTGCCGTGCGCCCAGGCCGTCCGTCACCGCGAAGCTAAGCTCACGAAGGGACGCGTTGTCGTCAAAACACCCCCTCGGGACACCACGGGCGGCGCGTGGGACGCCACGTTGCCGGCGCGGGGTTGCCGACTGTTCGGAACGAAAAGCGTCAAAAACGAAAAGACGAGTCTGTAATTTGGCGCGCGAGATCGCCCGAAAAGGCGCCTTTTCGAGAAATTCGTACGACGCTTTTTCCTGCTATGTGCAGTTAGTCACGAGGTGACCGACCCGGTAGATTTCTCCACCCTGTTTCGCGCCAAATCGCGTGGCGGGAAGGCACGGGAGGTGACGACACGCCCGAAAAAGTCGGTTCGCGTTTCGCAAGAGTCGCGTTTTAGTGAATATTCCCGATCGTACTCGTCGCGTCTTGTCACTTCCCCCCGCACCTCCGCACCCCAGACGCAGGTCACACAACACCACCACCCCAACCACTCTCACAATGTCCGGCATCCAACCCGGCAGCGTGTCCATGTCGCTTTCGCGCCGCGCGCAGTTCACCAACCCCGAAGTCCTGGAGCAGTTCATCGCGGGCGCGAAGAAGAAAGCGCAGTACGGCCATCTCAAGCTGTTCTTCCTGTCCGTGCTGGGTGGTTTGTTCCTCGGTCTTGGTGCCCTGATGTCCTCCCAGGTCGGCGGTCGCTGGGGCGGTACCACCGGCCAAAACAACCTGATGTTCGGCGGGTTCGGGATCCCCTTCGGTTTGATGATGATCGTCTTCACGGGCGCCGAGCTCGTCACCGGAAACTACTTGATGTTCGCCATCCTGATGCTTCACGTACGTGTTATTTCCCAAATCCCGCCGACTGTTTACCGCCCCGTTCGTGACTGTTTGAGTGCACTACTTGTGATGTATGTAGTAGTGTACACTACTAAAAGCAAGTAGTGTACACTACTAGTAACATTACCAGTACTGGCAACTGTTACACACCCATACTCGCGACTGACCTTTTTCTTTCCCCATTGTCACAGGAACCCACCCCGAAACACTTCTACGAAACCATGCGGTCGTTCATCATCTCCTGGTACGGGAACTGGTGCGGCACGCTGCTTGTCGCGTCATGCCTCGCCTGGCAATCAGGCGTGGTGGCCACCGCGTACTCCAGCTTCGACGAAAAGCCGCCTGTGTTCGATACCGTGGCGGAAATGAAAGCCGCGATGACAGGTACCGGCACCTGGTGCTCGGACGGCAAGTTCGCCAACAGCAACGCGTGCTTCCTTATTAAGTCCACCGTGATGCGTCTTAACATGGACTGGGACGTCGCGGTGACCCGCGGTATTGCGTGCAACTTCCTCGTGTCCACCGCGCTTTGGTTGGCGCAGCTGTCGCAGGAACAAATTTCGAAAATTTTCTCAATCTGGATCTGCATCGTGATGTTCATCAGCTCCGGGTTCGAGCACATCGTGGTGAACCAGCTGCTGTGCTCCCTCGGGATGATGATCGGCGCGAAGGACTACGGAGGCGTCACGTGGGGCGACATGATGGGCAACAACTTCATTCCCGTCTCATTCGGGAACTTCATCGGCGCCGCCGTGCTCGCCATGATCATGTACGGCTGCTACCACCGCGAGCTCCCGGAATACATCGCGAAGCAAAAGGAAATCCACACCGTCAAGGGTGGCGACGTCGCGATCGCCATGGACGACAAGGCGGGCAAGGCGTAAGCCTGTGTCCGGTTTGACGGGTTTGATGACGTAAGAACAGAGGGTTGCGTCACGGTATTCCGAATACTTCGTGTTGATTGATTTTGAAAGGCGAGTCGCGGGCGTGAAAGAAAAAAGAAACAAACATGCGCGCGCCTCCGTCCTTTGTAATTTTATTATAACCAATGCTTTTTTCATTGCGTCCACGAGCCCATGCCTCTTTACTCCCACGCGATCCTCCCGTACGACCCATACCCGTAGTATTGCACGGGTGCTCTTGTATGAAAAAGAGAAAAAAATGTATTTAACAGAAACTAGAGACTATCCCCGCTGTCAGTTTTGCTTTCGGTGATTCCATTGACCGTTTCGTAACTTCCGAGCCTCCGACCAGGCTTTCGTCGCGCACACCCGCCCGCGCCCCCTGACCCACCGGTTCCAACCATGCCGGTGTTCGGCGCGTCTTTGCGCGAGGCGTGCCGGGACGGGTGCGGCGGTGTCCCAAGGGT
>Ga0307488_10004640_pt1 | contig 11450 bp, 18 predicted proteins | sample SB02metaG_FD_202248 | JGI IMG/M metagenome (GOLD analysis project Ga0307488, IMG submission 202248) | Sea-ice brine microbial communities from Beaufort Sea near Barrow, Alaska, United States - SB 0.2 | ecosystem: Environmental > Aquatic > Marine > Coastal | place: USA: Alaska | collected...
CTGCCATATGATTCTCCAAAAGCCCAAAAGCCCTTGCCGAATTTGATTGCGACTGTTTTAACTGCATCGCAAAAGTTGCAGTAGTACGTACTAATAGTTGCTGTGGTCATTATACCCATCCTTGTAAATTTTTATTTCGTGTTGTTGTGCCGTTGTTCCAAGGATGCAAGTCCTTGAGTCTAGGCGCTGCGCCGTTGTGGTCGAGCATATGTTGATAGGCAAACTGCCAATCTTGCTTATACTCTGTCTTAGCCCATACGAGGTAATCGTTTTTCATGGATGGTTTAGATCCAAACAATGCTCGTAGGACTGTAATCACTTTTTTCATAGTGTTCTCCTGTTTCTATGTTTTGGATGCTTGAGGAATAGCAATACCCCGTGTCATTTCCACGGCGTCAATACCCTTTGGATATCGTCAATTGCATGTTTAGGAGTGCTTTCTTATCTCCCATAGTCTATCCTATGTGTCTGTGTGTTGTTAAAATTCGCCATCTACGGCTCTCTTAACATTGTTATTTATACAATAGTACACTCTCTATTACATTTTTCCTAATGCTTTTTGCAAATAGCCGCTATGCGTTTGCTGCATATCGAACATTCTTATTAGCAAATCTAGAACATTACCATATACTAAATAATAGTGGAGACAATAATAATGTCTTCGTAGGTGGTAGGCAACGTCGAGCCTGCTAAATTATGTGAGCGCCGTGGTAAAGACGGCAAGCATTAGGAGAAATAAAATGGACGCACTCACCTTATGGAGCCTGACCGGGTTCCTATTCGCTGCATACGCAGTTATTGCCAATGATTCAGTACAAACTCTCGGTACATGGATGGCATCAAACAATGAGAGATTCAACTATAAAACATTATGGATTGCAGCAAGTACAGTATTACTTGCAACCTTGTGGTATGGTTGGAGTGTAAATGGTGGTGACATCAGTTACGGAAGATTGAATAAAATACCGTGGCAAGAGATACAGTGGTATCATGCGGCTGCACCGGGCGTACTTGTATTACTAACAAGACTAGGCGTACCGGTATCAACTTCCTTTTTAGTGTTGAGTGCTTTTGCAAGTACTTTTGTGCTAGAAAAGATGTTGATGAAAAGCATCATGGGATACGGCATCGCAGCTATATTTGCATACGGTGTATGGTATTTTGTAAGTAAGTACTTAGACGAAAGTGCTCCGGTACAAGAGAAGAATAAAAACTATTGGCGTTTTGCACAATGGTTTGCAACTGGAGGCTTGTGGTGGACTTGGTTGTCACATGACATGGCTAACATTGCAGTGTTCCTTCCACGACAAGTTCCGTTGGACTTAATGTTCTTAGTCAGTATTGTATTTGTAGCCGGACTGTTCTTTATGTTTAAAGAACGAGGTGGTAAGATACAAGCAATCGTATTAGAAAAGCACAACACTAGGTATGTACGTAGTGCTACTTTAATTGACTTGTTCTACTGGTTATGTTTGTACTTCTTTAAGGAAATGAATGATATACCTATGTCAACTACTTGGGTATTTGTTGGTATGCTTGCAGGACGTGAACTTGCTATTGCATCGTTTACTGGCAAGATGAAGTTTAAGAGTGTGTTTCCATTGGTAGCACGTGACTTCCAGAAGATGATGATTGGACTAGGTGCGTCAGTAGCTATTGTGCTAATGATTCACTATGTGTTAATACCAAACGGTTATTAATACCTGAAGGGGTTGTGTTCGACGACACAGCCTTTTCTCTTGACTGCGTTTTGGTAAAATTAAGACTTGACTTCTATTAGTAGATCCAGTATAATGTAACACATAAGCAGAGCAGAGGAGAATATGAGTAACGTGAGAAAAACAATATTAACAGACGCAGATGGCGTACTACTAGATTGGGAATGGGCGTTTAATTGTTGGATGGGACAGCATGGTTTTGAACTTGCTGAAGGATACCAATTTGAATACGATATCGGACAACGATATGGTATTTCTAAAAACCAAGCTCATAAATTAATTAGGCAGTTTAACGAAAGCGCAAGCATAGGCTTCCTGCCTCCGCTAAGAGATGCAATGTACTATGTAAAACGATTGCATGAAGAACATGGCTATGACTTTATATGTGTAACATCTTTAAGCAAGAACAAAGATGCCTGCGAACTTCGTAAAATGAATTTACGCAAGCTATTTGGCAAAAGCGCATTTACAGGGTTTACATTTTTAGGCACTGGTGCTGACAAAGACGAAGCTCTTGCTAAATGGAAAGACAGTGGCATGTGGTGGATAGAAGATAAGCCTGCGAACTGTATAGCAGGACTTAACGCAGGACTTAAACCTATCCTAGTAGAACATGGTCATAACATGGATAACACTAACCCGGCAATTACTGTATGTAAAAACTGGAAAGAAATTTACACTACTATCATAGAAAGGGACAAGGTTTGAAAATGAAAATAATCGCAGGGAATGCAAATATACCCCTCGCACAAGGAATTGCAGAACATTGCTTCGCTAAGTTAGTGCCAGCAAATATAACAACATTTGCTGACGGAGAAACTAGTGTTGAGTTTGAAGAGAATGTAAGAGGTGAAGACGTCTTTATTGTACAAAGTACAGCTACTCCAGTAAACGATAGTTTAATGGAATTGTTAATTATGATTGATGCTGCACGTAGGTCAAGTACCAAACGTATTACAGCAGTCATTCCGTACTTTGGTTATGCAAGACAAGATCGTAAGAGTGCAAGTCGTACTCCTATTACAGCAAAACTAGTTGCTAATCTATTAACAACTGCCGGCGCTGATAGAATCCTTACAATGGATTTACACGCAGGACAAATACAGGGCTTCTTTGATATTCCGGTGGACGATTTAACAAGCCGTATGGTATTTGCTAAAGACATTAGACGAAGCATAGGATTAGTTGACGAGCCAGAGCTTAATCAAACCGGAACAGTATTTGTAAGTCCTGATGCAGGTGGTGCTGTTAGAGCTCGTAAGTTTGCAGATATGTTTGGAGGCGATATTGCTATTGTAGACAAGCGTAGACCGGAAGCAGGCAAAAGCGAAGTAATGGCTCTCATTGGTGAAGTTGAAGGTAAACATGCAATCTTAGTTGATGATATTATTGACAGTGGCGGTACACTTGTAAAAGCAGCTGAAGCAATTATGAAAGCAGGAGCATTGTCAGTTCGTGCATATATTACACATGGTGTATTAAGTGGCGAAGCATGTCAAAAGGTTGAAAAGAGTCAGCTAGTTGAACTTGTGATAACAGATTCAATTGCTAACCGTTGTCCTAAGAGCTATAAAAAAACAAGGCAAGTTAGTGTTGCTACACTGTTTGGTGAAGCAATTCGAAGAGTATCGAATGAAGAAAGCGTTAGTAGTTTATTCGGCTAACGCTGATTCTATGTGTTTGATGTATTCATCTATGCTATGATCTGAGAAGCTGTCTATTTTACCTTGCTTCAACCCCATCCAGATACCACGCCACTTGTCTTTGAATAGTTGCCAACCAGTAGGAGTACGAATTAGACCGTAAGCATTAAGATAGTTCTCAGTGCCATGATGTTTAAATCCTAGGAATGCAGGCGGAACAGTAGTAACTATGTCGTTGTTGTTCTTCCATCGGTGGTGAATGACACCTAAACTGTTACAGTAACCTTTCCAACCAACTCTTGGAGAACCGTAAGTGAATAGTTCAATTGGATCGTTAAGTGCGCCGTCAAACTTTGCTCTTGACGACATAATAGTAGCCATTGCCGCACCTAGGGAGTGTCCGCAGAACCAAAGTTCCTTCTTCAAGTTTGCTTTTCTATCAATATCTTCTTTAATCATTGGCCAAAGTTCGTCTACTTCTGCTTTAAACCCTCTATGTACTCGTGATACTGTTTCAGCTAGTACTGGCAACGCTTTTAAATCTGCTTTAAGATCGTTAAATTCTGTTGGTTGTGTTCCTCGGCATGCAATCACTAAGTCAGCTTTGCTCATAAAACGGTACGCTTGTGCTCCGTCCTTGTCGTAAAACTCAGTGGTTGTAAATCCTAAAACTTTTGCTTGCTTTTTTGCTACGTCTATGTTATTATATGCAAGTTGCGATAGCTTGGCAAATAGCAATGATTTTTGTAAATGGTCTAAATCCTTTATACTTTTCATTTATGTCCCCAGTTATGTAATTCATGTATAACAATATTTATTAATTATTTCACTAAATACTGTATCGGAGTAATGTTAATATGAGAAAGAAAACTAGAAGTATATTAGACGAGCTTAATAATTTAGGCCGAGCGCATGATAACGATCGTCTATTGGAAGCTACAGCAAACAATATAATTGAAAGTTCAATTAATCTTTTAAATAGGATTAGCGATACTTACGATGAAACTACAGCTGGTGAACTTGAACGTCGGTTTATTAATTCCATAAAGAGTGGCGATGCTAGAAAGTTCAAGCGCGGTATACAAAAAGTAATTGAGGGTAAAAATAATGATTCTTAAAGAAGGCGGCAATGTGTTCAAAGGCGCAGATGGCGTACCAGTAACACAACGAATTAATAAAGCAGATGTTGATCCAACACTTGCATGGTTAGAAAAGATTACTGGTATTCCCCACAAAGATTTTAAACTAGGAAGCACTGGTATTAGAAGCACAAGTGGCGACATGGATATTGCTGTCAACCAAGGCGAAGTAAACAAAGACGATTTAGTTGCTAAACTTCATGCTTGGGTACAAAAGAACAAACCAGGTGAAGACGTTAAGAGCTGGGTAAGAAAATCAGGAATCAACGTACATTTTAAAACTCCTATCAACGGTAACGAAGCAAACGGCTTTGTACAAACAGACTTAATGTTTGGTAACCCAGAATTTATGATGTTTTCATTACGTGGCGCAGGAGATGACACACCGTACAAAGGTATGCATCGTATGTTGCTTATGGCAAGTATAGCAAAAGCACAAGGCATGAAGTGGTCCGCTAACAAAGGATTGCTTGATAGAGAAACTAATGAATTAATTACTGCTGTACCAGATGAGATAGCAGAAAAGATGCTAGGACAAGGTGCAAGACGTAATGACTTAGACAGTGTCGAAAGCATACACGCAAAGATTAAAGGCAGACCAGACTATGAAGCACTAGTAGCTGATGCTAAAGATGCATTTGCAAGAGACAACTTAGCATTACCTGAAACTGTTGAAGAAAGTTTAGCAGACAGGCAATTAACAAGAATTATTAATTCTGCAGGAGTTTTAGTAAGATGAGGTTTGTAGAATTTAAACAACAAACTAACACAATGCTGACTGAAGGAGCTCGTATTGAACACCTAGAAGATCTTGTGTTCAGAGAAAACCCACCTAGTAAAGGTGCTAGTCGTGCTTTACAAAGTCTTATTAATATGGAGCAAGGCGGACATACAGATGTTACAGTTAAATGGGATGGAAGTCCTGCAGTAATATTTGGTCGTGACGACGAGGGCAATTTTATATTTACAGACAAGTCAGGATTTACCGCAAAAGGTTATGACGGAAAAGCAAAGTCAGAAAAAGATGTAGAAACAATGTTAAAGAATCGTCCGGGATATGCAAAGAATCCAGAAGGTTATGGCGAACTAATTGGTAACATGAAATCTGCATACACAGCATTTGAAAAAGCAACACCAAAAGACTATAGAGGATTCTTTAAAGGTGATATGCTATATTTTAATAAACCAGCAACTAGTGGAACTAACTATGTATTCAAACCAAATATAGTTGAGTATATAGTAGCACAAAATTCAGATCTAGGTAAAAAAATTGGCGTAAGTAGTGTAGGTATTGTTATACACAGGCAAGTAAGTGCTGACGGAACTGAAGGTCCTTTATCACAAAGTGGTATATTTGAAGGCAACGAAGTATTAGTAGTTCCGCCAGTTACAGTATCAGATGCACCTAGTATTGACGATTCAAGTGTAAAAGAATTAAAAGCAATAATATCTAAAGATGCTGCTGCAATGGATACATTGCTTGATATGAACAAACTTACAGAAATAAAATTAAAAAAATTACCAGAAGTATTCTACTCATACATGAATAGTAAAGTAGACACTGGGTTAGATAATTTAGGTGGCGACTTCTTAGATTGGGTACAACAAAGGCCTCAACTAAGTGGTGCAGCTAAAAAGAAGATTGCTGAATATATAGCAGACAATCAACAAGGCTTTAAGGCACTATGGGAAGTAGTTGCAAAGATACAACAAGTTAAAGATGACGTTATCACACAACTTGATAATCAACCAGGCGTACCTGTTAAACAGAGAATGTCTAGTGATGATGATTCAGTAGATGGCGGAGAAGGATATGTACTAGCACATCCAGAAGGCGACATAAAACTTGTTCCAAGAAAAACTTTTAGTAAATACAATAGATCAGTTCAACGATAAGGAGAAACTAATGAAAATTAATGAATTTGTAGAAGCAGAATTTGACCCGGAATATAACCCCGAGTTTGACCGTCATGGTAAAGAATTAGACAGTGACGACGGAGATGACCTAACTAACTTCAAACAAGAAGCTATGCAAGTACAGCTTATGAAAATATCCGACTCAGCAGATGATGAGAATATTAAAAATCCTGTACGTACAGTAGTAACTGACGATGGAAAAACACATAGAGTTGAGCATAACGAAGCTGAAGCATTACTTAGAATTCTAGGTGCAAACATCAAACCGCAAGTAAAAATCAAAATAATGAAAGACCTGCAAACGTCTAAAGGACTTGATACGATGTTAGCGTTTGTACACAAAAATAAGTACGTAAAATAATATGGACTTTATTAAAGATCTTCACGAAGCGAGAATGACTCGCAATGCAAACAATCAACGAGTACTAACGTACACAGATTGCTGTGAGCGTCTTTACCTTTCTTTATTAGTGCTAGAACTGTTAGATAAGTTTCCTTCACATAAAGCAAAAGCAAAAGCGTATGCTAAACTAACTGCCACACATGATAACTATAAGTATTTTAGAATGTCTGGCACTGACTTGTATAACTTTATACACTTTGTAACAGGTGATGACGTTGCTCTTGGCAAACTTAAAAACCCTGGGTCAGCACTAGCAACACGCAAAACAACTACACTGCCTACAATGGCAGTTAATCGTTATATAACAACTGTAGGAAATAATACTAACAAAAATGCATCTCAAACTTTTATTAAAGTAGAGTCGTCGTTGCGTATTACTAATACAGATTATAAAGCAATAAGACGTGGACTGTTTAATTTAAGCAACATGACTCCAATTGAGATTAAAAAGTTAGTAACTAGATTGCTTATTGCATCAAGAGCTAAACTACGTAGTTCAGATATTATTACATACCTAGAAGCATTAGCGTCAGATAAGAATTTAGAAGTAAGTGGAGTTGCTGACAACGAGCCAACAGTAAGTGTTCCGGACATATCAACAACAGGTAGAGACTTACAAATGTATAGATACTTTGTAGGTACTGAAAACTTACAACTTACTAAGAAGTTTTTAGAGCTTGCTAAAGCAGGCAAACCTATTCCTGCTCAAATGGTACAAGCATACTTACCAGCTATTAAAATGCTGGACGATATAGTAAAAGCAGGCCCTAGCTTTGTATCTGCGGTGCGAAACACGCACAATAGAGCCAAAAAGTACCTAAAATAAACAGTTTTTTGACAAAAGGCTAAATACATATAACAACTTCACGGAGAGTGAGGATTGTCCATTAACATTATAGGAGATATAAAATGGCAGAAGTAACTTCAAACGCAAAAGCATTAGCTGGTAACGGAATCGGTCCACGTACTAGAATCATTAACCTTGCTAAAACAAATATGACACAAGCTGAATTAGATGCGGCACTAACGTACCTAGCAGCTGGTGACGTTGCAGGCACAAACGATGCACACAGCATTGCTGGTGTAAGTGTACTAACAGAATCAGGTGTTTTCACAACTGGAACAACTGACGCAGTACAAGTAGCAATTCAAGGAACAGGCGCAGCAACTATGGCGTCAAACTTTGGTACAGGCTCAACTGGAATCACAGCTACATTGATTGCTGAATTCATCGACTAATTCTAACTACCTTAGAATCGTGATTATGGCCCACGGGCAGGCGTCACACTAAAAGCTCACTTTTACAGTGAGCTTTTTTTTGTCTGTTAAATACAGTATGATGCAAAAGTTTATAATACAAACATTGATAGACATTACAAACACAGGCCTACACAGGGGTACTGATAGAAAAAAAGTAAACCAACAACAAAATTTTAATACTACTATTAATACAATAGGATTAAGACTTAACTGTATGCCTATCAGTGTTACAAATAAAAAACAAAGCATTACTAACCTTGGCTTTGGGTCTTTGTACAAAGGATCACAAATGGTTTGGACGTTTGAATTTGGCACTGAGTTTTATGGTGGACTAACTATTGATATGTTAGAACAAGACTTTCATTTAATTCCGGTAATAACACGCTTAAATGAGACAATTAAAATAAATACAAGTGTACTAGATACAAGTGGCAATGCTACTCGTAACATTACTTTTAAGTGTGTAGATAATGATTCCTCGGAGTCATACTAAATACTATGAAGGCAAAAAGTACTACTATACTGCACAACATTTTTAGGCATCCACAACACATTAAGGCCAACTTGAGAGTTTACTTAATCAACCTGCTGAGCGTAGGTGTTACAGAGAGAATATAAAAATGGCAACTGCCTTAGAAAAGAAAAACCTAGAAGCACACGTTGATTTATGCCAACAAAGGTATGAAGCATTAGAAGGCCGCCTTTCCAAGATTGAAGAAAAGGTAGAAGCTATCCACAGTGATATGCAAGAAGGCCAAAAGAGTATGACAAAAGTACTCATCGGCACAGCTGGCACAATCGTTGCTGGTTTACTTTCCACAATAGTCGTTATATTACTAAACCTATCTTAACTCGATAAATAACATTGTTATGTTATTAAGAGAATTTATATCCATACCCGAAACAGAAGACGCAGATCTAGATGAAAAGCAGATCTGGGCAAGGTCTGGCAACAACGTTGTACGCAAGTATCGTTGTTCCGGAGGCAAGCGTCATGGGCGAATAGTAGCAAAGATGGCACAATGCTTTGCTGCACCAAACATGAAGAAGCGCATGGCAATGAAAAAACTTAGAGCTAAACTAGGTGCTAGGATGGTGCGTAAAGCAAGAAAAACTAAACGTACTAACAGAGCTTCAAAGGCAGTTCAAAGATTAAATAAGATGTCGAGAAGAAGATGAGATTCATAGAACTACAAGATATTGAAGAAAGCTATGTTCAAATCATGGGACGTAAGGACGGTAAGAACGTTCGCAAATATCGTTGTACATCAGGTACACGTAAAGGCAGAATCGTCGCTTCTCCAACTACATGCACAGCACCAAGGAATGTTAAGAAATCTTCAACAATGAAGACAACTAAACGTAAGCAAGGTTCTATAATTGCAATGAAGACAGGAAGACGTAGAGCTACAGGAGCTGCAAGTCAACGTTTGAATAAGTTAAACGTTCACTATCGTAGTAAGATTAAGCCTAAAGCTAAACGTACATCTTTAAAAAGGAAGAAAATATAATGAAGTTTGACGAATTCAAAAATGAAGCAATTGATAACTTAATTAAAAAGCATAATCTATCTGAGCAACAGATAGATGAAGTTCTTCCAGCTATCGGAATGGCAATTAAAGCCGTAGCAAAAGGTATCGGAGCAAAGTCTGCACAAGCAGGAGCTCAAGCCGCAAAGAAAGTCGGCGCCGCGGCAGTTCAAGGCGCACAAGGAGCAGGCAAAGGCCTAGCTTCTAAAATTGCAACTAAAAACGCAAACACACTCAAGAAAAGCATTTTAAAGAAAGGTATGAAACTACCTATTCCGGATGCAAAAGGAAACGCCCAATCATTTAAGATTGACGATGTTAAAGGGGACGAAGTAACATTATCAAATCCTAAGCCACTACCAGGCGAACCAATCAAAACAGTACACAAGCAAAAAGCATTAGATCCTATTATTCAAGGATTAGTGAAGTAATATGAAATTCAACGAATTGATTAAAGATTTTACTATTGCCAGAAGCAATGAAGAAACAAAAGTTTTAAAACTTATGACTGATATTATGCCTTATGACAGCTTCTCAGAAAGAGAGCAAGTCATAATTGACGGCCTAATACGTAAAAGTCTTGTAAGTAAAGTGTACAATAAAGGTTCTATACTGGTGGTGATGAATGACAAAATATTCTAAGGCGACATTAAGCGACGAACTTGAGGATCTAATCAACAAGCAACTTGATACAAGTTACTTTCCTTATGTTAAAGGAAATAGCATACGTATTGGACAGTTTGTAGTAAGAGAAAACAAGCGTGGGTACTTTTTAATTTACGATAGTAAAGAGAACAGACAAATGGCAAAGACGTTTTGTAAGACGTCAGCTGTTGCACTTGCAAAGACTTATATTAAAGATGATCCTAGGCAAGTTAAAGAAATAGAACGGTTGGATGATATTATAGCAAGAAACTTTAATGATGCTATTTTTTATAAACATACTATACGTACTACTAAAGAAGAGATACGTAAATTTGTAGCACTAACACGTTACGATTTGGCGGCACAAAAAACAAGAGAAGCCAAGGAACTTTTGGATAGTTATATCTACTACTGAGATAAATAACTATAACAAACTTATACATAGGTTCAACTATAGGAAGAGATCATGAACATTAGAGAAATTTCAAAACCAGTAACGGCAACGTCGTTAAACGAAAGTCTAGCTAAAAAATTCGGTGCTCGCATTGACATCGATGCTTTCACAACAGAACAACTTCAAGACGCACGTAACAGAGTACGTACTAGTCTTAGTCAAGTAGAAACCAACGAAGGTTTTAGCACAGTACATACAGAAGAATATCAAAAGTCAAAACTCTTCCTTGACGTTTTGAATGCTGCTATTATTGAGCGAACAGATGTTGTTGACGAAGCAGGCAAGCCAGACTTTTTAGACTTAGATAAAGATGGTGACAAAAAAGAACCAATGAAAAAAGCTGCAAAAGACGCAGGTAAAGGCGAAGGTAAGAAACCTAAAAAAGGCGTAGTACCTCCACAGTTCCAAAAGAACGAATCAGTTATTAAAGAAGGCGCTGAAGAAGCTGCTGAACTTGTAATGGCTTCCAAAGATATGGTAGACAAGATTACAGGTTGGATGGAAGACACAGCAGAAATGCAAACTGAATCAATGCTAGAACTAGCTGACAGCATTAGAGACGAAATGGGCTCAGAGAAATCAGAAGCATTTACAGCATTAGTTAAGCCATCACTTGAAGCACTTTACACTTCATTAGAAGGAACACGTGAAGCACTTACAGGTGGCGTTACATTACTTACAGGCGAAGGCGATATGCCAACACCAATGGGTACAGATGACGAAATGGGTGACGAAGTTGATC
>Ga0307488_10004642_pt1 | contig 11446 bp, 20 predicted proteins | sample SB02metaG_FD_202248 | JGI IMG/M metagenome (GOLD analysis project Ga0307488, IMG submission 202248) | Sea-ice brine microbial communities from Beaufort Sea near Barrow, Alaska, United States - SB 0.2 | ecosystem: Environmental > Aquatic > Marine > Coastal | place: USA: Alaska | collected...
TGCCGATTAAATTAAGACACAGGAGGTTTACATGCGTTAAACTACGCGTCTAGCATATGCCTGGCAGACAATACTCGCCTCCTATTATCATGCCACATAACTCAATAAACAGTTGTCCGTAATGCGTTGGTAGACGTGTAGGGCAAGGGCCAGGCCGACATTGCTCGCATGGTAGTAGGACGGCCTTTGACCTGAAAAATGAGTGTGCAACATGCGTGTCGATGGTCGATCAGATGGCAGGTTTGATTCGCGTGGCCCTACCGTTAGCGTGATCGTCGCGGCTGGGGCCTTCCCAGCGGCGAAATCAGCAGCGGATTGCACCGTGATGGCGACGGCAGTCACTCCGCGAGTGGCTCCATCGGCGCCTGCAGTCAGAGTTACTTTGACGGGGCGGCCGGCAGTGTTCACGCCGTCCACTGCTACGATAGACGAGCTGTAGAGCGGGGACGCATCGATGGTTATGTCCGTTTGATAGTGGGGTGTTACAGATGCGTAGCCCAAGTAGTAGCCTTGCGTGAATGGCGGAGAGAGCACTCCAGGGGTGATGGCAAGGCTTCCAAGAAAGTTCGCATCGGGTCCCGGGGGTGGTAATGGCGGCGGCATCGGCGGCGGCGGCGTGGGAGAGGGCGGCGGCGGTAGCGGCCTCGGCGGTAGAGGCGGCGGCGGGCTCGGCGGCGGCGCACTTACGCGCACCACCGTGACCGTGTACGTCCGGAACGTCACTTTGTCTTGCGCCGTCACGACCACGTTAATGACCACCTCCGCTCCAACCGCCGGTGTGGCCACTGTCTAGAGCCGGCCATATATTGCTCGTCATGTCAAAAGGACGACAGGGTGTCACAAAACATACTAGGAACTAGAAAGGTACCACCAGCAGACCAGGCAGTAGCGGGGGGTCAACATGCGTCGGATGACGAAGCGTGATGGGGAGTAGAATCTGCTGCTCCCTGCCACTGTCATAGTCTTCAGCCCGAGCGCTGCCGCACCTCCGTCAACTGCAATATCCCCTTCACTGAACGCAATAAACGTCAATGACACCGAAGCGACGTGCGTCTCGATCCGATACACGTATGTCACCGGCTCGAATTTCGCCGCCATCAGCGACACAGCAGCGCCCGTGGCGGCGTCCACACTGACCAGCGCCGAGAGGTAGGCCTGCGTTACCGGGGCGAGGCGTGTCAGGGCCACAGTGTACTGGGTGCTCGCGCCGTTAGCTGCTCGGACCTCTATCTAGGGTCTGACAGATATCGTCCGCCACGTCATCCGACGCAGTGTGAAGCCTACATCACGGAATAAAATGACATCCTATGACATGACGAGCAATATCTGCCAGGCCCTATCTCCGTCATGAACGTGTTGGCGCCATAAGCCAGGGCCGGGCTAATATTGCTCGCCACGTCATCCAACGTGATCTGAACTCTCGCATCTTGAGTTAAAACTGCATCCTATGACGTGGCAAGCAATGTCTGCCGGACCCTACCATAAGCAATCGAAAAGCTGGTGGATGTGCCAGAGGCGAGTAGCGAGCGGTAGCGGCGCCGGAGCTCTCTCCTCCGGCTGGAAGCGGCAACTTTCGTTATGGTCGCCACCGAGGAATCTGCCTGGGGCATGGCACCCACTGTGACCTCGCCCTGGCCTGCCGAGGCTGTGGCCGTGTAAGAATACACGTTAGGATCGAAGGCGGGTGTCAGGACGATGTAGGCCCTGTCGTTAGGGTCTTGCCGATATTGCTTATCACGTCATCCACCGATATTGACCCCTCGTGGTAAGCTATACAGGCAAGCCAACACTGCCAGCCACGACATAGACATAGAGACGCGTTTACAACCCACGCCGCTTCAGAGTTAAATAGCATTTTAAGACGTGGCAAGCAATATCGGCCAAGGCCTGCCCGTCGTCGCCGATGAGGTACATGTTGCTCAGGTAAGAGTTGAACTCTTCAGGGGGCGCCAGCGAGCTGGGCCTCGCACTAGTTACATTCTGGATGTGGCTTGGTTGCTGGTTGAGGTTTTGAATACACACAAGGCAATGAAATTAAGAGGAAATGACAGGAAATTAGGTGTGTGCGGCCCTGCCGGCGAGCGCGGCGGCGGGGAAGGCGGCGAGGGCGGCAGCGGTGGTGGTGGTGGTGGTGGTGGAGGTAACGGGCTGGGTGGCGGCGGGAAGGGGGTCGGGGGCGGGCTCGGTGGCGGCGGGGGCGACGGGCTGTACGGCGCCCCCATCAGCAGGGTCCGTTAGCACAAGCACTCGAACCGATGTCGGATTATGTCTTACCTTCAGGGTGAAATCTCATACACACACGCGAGGGAGAAGGAGGAAGAAGAGGAGGAGGAGGAGGAGCAGGAGAAGGAGAAGATGGAGACGGAGGAGGAGGAGGAGGAATACGTGGGGATTCACCGTCGGTCGAGTGCTGGTTCCCGATAAACCCCCTGCCGGGTGGAGGGCTCGGTGACACAGGAGGCGGGCTTGGCGGCGGCGGAGGTGACGGACTCCCGGGCGGAGGGCTCGGTGAAGGAGGTGCTGCCCGAGTGACAACCACAGTGTAGTACCCCTTGCTGACGCCGTCCAGCGCCGTCACGGCAACCACCACCGTCGACGTGGAGGGACCCGCTGGGAGCGTCACGTTGAAGGTTCCGCCCTCCGCCGGCACTACCGCCATCGCCTCCACTGACGCCACGGTTATTGTCGCGCCCACATCGTCCCGCGTCGGCAGGAGCGTCACAACACTGGTGCCGTACCCCATGCTGTAGCGGCGCAAGTTGAAATTAAAAGCAAGACTTGAAAGCAGTTCATCACATTGTAGGTTCGAGCAAGCACTGGAAACCAAGCGAGGTCAACTCGGGGTCAAATGGCCGTCGACCGGGGGTCAACCTGGGTCAACCAGGGTCAACCAGAGATCGACCTTGGGTCAACCTGGGGTAAAATTTGGGTCAACCTGCACCGCCTTACCACGCGGAGCAGGTACGTAGAGAGCACGGATGAGAACGCCGGTATCAACACCGCCGTGTCGCCACCGTTTGTCGTAATCGATAGTGCCTTCAGTTCGACAGTGGAAGAGAAAGCCAAGCGCTGGATGGCGAAGGTGTAGACGCGCACGTCCGACAGGTCAGCCGACACCACCCGGCACGTCACGTTATTGGCACCCACTGCCAGCGCCAACGCCGGTGAGCTTCCCGACGTCACATAAGCCCCCGAGGGACTCACCACCGTTGGCGCCTTGGGTTCCGCGTAGAACGTGACCGTAGCACCTTCCCCCATGAGCGTGAAAGATAGGATCACCGAGGTTGTCGTCGCTGTCGCCGTCCCGGTGTACGCGTACACCATGGGCGAGAATGAAGGCGTGGTTGCCATGCCCGAGACGCTGAGTACAGTGAGCTCGGCCGTGGAGGCGGGCCGTGCAAATGATGCTCGCCACATTATGTTTGGCCATGCAAGTGCCATGGAGCTGCAGGTGCACATTACCCTGTGGTTTGGATTGGATCCTAATGATCGGTTGAAAAGCTTCGTTTCGATGCCAAACCGGACACTGATGAGGTCCATAATGTTCAGGATGGGGTGGCATGCAGCGTCTGTCAGACCCTACATGACGTGGTCTAACGTGACGTGGTGTGACATTACGTGGTATAAAAGGACGGGGTGGGCAACATCTGAACGACCCTGCCGTGGAGGCGGCGGGCGCGGGCGGCGGCGGCGGCGCAAGGATCACCGGCACCACCGTCACAGTCACCGCACCCGTCATCCAGGGCCTCACACTTGACCACTGTTCAGCTCAACGAAGCAACTTCTTGGTTGGACATGTGGGTGGTGTGAGGGACAGCAACGACAGAGGTAAAAGCCAGTGACGGTGACCGTGAGTGACGCCGCCAACAAAAGCAAAAGCCTTCTGTCACGAGGGATCCCCGGGCGATTCCTCAGCCCAGTACTAATCTCGCCCAACCTATATTCAAGGTGGTATGAACGGAAAATGAAGCCTTCGGATGTCGAGCGTTGGACTACCGTCGGAAAAAACAACAGATCACCTTGGAGCAAACTTATGGGTTACGAATTTCACGATTTCGCGAATTTCGCCAGAAACAAACGCGACAGTGCTCGCCAGCGCAACACGTCACAGGTCGACACTGCATTCAAGATGAGACGGCTGACTCATATCATACTACGACTGATAGTGTCGACAAAAGGACGACTGTAAGCCCCTGCCGACGGCGCGCACGGGCAGTATTTGGTCACCAGTAACTTGACGTAACACTTTTTGTCGGACCCGCTGGGTGGTTCATGACAAAAACAGCTCAGGTTGAGTCTAATTCTGGACTGCTGTCAGCCCCTGCCGATAGAGCGCACGAACAGTACTTGGTCAACCCCGGTGACGCATCGAAACCCGCCGAGATGTAGCGGCGCGAGTCTAAATTGAAAGCAAAACTTGAAAGCAGTTAGCACATTTTAGTTTCAAGCGCTGAAACCAGTCGCAATCAACAGAGAAGCACGTAATACGATTACCAAGCATCACATACAGGCGTTAATGACTGAAGCCAAACACGCCATGGCCTATGATGTCTCATTCCGTGTGTGCACAAACAGGTTTCAACCTTCACCACCCTACCGAGGGGTCGTTCTCTAGCGCCAGCTTGAATGCCTCAGCGTTCGCAAAAGTCCCTCCAGGGACCACGAGAGCCGTCGTGGTGAACGCTGCGGGAGCCCCCGTGGACACGGAGACCACGGAGACAAAATCCGCTGACAAACCCAGTGCCCGCGCCATTTGCTGCGTGAAGAGTGACTTGATTGACGCCAAGAATGTGGCGTCATCTAGCTGCGTGGTGTCCAGTCCATCGAATGTGGTGACCCACTGCACCTGTGATTGGGCGCTCGAAGCCGTGCCGAGTGTGAATGACTGCAGGGCCTCGAAGCCACCCCGGAGTAGGGCCCGGAGGATGTTGCTCTCCACGTCAGCCGACGCGCTTTGAGCCCTGGTGTCTTTATTTAGACGGCATCCTGCGACGTGGCGAGCAATATCCGTCATGCCCTACTGCGGAGAAACGGCAATAGCTGGGAAGAGAAGAACGGGAAGTTCCGCTCAGCCTCGCCGGCGCCGAACGTGTCGAAGGTTTCCACCAGCTAGGGCCCCGCAGACGAGGCTTGCCGAGTCATGCGATGCCATTCAACTCACTTAACCAGGATTAATCAATTGGGTCTTCACTCCCATGTATACACATCTTTCTGGATGCCACAAGTGGACAAGCAGGCGTCTTCACCTCACTTCGCTACACAACTAGGCGCCTCAGTCGTTTCACCTCAGGTCTGTAATATGGAGAATGACGAGGCAGGCAGCATCTGCCAGGCCCTACCACGAGCACGGCAACCCCGCTAACTTCCGAAAAGAAGGCGCTCCCCAGGTATGGTCCAGCTCCGAGGGCGTGATACGATCCTACGAGATCCCCCCCCGTCTGATACTCCGCCGTGACCACAACACCGTCGGCGGTGACCGACATATCACTGCCTGTACTGAACGACATTGCCTGGTTTCCCGACCCGGCATTCACCTCGAAGAAGGGCCTGGCCGATACTGCTCGCCTCTTCATCCACCGCATCGCAAACCGTCGTTTCTTGTGTAACATCGCTCTTCATACCCTTTCCTTAAACTTTATATCAAACCATTGTTTCTCGTGTAACATGGCACTTTCAACCCTTGACACGGCGATCAATATCTGGCAGGCCCTGCCTCAAAACGCACCCTGGTCTGCTCCGCCGCCGGTGAGCAGGGGATTACACCTGTCCACTTCTCAGCTCAACCTGAGCCATTTTTGTCATAAAAGTACCCAACGAATCCCACGAAAAGTGTTCAGGTTGAGCCGATAAGTGGACGAGTGTAAGGCCCTGCCGGTGAGCTGTCACTATTGAACAAACTCGCGGTCAGCGAAAGAACCCCGGCCACGCTGACATCCGCCACCCCAGCCCCGGTCGCAGCATCCGTGCCGGCCGGAACCAGGAACCGATATTTCTTGACGGTGGCGTAGAGCAGATACTGTGCGTCAGCCACGGTCGGACATGGAGGAACCTGTCCGTCCCACGAACACTTCGCGTCCACCTTCAAGTAGGGGCGCAAGCGAAACTTACAAGCAACGTTTGACATTGTTGTGAGCGTCATGTTTTAGTTTCAAGCGCTGAAACTCAGCTCGGTCAACTTGGGGTCAACCTCAGGTCCACCTGGGGTCAATCTGGGGTAAGCCTGGGGTTGACCTGGGGCCAATCTGGCGTCAACCTGAGATTATTCTAAGGACATGCCCCGCCCTACCTTTAAGTAATCCAATGTAGGATCGAGCTGCCGCCGCGTGAATGCATCCAACGCGTCCAAGTCAGCGGTGTCATAACCGCTCAACTTCGCGATGTATTTCTGAGCTTCCAGCACGTCCTTGACGTTGAACTCACAGTCGCCGTTGATGTCACCCAACACGCCCCCTGCGCCCCCGTCGGGCACCACACACTCCCCCAGCCGCCGCCGTCCACCCATCACCACCACTGCAGAGGTTGGGACACTCGCCACCCCGGCACTTAAGTTCCCACTATCCATACGAATACCACCGCCCATACGGATTTCGTCCTCACGCAGAACATCCCAACGGATACCGTCAGCTGCACGGAGAACATCCACCACGCCCTCTGAGATGCCCCCCGGGGTCCGCCCGTAAACGGTTCCTGGCAGTGTGAGTAGGTGACGTCGTGTGGTGGCTGCTCCGTCGTAACCGTTCAGCGCCACTAAGCCCGCGCCGGACGAGATCGCTGCAGGTGTGTCGCCCGCTGGCTGGTTGTTGGCGCGTATCATCACCTTGATGTCGCCGCCAATGGGTGCTGCCGCTGCCACCGTTGCCTCCACCTGCAGCCGCACCGTTGCCTCCAGATAGGGCCGGTCAAATATTGCATGTCATGTCATAGGATGCCATCCAACTCAGGAAACGATTGTTCAAAGATGTCAGATGACATGGTCCTGGTAGATTGTGCTTGCCACGTCACAAGTGTCATTTAAGCAAAGACACGAGGGTTCAAAATTGCTGAACGACAGGTTCAAAAGCTGAAAGACGAGGAGAGCAACATCCTTTCGGTCCTGCCACATGCACCCCGCTCCCCGTCGCCGTGGAACTCAAAGAAGACGCTGCGATGAGCGCCTTGTTCGGCGGATCATTCAAGGTGCACGCCCAATCCGCCGCCCAGCCGCCGCCGACCGAGCACGACACGGCGCTGAAGTGTGCAGCGTCCCATACCAAGTCGATCTGATACGAGAGAAGTTTCGACCCTTGGGAGTTCACGCGTACCGGCACATCCAGAAGTTGGCCAGCATTCTTGGCGGGGAATTGCACGCCTGTAGCGTGTCCAAGATCGACGTCACCCAGCGCGGGGGCGAGATTAGCAGCAATATTGACCGACGCCGACACAAAAGAGCCCGCCGCGATGGCGCCAGTGGAACACACCGCCGCAGCTGTGATCGAAATCACCTTCCAATGGTTGGCCGTAAGCCAGGGTCAGATGCGACATGCATGCCACGCTTTAATGAAGTGGTAAACGGAACGGAAGACACGACCATTCACAGACCACAGTGAACTTCCAGTAACATGGTTGACAATGTGGCAGGCAATCACACGACACGGACAACTTCCTTTGAAGACATGGCAGGCATGATCGACCAAGACCTACCAACAGTGTCGCCGTGGTGCCTGAGACGGAAATCGCGCTGGTAGTGTCCGAAGAGAACGCGAGGAGTGTATCGATCGACACGTGCGTTGAGGCCGCATTGGAGAACTGCGTGCCGTCAGAAAACTCCACGCTAGCGCTCAATGTCTTGGTCAGCCCAACCAAGCCCGTCATATAGCGGCGCAAGTTGAAAATGACATCAAACGCTAAAAGCAGTGTGTGGTATTTTAGTTTCAAGCGCTGACACCATAGGCGCGCGGAGGCCAGGGCGAAACCCTGGCGACTGGTACACGCGGAAGCGTCTCTCTGTCGCGCTATTTCTCTCTGACACCAGAGACGCTGTCAACACGGGTCTTGATACTGTTAACCTGCACCGCCCTACCGTGAAAGTGCTGGAGCTCCACGCAGTGGTCTGCGTGATTTCCGTGATCGGCAGCACGTCGGTGGACTCAGCAACATTGACAACTATTGGGGCGGATACTACAGACCTCCACGTTGCGGTCATCACCGTGGCCCCCGCGGTACCCGTGGGCACCAGCGTGGATCCATCGGAAGCAACCCCAGCAATGGTAGTGAGGGTGGACGCGAAAGTCGAAGCGGAGGTCACAGTGTACTCCTGCCCATTTGAAAGCACAGCCGTGGCCACCAGCTAGGGCCCGCCACTTCACAAGATGCCAGTTACGTCACCTAACGAGGATGCCAATTAGCTCAGCAACATGCTTGGGATGACACGGCGAGCAATTCATGCAAGGACCTACCACCAATGCTGCCCGCTGGTACACCCCACTGCACGCTATAGGGCGGAGCAGCACCATGTCCTTGGTGCCACTGCCGCTGTAAGAGGGCGAAGGCCGAGACTCGATCCGAACGCCAGAGGCTTTGATCACCGTCACGTAAGGGCAGGCACATAGTGCTCGCCGGGTCATCCAATGCACTTCGAATCCTCGTATGTTGAGTGAGATGCCACCCCTGACGTGTCGAGCAATATCCGCCAGAGCCTACCGTCACGGTCCGCGAAGCAGTCAGCGCCGCGGCACCGGAGTAGTTTGCGAACGACAGCGTGACCGTAGCTGAGCCACTCGTTCCCGCCACAGCGTATAGCTTGTTGCCCACCAGAATTACTAGGTCCGAACCGGCCGTCACTGTGAACACAGTCCGTGCGTCACTTGTCATTGACTTTGTAGATCCGTCGTCGAATTTGAGAACAGCAGAGAGAGTAATTCTGTCAGTGATGCCCACGGTAGCCGCGGGGTCCTCAGAGTTTGTGAGAGAAGTCGCAGAGGCTCCCAGGGAGGCCTCGGTGGGGGAGGCCAGCTGCACCAGCACCGCCACAGAGTAGGGGCTGAAGCTGAAATTGAAAGCAAAACATTAAACTAATTTATCGCATTTTAGTTTCGAGTGCTGCAACCAGGCGCTTGCAACACAGCTTGCAATGTGTGTGAATTTGCATCTGCCTACCACGGTGCCATTGACGGTTTGTACCTCGGCCGTGCATGTGTCGAGCCATGATATGGCCAGGGCGCTTTCATCGTTGAAACCCGATGCGCCGACGTTTACTGTAAGGCGGAAGACGCCCGAGGATCCCGATGCTGCGCCGTCCTCCGCCACCACTGTGACATCCGAGGCCCGGTTCGCCGCCGGCGCCACTCGCACGCCGTTGGTGTCATCCACCCGCACGTACATCCCGTCACTCAGACGCGCATACACATAAGTGTCACCGGCGGCTAGGACCCGGCGGAAATCGCTCAATAGCATTCGGCGGGAGGCATTCAACTCAACAAACGAGAGGAAGAAATGAGAGGATTGTGTCACAAAGCACATCAGAGAAACAGGTGGGAAATACAACTTGGTATCATACGAGGGTAGGATAATTTGTCGAAACATGTTTTGAGTGTGAATGTCTTCTGACAGGCCCTACCTGTCGCGCCTTCCTTCGGGATCGACTGTAGCAGGGAAGCCGAAGCTTCAAAGCTGCTGAGGTCAACCGAAGGCGCCGAGGGCAGGACCCAGCTCGCCCCCGTCACCAACGAGCCCACGAGCTCCGTAACTGTCGCGGTCGCGGTTTCGTCCGTGACCGTGACGGTGGTCGAGGACCCGGAGACGGCGGCGAGGGCGACGGAGAGACCGGGGACTGTAAGCGTGACGGAACCTGGGGCAATGCCGCGCGCCTCGCCACCTGACAACACGGTCGATAACATATTGCCCGGCCATGTCATCCAGAGCATTCTGAACTCGTGTTTCTTGCTTAGTAGACAAGCTATGACGTGGCGAGCAACATCAGACAGGCCCATTGCCGGCCACGTCGTCAACACGCATCCCGGAAACTTGCTGCCCGAGTTAAATGGTACTTTGACTGGCAAGCAATAGCACTATCTGCCCGGCCCTACCCGAAACCACCACGACTCCGCCCGCGCTCGCGACCTGACCCACATCACACGTCACATCAAGCTGCGAAGCAGTGGTGGATCCGTCCGAGAAGGTGGCGAGCACGTACGCGTCTGTGCGCTGGTACACCGTAGCGGCCTCGCAACCGTCGGAGGCCAACGCCGGGTCGATTGGATTCAGCGAATGGGGCCTGGCACATATTGCTCGCCACGTCATAGGGTGCAATATTTCCCAATAAACGATGTTTCTGAACGCGTTGCATGCGTGGCGAGCAACATCTGCCTGGCCCGACCAGCGAGTCATCGTGGACGGACACGGTCACCGCTGTTGGAGCCCACACCCGCAGCGGCACATTCGCGGTGAACCCGTCAATCGCTGCTCGGACTTGTACCGCCTCCTTACCAACCGCCCCCTCCTTGACCAGCGTCAACAGACATCCGTCGGCCACACTTGCTGTGGTCCCCACTAGCTAGGGCCCGGCAGGAACCGCTGAAAGCATCAGGCGGGAAGCCTTTGCCAGAATATACAACGTTTGCTTCACACTCGCCACGCGAGCAAGCTGGGCTCGATGAATGTTGGTCACAAAATGGGTAGCACACGTGCCGAAGGATGCTTGGTGCAATTTCTGCTAGGCCTTACCACCAGCACCTCGTCAGCGGCGTCGACCATGAAGCACACCAGTCCGGAAGCCGCGCCGCCGGATACACTAACATCCAGAGCAGCGTTTCGCGAATACACCATCTTCACTGAAACAGACTCTGACGTTGCGACGCCAAGGGGAGCAAAGTTGTAGATCTCGGCAGACCGCGCCGCGTAAGCTAGGATCCCCATGGCACGGGCAAACGCCACCGTAAGTTGACCGCTGACAGAGATCCCGCTTCGCGCATCGTGAACCTTCACTGGGCTGTCGGTCACGAACGTCTCCGTGTTGGTGTCCACCATGCAGGAGGGACTTTATGAATCAGCAGTCGATTCGAGATCAGAGCAAGACTTTCCTCACGGATGAATGCTCATACAGACTCGCGGACTCCGTTCATCGATTCAACGTCGACCGAGTGATGTTCTCAATACCACCTTGCCATGTCCTTCACCTCAGCGACCACGGCACTGTCGAACTCTCGGGCCGTCACTGATCCGCTCGCTGCCACACTTTGAATCGCGAACGTCAACGAGACCAAGCTCAAGTCGGTGGAGGTAACGGACGACTTTGCAGTGGTGGACTTAATCCCAGCCACGACGAGGACCAGGTAGGAGGGTCAGTGACAGCAAGCACTCGACCGAGATCAGAGCATGCCTTGCGTGAAGGTGGATGCTCATACAGACGCGCGGATTACGAGGAGACGATTCAACGTCGGTGGAGTGTTTGTTCTCAATAGCCCCTCAT
>Ga0307488_10004643_pt1 | contig 11443 bp, 19 predicted proteins | sample SB02metaG_FD_202248 | JGI IMG/M metagenome (GOLD analysis project Ga0307488, IMG submission 202248) | Sea-ice brine microbial communities from Beaufort Sea near Barrow, Alaska, United States - SB 0.2 | ecosystem: Environmental > Aquatic > Marine > Coastal | place: USA: Alaska | collected...
AACGTATCCTATAAATAGTGCTTATGCTGAGCTGAGAAATGGACGAGTGTGAGCCCCTGCTGTTTGGCATGTTCCACTTCTTCGTCCGGGAAGAAGAGAAGCGCGGCGCCTTCGACGCTCTGGTAAGCAACGATTGACACTATGAAAACTCTTGTTGAAAGCGCCTATGATCTCAGCGCTTGAAGCTACAATATGATGAATTGCTTTCAAGACATGGTTTCAAATTCAACTTGAACCGCTACACCCTGGCCGCCATGCCGGCCACCAGGTTCCCCCGTGACTCGGCAGGGCAGTGCAGCTTGACCCTATGAAACCCAAGTTGAAACCGCCTGGAGCTAAGCGCTTGAAACTAAACTGTAATGTACCGCTTTCGACTTCTGCTTTCAAATTCAACTTGCGCCGCTACAACTCGGCCACCACGTGTCTCGGCCAAACACCATCACGTGACTCGGCCACCAGTTTCGACGGCCGCATTCCGGAGTTGCAGGTGCCTCGGGAGCAGTTTCCCGCTGCGGTGGTAGAGCCCCAGCCAAGCAAAAAATGTTGACATTTTCGACCCAAAACCTTTTCCAACCCTCATCGTTTTACCCAAACTCAGTGTCGGCGTTCCAGGGAACGCTGATCCCCTCGAATTCGAGGGTCTATGTACTCAAGGTTCGGGTCCATTTACTCAAGTTGCGCACACCGGTCGGAATTTCAGCGAGTCGGTCGGTGGGAGTTTCGAAATGGACGCTTCTGATTCGTCGAGCGGACTTCGATACCACAACTTCGATACCAAACTCGACAATGAGTTTCAACGTCACCTTGTGATGTTTCAAAGCATTTTCTGGCTGGCCCGCTGCGGCGGCGCTGCTTCTGGCTCGGACCACCGCTTATGGTCGGGCCTGGCGGATACTGCTCGCTACGTCATCCAACCCACTTTCAACCCCCATCTCCTGAGTTAAATGGTGCGTTCCACGGAGACACCAGGCCGCGGGCACCGCAGGCGTTGAATGGCACCCTATGACGTGGCAGGTATTAAGGAGTCCAGAGCGAAAGCCTGGTGCCTCCTTATACACGCGGAAGCCTCTCTCTCTTTCAAGGGGGGCAGGGCGAAAGCCTGGTGCCTTCTTATACACGCGGAATCGTCTCTCTCCCTGATTTGGCAAATATGATCTTCCATGCCCTAGCTTCCGGCGACTACAGCGAAGCGGATGACGCAGAGTGCACGCAGTTCAGCTGCCTGGCGCTGCTGGCACGGGCTTGCACTCGTCCACTTTTCAGCTCAACCTGAGCGGTTTCCGTCACCGAAAGACTGACGCCACCCAGCAAATCCCACATAAAGTGCGTACGTTAAGCTGGAATTGTAGACGAGTGTAAGCCTCTGGCTGCTGGCGCACCTTCTAAATGAGCGAGTGGTGGCGCGCATGCAGAGCGCGGCCAAGGTAAGGCCCGACCAAGTATGCCTGAAGTTCCTGAGGATGTTGCGCAATTCGAGAATTCTGGGAGCTTTGAGCACTTTCTCGCGAATTTGGGTTCAGAACCTACTTGAGGGCTTATTCTGTCGTGTTTCGGAATGCCGTTGGGCAAATTTTCGAATATTTCCGGGAATGCCTGGTAATTCGGAGTTGGAACTATCGGAGATCCAAAGGAATATTTGGTCAGGCACTAGGCGAAGGCGCATATGAAGGCCGACGAGTGGGGCGCGCAGCTGTCGGCGATGAGGCCGATCGACAAGCTCAAGGCAAGGCGGCGCAGGTTGAACCGATGAAATCCACGTTGAAAGCGCCTGGAACTAAGCGCTTGAAACTTGAATATAATGAATTGCTTTCAAGTTTGCTTTCAATTTCCCTAAATTCCATACCCTAAACCTTGAATCCTAAACCCTAAACCCTGAACCCTAAACTTGCGCCGCTACAGCAAGGTGTACCAGCACGAGTTTCGGCGTGAGGAGTGGAAGGCGGCGTGCGGGTCGCTCCAGCCCGCAACGCTACAAGACCGGTAGGGTGAAGCTTCACACTTTGCCGTACCCGACAGCGGACATTTTCAATTCTGGTCCGACCGACGCCCGACGCATTCTATCGCGGAGGATGGCAGCAGGGGGCGGCGCGTGCGTGCTTGCAAGCGCCTCGACTTGTATGTGCGGAGTGTGATATGCTTCATACATCATCTAGCATTGAGCCACCCCCGATCGCAATAAGGGCCCGGCAGATGTTGTTCGCCACGTCGTAGGGTGCCATTCAAGTCAATACACGATAATTCAAAACGCGTGTCAATGACGGTGCGAGCCATATTTGCTTGTCCCTAAGAAGCGGTTCGACCAACACGTGCTGCCGCAGCTCCTGCACCAGATGTCCCGGGAGGTCGACCCAATCTTCAAAGAGCTGCTCATAGATTGCCTAGAAAAACTGTCGGCGGACAAAAGCATCGAGGTAAGGCGGTGCAGCTTGATCTTATGAAATCCACGTTGAAAGCGCCTGGAACTAATCTCTTGACACTAGAATGTAATGAACCGCTCTCAACCTTTGCTTTCAAATTCAACTGGCGCCGCTTCATCGCGGGTGAGTGCTACCTAGACGCGGAGGACTCCATCAAGAGTGTGTCCCGGATGGAAGCTAAGGCAGGAGCTTGCTACGCAGTTTTGAGACCCGGACTTAGTTCGGATGGCACGAGGTAAATTTTGCCACCCCTGGATGTCACGTGTTCCTGATCCTTATCTTGGTACAACACGTGTGATCAGGTATTTTGCCACTGATGACGTGAACATTGCCCGGGATTGCGGAATTATCTTTTCGTGATGTCGAGTTAGTGTCGAGTCCAATAATTGATTTTCACACTGAAAATGGGGGGACTCCATCCGAACTAAGTACCGAGGGCAAAACTGCGTAGTACACTCGTACACCTGTCAGCTCCACGTAAGCGCTTTTGGTGGGACAAGGGGTATTTAGGGGGTGTTCCAGGGAATTTGTAAGGCGGGGGTTGGAGGGGGTGTTGAGGCGTTTAGGGGATGTGTTGAGTGTCAGAAACGGCTCAGATTGATACGAGAAGTGGACGAGTGTAAGTCCCTGAGCCAAGGTCGTCGAGTATCGCTCTGCCCAGCAATCCTTCTCAGGTTTCGGGGCTACATCCCTCATCAGCGACCCGCTGCGAGGTAGGGCACGTCTCTTGAGTTAGACGGCATCCTATGACGTGGCGACCAATTGCCGGCCACGTCATCCAGCGCATTTTTAAGCCTGGTCTCTCGAGTCAAACGGCAGCCTATGACGTAAGGAGCAATATCTGATTGCCCGCCACGTTATCAAGAGCAGTTTAAACACTCATCTCTGGAGTTAGATGTCATCCAATGGCGTGGCGAGCAATCTCTGCCCGGCCCTGCTGCGCGCCACAGTGGTGTGCACAAATTCGCGCGTGATGGTGAAGGCGGTGGAATCGATGATGAGCGGGGTGCCGTCCTTCACCGTGCTCCGGATGAAGAACAAGCTGGCCGAGCTCAAGAAGCCGCTCAACCTGCACTTAAACTTTGTGTTCCAGCCCCCGAACACCACCCCCGTCACGGTCGAGATCCAGTTCATGCATGAGGCAGGGCCAGCATGAATATATGGGCAAACTCGATCGACTTCGATCGACTTTGGACGTCGACTTTTTGGAAAATTTCCTCTGAACCAATCACAAGAGGGTAACGGATGAAGTTTCCAAAAAGACGACGTTCAAAGTCGATCGAATTTGCCCATAGATTCATGCATTTTGTCATACCATTCCACCCGCCTTATGTGGTTTCAGCACTTTGATTCCGGCGAGCCCTAGCACGAGGACATCCACGCTCTGGCCAAGGTAGGGCGGTGCAGGTTGACCCTGTCAAACCCATGTTGAAAGCGCCTGGAATTAAACGCTGGAAACGAAGCTTTGATATAAAATGCTTTCAGTTTTACTCCAATTTTGCTTCAAACTCAAATTGTGCCGCTACACCAAGGAGTCACATAGCCTCTATACCATCGCTAGGGTGAACAACGTAGACGTAGGATGGTGCAGGGTCAACCGATGAAACGCATGCTGCCAGCGCCTGGAACTAAGCGCTTGAAACTATAAAATAACGACCCGCCTTCAAACTTTGGTTTCAAATTCAACTTGCGCCGCTTCGCGGAGGAACTGAGCACTTCCACCTGGTTGGACGCCAGCGCGCATCCGGGTAGGGACTGACGAAACATTCCTTTGGAGTTTCCTGTGATTTCAATTTGGAATTCCCGAACATTCTGCGTAGCTCTAAAATTCCCCAAAACATTCCCGTAAATGCCCAAAAACATGCCGGAAAGGACGGTGAAAACGTCTGAAACATAAAAAAAAAATGGAATATGTACAAAAAGTAGGGCTACCCATATTCCTGAGAAAGTGACCAAAGTTATGAAATTGCCTGAAAGAGATTCCGGCATTTTTGGTCAGGCCCTCCATCCGGGCGACATCGAAGACGGGCACGGGGGTTCCGCCGACGAGCTCAGACGACTCAGCGACGTCGACGAGCTCGAAGCCTTCCAAGCCATGGAAGTCAACAAAGTACGCAGATTTAGCGGCGTGCAGGATGAGCACCGTGAGCGGGGTGGCATGGGCAACAGGGTCTGGCCGGGGGATTTGTGAGTCCCTCCAAGTCGATCCGGCCTTTTGGCGGCTAATTGATATAGTTAAGAAATTGTAGATTTTAGAGTCTGTCCGCTGAAATAGCGGAGGGGGGTGTTGGTCAATGCTCACCAGTTGAAGCGCCTTGGGTAATTGGGGCTCAAATGAGCGTTATTAAAATGAATATGTGGAATATGTATGTGTGGAAAGTAATGTGTGTATGTATATATGTTGTGTGGATTCTTCAGCTCTTAGAGTGCAGTCTCCCGGTAACTAGCAAGCGTTTAAGACGCGTAGCCTTATCCTGTAGTAAAGCATGTCACTTTCCACATCACCTCGTACACTCTACGCGTGTTTCGTGCATCCCTTTTCGACCATACATAATCGGATTATTGTATACCCTGACTGGAACGCCGGGGAGTGGAGCGGGATCCCGGCCGGTGACCGGTGTTGAAAGGCGGCGCGGGTCGGGCGGGTCGGGCGTCCATGCTGTCCAACCGACCAGGACAGCAGCGGCGCGCGCTCGGCTATCGGCCGGTCGATGCCAGGAGGCGCGTGCGCGTCACCGCCGCGTATCTCGCCGCCCGTGCCCCCTTGCCTAGTGTGAGGTAAGCACACTGCGCCGCCATTGATATAGTCGCCGCTGAAGCCGGATGTTCCGCCGCTGCGGGCCGACATTGCCACCTAACGCACCATCGCCACCGCCGCCGTCGTTGCCACTGCCACCGTCGCCGATATCGCCGCCACCGCCACCGCTGCTGCCGCCGCTGCCGCCGCCCAGCCGCCGCCATCAATTAATTGTTTTTTTGAGACAATGTCAGAAAACGGCAAAAAATCAACGGCGTGCTGATGAGAGAGGGCAACGCACGGTCAACCTGCACCACCGCCCTATCAAGACACGGAGACAGTAGACGGTGACCGTCTACTGCGTGGGTTTCAGTTTTCTTGGTTGGAACGAGCCCGAAAAGTCGGCAGGACACAATACTCGCCAACCCAACTCTTGGGCTATTGGAGAGGTCGCTAGGGCAACTGTTGGGTTATTGGAGCCGTCACACGACGTGCTACATACTTCGCGTGCGCAAGACAAGTACGCGCTTCCTGAATTAAGATGCGACCCCAACCGCCCCACCTGGTGCTGTGTGCGACTCTCTGCGCCGCGCTCTGCGCCAGCGCCGCGGCGGCGAGACGAGCACCCGACTCGGAGAGCGAACGAGCTGAAGCGGTACCAGCCGCCGGGGCCACGACAGACCTGGCGCTGTTTGAGGCGGATCTGTTCGCGCGAGCCGCGACCTTCGCGGCGGGGACTCCCCAGTAGATCTCTACATCGTATCGTGAGAGCGTCACCAAGGTTGACAATCAAGACCGACCCTCGCCGGTTACCCCGCCGCCATCCACACGCCAACGCTTCCCATGAGGCACTTGTCCAGTCCAGTACTCGGAACACGCAGCACCTTATCCTTTTCAACCCGAGCGTTGAGAGCATAACCTAGTCTAAGATACTCTGCGGGGAGCGTGCGGGGCGTGGGGCAGGGTTGGGCGTAGCGTGCGGCGCGCTAGGAAGCGGCGGAGTGCCAATTCCCTGTTCAGCATAACTTGAGCACGTTGGAGGTATACAGGAGAGAGCGGCTCTTCACGGCTAGGACGGCAGCGAACTCAGCAAGATCCCTTTCTCTCAGAAAGACCCCTCTTCCAGAAAGTTCCTTCAGTTCAAACGTAGGCAAAATATGGAGCACACACTACTCACAGGCATGTTGAGCTGTAACGGCACCGAGTGTGCCAGCGGCCCTGCTGCGCGGCAGCGGTACCCGCGGCGGCGCTGGCACTCGACTCCGCCGCGCGCTACCAGGGCACCGATCGCGACCGGACCCCCTCCTTTTGCGCGCCGCTGGCGTGGCTCTGTGATTTTATATATGTCCGTCTTATATTTCAAGTCTTAACGATCAAATCCCTACATTCAACCGCCCTTCAGACCCCCAGATTGTGTCTGATGGACTAGGATGAGTGCATGTTGCTAAAGAGCCCAATTGGTCCTGGTAGTGAGCCAACACTATGACGGCTAAGGCCCGTTCCCGCGCGCTTGCTTGAGAGTCACTACACGGGGGCCAAGTCCGCGGAAGCCTGGTGCCTCCTCATACACGCTGACGCGTCTCTCACTAGATCTCTCTCTGAGCCAGCGTACCTCACTGTGTGATTCCCTACCTGCTGGCGTGGTGCGCGCCGCAGGGCACGCCCATATGCGCCATGGCAGGGCGTTATCATGGTTGACCCCATGTTGACCTCGTGTTGACCCCGTGTCGAACACGCATGGTTTCAGCGCTTAAATCTACAGTATGATGAAAAACGTTCAATGTGAACGTGCGCCGCTACACCATGGGCGACGAGCAGCGCGTGATGGCGTACGATGTGCTGTCCGCGGCGCTCTCCCCGGGTGGGGGGATGCAGATTGACCCCAGGTTGACCATGGTTTGACCCCAGGTTGACCCTGGATTGACCCCAAGTTGACCACAGGTTGACCCCAAGTTGACCCCAAGTTGACCGCGGGTTGACCTCATGTTGACCCAGGTTGACCTCAGGTTGATCCCAGGTTGACCCCATGTTGACCCAGGTTGACCCCAGATTGACTCCAAGTCGGAACCAGCTTGACTCCAGGTTGACCCCCAGTTGACCCTCGGTTGACCAAGGGTTGACCCCGCTTGGTTTAAGCGCTTGCAGCTTAAATATGATGAACCGCTATCACATGTTGCCTTCAATTTCAACAATAGGCGCTCTCCCCGGGCGGCCTGCAGACCGTGCTCGCGGTCATGCTCCGTCAGAGGGAGATGGCAGGGTAATGTGACACGATATGGAGGATCGATCTCCAGGATGACCATGAATCCTGTCATCCTGTCGGTTTGAGGATGACCTTGAAATCCTAAATATGGTCTTAGAATGCTGAGGATGACCCCCAGAATCCTGTCATCCCGTCATCCTGTCGGTCAACCGTACAGTATGACCAGATCAAATCTTGTCACTCTGGCGCCACTCAGGTTGACCCCGGGTTGACCCCGGGTCGACCCTGCCTGGTTTGCAGCGCTTGGAGCCAGATGTGATGAACCACTTTCAAACTTTGCTTTCAAATTCAAGTCGCGGCGCTACATCAAGGGCGAGGTGGAGACGCTGGCAATGGGTAGGGCGGCGCAGGTCGACAGTATCAAAACACGTGTTAAAAGCGGCTATGGTGGCTTCAGTCAGCGCTTGAAAGTAGGATATCATAAAGTGGTTTCAACCGTTGCTATCAATTTGAAGCTGCGGCGCTACAAGCAGAGAATGGCACGGAGCTGAACATGACGGCCGTGGCAGGGAGGCGCGGGTCGTACCGATGGAACTCATGTTGAAACCGCCCGGAACTAAGCGCTTGGAACCATGATACGATACAATTTCAACTTGCGCCGCTAAGCCGTGGCCGGCGCGTTCCCCAACAACGAGTCCTTCGACCCCGCCCTCAACCCGCCTGAGCGGCTCATGGCAGGCCTCTCAAAGTACATTCTTGTGCTGATAGTTGAATCAGCCTTATATTCATGTATGATCATGTTTCAGGCATTCAGCGGGTCCTTGCAGAAAGCGTGCGAAATGTTTCAGCACATGTCAATCCCTCATTTCTTGATCAGAACCCCTTTGCCACCCTGTGATGCGTTGAGGAGCGTTTTCTGGCGGGCCCTCGGCCTGGGAGGCGGACCTGCAGTGGAACTGGCCCACGCCTCCGGGGCTCCAGGTGGGGTGGTACACCGTCAAACGTGTTCAAACATCGGCAGTACGAATTATAGTACAGCCTGTATCCCGACTAGGAGCCGACACTCCGGTCTGCACCTAACTTTTCAGTGTTGCAAGCGCCTTGTTTCAGAGCTGGGTTTTATGTTATGATGATCTGCTTCAAGTGTTGATTTCAACTTCAACTCGCGCTGCTACAGCAAGGGGCGTGCGGAACAGTTCTGCAACTACTCCATGGCCACCTTCGGCAACTTCTCTGCCGAGGCGGTTACTGTCTCACTGCCAAAGCCACAACCCTTTGCGCTGCGCTTTGAGGGGCACCACCTCTCCGTCAACGTGCAAGTAACTCCGGGCGGGAACACGCGGCATGGAAACGCACATGTTGCCCGCCACGTCTTCGCATGTTACCCGCCACGTCATCCAACGTGTATATACAGGAAAGAGATGCTTACGCGTGTATGATGAGGCACCAGGCTGTTTTCCTAGCCCCCGTGAGAGCGACAGACGCTTCCGCGTATATGAGGAGGCACCAGGCTTTCGCCCTAGCCCCCGTGTCTTCCAACGTTTATAGAGTTCAATGCTTGCATGTGACGTGGCGAGCAATATTTACAAGGCAATGACACGCGGTGCACGCCGATGTTCCTGGGCGCCGTGCCCATGGCTGGGGCCTGGCATATATTGCTCAAATGGGCACCTATCCTCCCCTATAACGGGCTTCAGACCCCACTATATGGGCAACTTACCCCCCTATGATGGGCACTTGGAACCCCTATGATAGGCACCTGACCCCCCTATCATGGGCACCTGACCGTCCTGTTATGATGAGAATGTCTTTCAATGTCCTTCAACGCATTTCGAACCGTCCCTCATTTATGGAGTTGAATGCCACCGTGTGATGCTTTGATGCCATATCCTGCCGGGCACTAGCTTATGGTGGCGCCGCCGGCGCCCGCGGGGAGCTCGGCGCAGGACAGCTCCCTGTGGTGGGCCGCTGGTGGGGGCGCCGTCTGACTGCGTGCCCATACTGTACCAGTGTACCCGTACACACTCGCCGCATCCTCCTGAGCCCAGGAGCCCGATTCTCTGCCCACAGTGGGACCGTGGGACCGGAACGTACACTTCCTCCTTCTGCTTAAGCAGCCTGGTGTCAGCCCACTTGCTCATAGTGGGACGGTACACTTTCTCCTCCAAGTCATGAGGCCCGGTGTCTGATTTTTTGCTCATAGTCAGTCGGCCCACATCGCCTCACAGCCAGTCAGCCCCTGATGGAGTCCACCGCCCGCCACCTCACTGATCGCTCATAGTGTACCAGTGTCCCCTTGCCACCGGGCAGCCGCTGATGGCGTCCACCGCGCGGCACCTCCGCGACTTCATCCTGGGCCTGGACGCCGACACACGGTCGGGCCGTGCAGATCGACCTTATCAAACCCACGTTCACAGCGCCTGGAACTACGCGCTTGGAACTAACAAAATGTGACGAACCGCGTTCAAATTTTGATTTCACTTTCAGCTTGCGCCGCTATTACGCGGAACAGCTCCCACATCCCAGAGGATTTCTTCCCTCAGCCTCACACGGGCGACGACCACGACGACGACCACGACGAGAAGCAGGAGGTCGAGGAGGCAGGTCAAGATGACCCCTGAATTCGAAGCCCTGGACCGTATGATAAACCCCAAATTATAAACCCTCATCCATAAACCCTATACCCCAGACGACAAGGATGAGACAGGGTCAATTTCGTGTTTTTGTTTAACGTTCAGTGGGCCCCGAGGCTCTTGACATTGCGTTTAATCTTTAAATGGCTATCAGAAGGCTAGATAGGTAAGCGTAGGCAGTAACATGCTAAGGATCAGATATATGGACGACGTGGCGAGTAATGTGTGTGCGTCCCTATGACCAGGACATGCATGCGGGTGACGGCCTCGAGGGCGAATCACACGAGCGCACTGTGCCGTCCACCTTCCAGCTCCTCGCCGGTAAGGGCCGGGCCCGGCAGCCTAAACCCTAAGCCCTAAGCTCTAAGCCCTAAGCCCTAAGCCCTTACACACCATAAACGCTAGACCCAATACCCTGTACTGCTCGCCACATCATAAGATGCCTTTTAACCAAAACTCTAAACCCTGTACTGCTCGCCACGTCATAAGATGCCGTTTAACCAAAGAGACAAAGGTGCACGTGCGTGTCCGTGACGCGGCGGGTAGTATCTGACAGTCCCTTCTCGCCGGGTTCGAGCCCGCTCTGAGCGGTGCCAAGTCCGTCGATGAGGCGCTCAAGGGTCTGCCCCACGGTCGGGGCATGTAAACAACTCCACCTTCCTGTTTCGCTTACCTTGAGCTGTTTTGTCCCTGGTCGAGTTGAGCTGATGAGTGATTCAGTGTGACGCGCCAGTGTCGCGGGACCCTGCCCCACGCCAGCTTCGGTGCATCGTCGCTCGGGCCTCGCACCGCGTGGGCGCTCAAGCGCGCGTGGGGCTCGGTAGGGCCAATATGGGGTATATGAGGTGTGTCTGAGGGGTGTGTGAGGGGCGTATGAGGGGTAGTTGAGGGGTGTGTTAGGGGTGTATGAGGGGTGAAGGGTGTATGAGGGGTGTCTGAGGGGTGTCTGAGGGACGTCTGAGGGATGTATGAGTGGACGAGGGGTGTACGAGGGGTGTATGAGGGCTGCGTGAGGGGTCTGTGGGAGGTGTGTGTATGAGTGGTGTGTGAGGGATGTATGAGGGGCGTGTGAGCGGTGTATGCGGGAAGTGTGAGGGGTATGCGAGGGGCGTGTGCGGGGTATATGAGCGGTGTTTACGGGTTTGTTTACAAGGGGTGTATGCACGGTGTATGAGGGGTGTATCAGAGCTGCACGGTGAATTCCCAAGAGAGGCTCTGATCGTGGGTGCTCGGGGTGTTCACGCCCGAGGCAGCGGCACCCTACCTGAGCCGCCAGTGCGACCAACTCACCATTGCGTGGGCCGGCGACGCGCAGGACAGCACCGCGCCCTTCTACTGCCTCGTGGTTAGGCTGTGCATGTTGACCCTATGAAACCCAAGGTGACCCTATGAAACCCGCCTGGAACTAAGCTCTTGAAACTAAAGTATAACAAACTGCTTCAATGTTTCTTCA
>Ga0307488_10004644_pt1 | contig 11441 bp, 5 predicted proteins | sample SB02metaG_FD_202248 | JGI IMG/M metagenome (GOLD analysis project Ga0307488, IMG submission 202248) | Sea-ice brine microbial communities from Beaufort Sea near Barrow, Alaska, United States - SB 0.2 | ecosystem: Environmental > Aquatic > Marine > Coastal | place: USA: Alaska | collected 2017-05-06
TTTAACTGCTCTCTTACTTTTGTTCTTGCTGATTCACCACTTGCCGCTTCTAATCCCATTTGTTTAGTTAAATATTCTTCATGAATAGCTACGTTAGTAGCACTCCAATCTTGCTTAGCTTCAATAGCACCAGGAGTATCTTGGTTTTGAGAAATAGGCAAAGTAAGTATATTTGCAGCAGTTTCAGACATGTACAGATCATTTTCTTCTGGAGTACTTGTTGTTGATTTACCTTGTTTAAGATAAAAATATTGATCTGGATCTACACCATCTCCTTCATTATTTTTAATAAACTGTTGAACATTGTAGGGTAAATCTTTGAATTTATTCTTGGATAACTCTGAAAAAGTTTCCTCATAATATTGTTCTTTTAATTCATCTACTAATATTGCTTTTTTTTCAGAAACCTCAAGATCATTAAACTCACTAAAGTTATTAATAATTTTTCCATCTGTGCCAGGCACCTCAAGGTTCCAATTACTAGTTCCCATTTTCAATGTGTTCTGCATTTGAGCTTGTAAATCACCTAAAGCGCTAGGATTTTGTAATGGATTATCAAGCATAACTTCAGCTCTAACTCCAATTTCTGTAGACAATGTTACGTTTGAATTTACAGCTGCGTCACTAACTATCTCGTAAGCCGTGGTACTAGATTTTCCACTTTCTCCAACTGGTGTTGTAACAAAAACTTGATTTCTACCCTGTTTACCCATTTTGTAAGCATCATCTAATTTTTCTCCAGAGACTATTTTAGACTCTTCATTAATTTCACTTACATCAATTGTTGTTCCAATTTTTCTTATTAATCCTCCAGTTATATTTTCTCCATCTGTGCTTATAAGACTTGCAAAATCTTTTTGAAAAGTAAGTTTACCTTCCATTTTACCAGTTGCAATATTTTTAACTAAATTTTCTTCTAACTTTGCTTTTGTTTCATCACTTAATGATTGCCAAGCTTCTGAATCTTTTTCTATAGTTGTTTCTACAAACAATAAAGACTCTCCGTTGTCACCAATTTTTTGATCTCTTACGTAAGAAGAACCTTTCATGGGTAGATTCTTTAACCCAAAAGCTGTAAGCATATTTGTATCTTTTTCAACATCTGTGTCACCAGCCCAATAATGAGTATTTAACATTCCATCTTGACCAACCCCATCAAAATCAATCATATCTGAAAGAGCATAACTATTGTTTTGTATTGCGTTTGTTTGATAAATATTAGATTTATTTATAATAGCTCTATATTGTGATCTTTGTTCATCAGTTAAATTAGAATTTGTTTCTATTTCTGTAGCAGCTTTGATTGATCCTATGTTTTTACCACCATCACCTTCTAGTAAAAACTTAACATTAGACACATATTTATCCCATAACTCCCCTTCTTTAACACCTTTCCATTTTCCTTGGTTGTCTGTTGCGTTTTTCCATTGAAGACTTGCAATTTTACCTTGAGCAGCTTGAACTCTTTTTCTGTTTTTTTCAGTCGAAGCAGCTCTAGCTTCTCTAGCTTTTTGATTAGCTATTATACCTCCAGCCACAGTTTTACCAAAAGTATCTATAGCTTTGCTGTAAACACCTAAAGATGTGTCTCGTAATATTGTTGGATTATCGTATGCTCCCATGTTTTAATTTTTTTTATATGCTCTATAAGCTTCTCTTGAAATATCAGCTCCTGATAATAAGTTTTGACTACCTGCCCAATCTTTGTAGGTTTTTTTGACACCGCCTACGGTGTTAAACTTTCCCGTAGTACCTATTTTAGCTACAGCTATATTACCTACCGCACTAAGTACAGATCCCCAACCTGCAGCTGTTGCAGTGTTAGCATCAATAAGATTTTGAGAAGCTTGAGTTTCTTGACCAGCTGCTCTATTAAGATCCATATTGATTCTTTGCTCATTAGCTTGAAACATAAATTGCTCGCCAGCAGCATCATTTTGTTGCATTCTTTGTCCTTCTGACAATGCAATACCTTGTTGCCTTTGTAGTTCAGCCATTTTTTGTTGGTTGAGCTGTTGCTCTCCTTGAGCTCTTAATTTTTCATTTTGCGCTTCTTGTTGTTCTATATTTGCTGAAACACCTTTTTTACTTTGCAATGCAGCTTGCGCTAAAGCAGTTGCTCCACCAGCACTAGAGCCTGTAGCTCTTAAAGTATCTAAAGTATTTGCTAAAGCAAGATCACTTTGTTCCATTTGAATCTCAGCAGCTTGAGTTGCAACACCTAAGCTATTAAAAGGATTACTTAATTGAGAAGTTAAATCTTCAGCTAAACTTGATAAATTTTTTGAATTAGCATAAGGATTTGTAACAGGCGTTCGTCTTCTTAATATTGCTTCCATTTTTAATCTAGCTGACCTCTGAGCATCTCTAGCTCTTGCCGCTGCTTTTCTACCTTGGTTAGCTGAAACAGCTCCACCAACAACGCTTACTAAAGCGCCTCCAACCGCTACCCAAGCCATAAAGTTCTATTTAAGTTGTTTATTTTTTTCATATTCTAAATAATTTTTAGCTATAATTTTTTCTTCTAATATTTTTAAATCCTCTGTGTCTGTAGGATTAGGATGGATATTTATCCAAATAGCATCTTCAACGACGTAACCAACTCTTTTTGTACCAGCTGTTGCTTTAAAATAACATGGACCTTCAAATTCTTCTACACCGTTTTCTGTAGCAACTAATAACTTGCCACTTAATAAGAATGAGATGTGGTCATGTTGATGTATTTTACCTACAATAACCATTTCTTTCTTTACTTTCATTTCCCTAACATAAACTCCATGAGCAAAAGTGTGCTTTAAAGGACACAGTTCATTGTCACCAGCAAACACTTCTTTATTATCTACTATAGATAATAGCTGTTTTTCAAAATCACTTATAACTTTTCTTTGTTTTTTAGCCGCGACACTTAGTTCTGTCATTTAATTTAATTTAATAAGATGATTGTACGATTGTAGAAGAAACAGAGAATAATTCTTTTTTACCAGGATCTACACTATTGATAATAGCCATTTTAACCGTACTAAAAAACCCTTTTAATCCTCCAACTTGATTTCCCCATAGTATCTCTCCAGCTTGAGGATTAACATTAGCTGTCAAATCTTGTAATAGATTTGCAAAATATTTATTTTCTTTTTTCTTAAAATTATTAGCAAACATATTACTTTCTAATGCTGCATAATTATTAGTAGCAACATATTTAGCAACAGGAAGGGCTGTGTCACCTGAGCTAGCAATCATGCTTTCTACAAACCAATTATTCCCGCCTTCATAATTTATAGTTTGAAAGTTTTTAACAACTGAAGGCGATGCATTTAAAATTAATGTAACATCAGAATTGTATGTTGTACCGTAAAAATTAGAATAATTTGTTTGACTACCTAAACTATGATGTAACCATATCCCACCATTAAATAATGAATAAAAATTAGCTTTTAAAGCAGTCAGAAAAACAGGTTTATAAGAAAAAAAACTTGTCCAACCTAAAACACTTTCATCAAAAGCAACTGTTTTATACGTGTTTACAGCTGGCACAGATCTATCTGCCGCGGTTGGTTGTGGTGTTTGCGTGTCAAAATAATTTGCTTGTATTGGAATATTTGGAGTGTTAGAATTAAAAGGTTGCTGTATAGATAAAATATAATTTTTAGTATGAATATCAAATCCACCCACAATTTTTGTATTAGCCACATTAGATAATTCATCCCTAAAAAAATCATGCATACCATAAGAAGATATTTCTGTGATACCATCTCTAGATAATCTTAATACAGAATTTCTTTTTCTATCAGTAAAGTATTTTCTATAGCCATATACAGCAAAACTAAAAGGATCTGTTGATATACCGTATTCGCCTGCATAAGCAATTATTTGACCAATTACAACAGGAGCAGAAGTTAAAGTTGCATTACCTTCAGCAGAGTATATAGCGTCTTTATCTATTAAAGCTTTATGAACTTTGTCTTCTTGAAAAATAATTAAGTTAGTATCTTCAGCGTAAAGTTTTTGAATTGTTCCATAAACAGGATCAACAGTTTTAGTTATATCTTCAGCAACAGAAAATTGGTTTGTGTTATTAATACCTGTTCTAGAGTTAAACACTCCTGAATATATTAATGAAGAAAACAAAATTTCTTGTGTAGGGTTTTCTTCTACAATATAAGCTTTAACCCCAAAGTCTACGGTTAAATTATTGTAACCACCTCTTATTCTAGATTCTTCTACATACCAATCAACAGCATCGTCAGCAATGTAATTCTGTGGAATACCTACATAACTAGTATTACCATACGTAGCGTTTGGAGCAGCGTTTTTACTTATAGGTATTACAGGATCGATTTCAGTAATAGTCTTGATTTTTTTTAACCAGAATGTATTAAAATATTTTAATTCAAGTATTGCTGCCATAATTTATTATCACTTACTTTTAGTTATTATTACCTATTCTTTGTACGGCGGTGGCAAGTGGACTAGAATTTGTCCAGCACACATAAACATTTGGAGATTCAGAGTTTGTTCTATATACAGAACCTAGAGCAGAATTAAACTTTCCTGATGCAACTAAAGTTGAAAAAGGTGTTGTTAAACTAGAACCACCAACAACTCCGGCTGAGTGTACATTCCATCTATAATATGGTGTTGCAGAGTCATAATTAACCGGTGACCATGCCACATTTCTTGCTTCTGTGGTAAATAATTGATTAACATACTCAGCATAAGGTATAGAAGAATATAAGTTACCTTGAGGACTAGTGCCACAAGTATATTGAGTTTGAGAACCTGTATATCTGTAATTATAATAAGTGTTAAAACTATAAGAGTTAACTATAGTAGATCCATTTTCTATTACACAACCTGGAAAGTTTAAATCTGTTGATTGTACCCAAGCTGCTAGTTTTTCTGTAGTTGAACCATCTGCAAAAGTATTGCCCATACTTGTCGCTGCTATACAATATTCAAAGTCGTCTGCACCGTTTCCTCTAGCATAAGCCTTTACAACTTGGTTGTACATTGTTTTTCCTTGTTGTGCTCCATACGTTGAGTTAAAACTTACAGGAACTCCTGAGCTACCATTTAAATTGTTGACATCGCTAAAACCTTGATCCCAGTCTGATAAACTTCCACCAACTGGTCTTCTCCATATTCTCCATGTTAATTGAGCTCTTGGAGAATTATTAATATTACTATTCTTAAATATTCTACTATTAAGTAAAAAAGCAATAGTACCCGCACTGTGAGCTGCTGTTCCTAATCTATATGCATTAGGTATTGAAGTTCCACTACTTGTTTCCATGTCTGGAGTAACAGGCAGGTTAGATGTTGTTAAAATGCTATCGGCTATATACCAAACACCTGTGTATGTATTACCGCTACTTATGTCTCCATTAGCTACACAGCCTTTATCAGTTAGGGTGTTGCTGTCAGATCTTGGAACTACAAAATCTGAAATACAAAGAGTTGTTAACGCTGTACTATTAACTTGGCTTGCACCAACTGTTATTTCTTGATTAATAAAACTATTTAATGACCCGTTGCCAGGGGATAAATTTGAAGCAATTGCATCAGAAATTTTAATACCAACAGTATAAGCGCCTATATTTACGTTTTGACTACCTTTAGTTATAGTACCAGCATTCGAACCCAAAGCGTTTATTACAAAACCAGGCTGACCATCAATGCCTAAAGGCACAGAACCTAAAGTTCCACCATTTGTATCAAACTCAAATTTCAACCCTGAAGCAGTATTATTTAACCAACTACTACTATTAGTACCAGGAACAACACCAATTGCTGTCCCAGAAAAAGTTACAGACATTGCGTTCATTGTTGCCACTGGAGCTATATTAGTTAATTGACCAAGTGTTGATAGTGATACCACATTCGAATTGTTTTCTGTGATAGCTATTGTAAAAGTATAACGATCTCTAGCATTTGAAGTACCATTACTTCCTATTGAAGAATTTTCTAAAAAATTAAATTCAGATTGTTTTATATAAAGTCTATATGCTCCAATATTAGCGGCACCGTCTAATTGCTGTGTTCCTGGTCCGTAAAGACCAAATTTTTCCACAGGTGACAAAAGATCAATTCCAGAATTACTTGTTACACTCGTTAATTGCCCAGCTGTTGTATCATTAACATCTACATTGGAAGATGTTTTAGGAAAGAAAAATCCAGTAACATATCTTCCATATTGATCCCCAGCTATGGTACTTTGAAATTCTAAAGTTGCTCCAGCAGGAATAGCAGTGCCTATAACAGAAGTTATGGTAAAAACTCCTCCTCCGTCATTACTTACAACTGTACTTTTTCTTATGCCATTGTAATAAATTTCCATTGTAGAAACTATAAGAGTGTTTGCAGCTGTTAAAGTTAACAAAGTTGCTCCGCCACTAACCGGTGTAGCATTTAAAACACCTGATATACCAGTTGCAATTTGATTTTCTTTTTGAGTATATTCTGTATCTCCAAAAAAGCTAGGACTTGTGTTATCAACTTCTACAGCAGTATTTAATTCTGATATTAATCCAGTTGTAGCAGTTTCCCAAAACAAATCTAATAAAGACTCTTGTGGTTCAGTTTCATATACCGCTAAAAAAGGCTTCATGTTAGTATTGACAGAGTTAGTTGATGTAATACCAATTGGAACAGGCGTAGAAACTCTACCTATTAAAGGGTTTGTGTCTATTTGGTAAAAATTGTTTTTACCTCCTGGATCAGCTAATTCGTCATATATAATATTTAAATCTTCAGATTCTCCAATAGTTACAACCGTATGAGATGATCTAGCTTGTTCAGGTGCAACTCCATAAAATTGTTTGTTTGCAGCAACACCAATAGTCATTGTGTTAGTTACTCTACCAAATAATTGCACGGAACTTCTAAATTGTTTTTGCTCAGGACCAACCTCAGCTAAATCTCTAGGCACTTTATTAATGTTATCGTTAAACAACACTATATGCGCTGTCTTACCATCTTCACCAATAGGAAATGGTATATACGTATTAGGATTTGTAAAAGTCAATGTAACACCAGATGAAACAGAATATATAAGTGGTGTAGTGTTTATAGTTGCTCCATTAACAGAGTTTATAGTTCCTACTTCTAAACCTGAAGAAAGTTGAATAACCATACCCGAACTTAAACCTGAAGGCGCTGTGTTAAGGACGATTTGAGTTGCTAAAGCATTATATACTCCCGCGGAAACTGCAGTTATAGGAGATGTTGATATTTGTAAAGGATAACCATCAAGTATACCAGGAAGATAAACATTGTAATAATCTTGTTCAGTCTGTTTTACAACTACTTTGTAGGAATACCAACCTAAGGGGTTATAATCACTTCCAATAGTCCCATTGTATAAACCTGGAGCGCCTTCACCATCAAGGTCAACAGAAGATTTAATAGTATTATTTACTATTACTTGTAAAGCTTTACCAAACCATCCCTTAACATCAAACGCATTATCTTCGTAAGGTGCATAAACAGTTGAACCAACATAATTACTAGGGCTAGTTTGACTAACGGTTGACAATATAACTGAAGACTGTCTACCGTACCTATCAGCTAATATAAAACCAACTTGATAATTTCTATTTTGTTTTACAGAATGATTAGGGTGCTCTAACCAATTGCTTTGCAAATTAGAATCTTTATCTACAAATCCAATGTTATAATCTATAGAGTCAGGTGGAGTGTGTTGATTTAAAAAATTACCGTATACAATTCTATTTCCAACTGATTCTTGAGACAAAGCTTTTATAGGTACTTTATCAAATACTCTTGTTGTTTGATTTTGTGGTAAAGTTTTATAAGGTTTTTGAGATTGATAAGTATAAACTAAAATATTATTAGGAAGAAAAGATCCATCACCATAAAAAACAGCTTTTGTATTATCTGTGCTAATTATAGATCCGTTTAAATTAGAAACTTTTATGGTTTCAACAACTTTAACAGCTAGTGCATCAGACTCTTTGTATAAAATATCTATTTCACTTATTTTATAAGACTCTGCTATAGATTCTGCTGCGTCTGGTAATGTAATTAATAATTGAACTTGTTGAATAAAGTTTTCCATCCAATCAACAATAGTGCTTTGGTAAGCGTTGTTTTCATCACCATTAAAAAAATAACCTTTTTGCATAGGAACAAAAGCTATTTGACTAAAAGGAGCCATTATAGAATATTCGTTATCTGCATATTTAAATCTATAACTAAATCTCACAAATCTTGCTTCTAAAAAATCTGGATCACCAGGCCAGTTAGATGTTTTAGATTCGTTAGTCATTGTAGATGTTAAAAATCTAAACTTATCTCCAGCTATAGGTTCTAAAAATGAAGTATTATCAGTTATAAAAGGAGATAATACAACTACAGTGTTTGAGCCAGTTGTAGCAACGGCAGCTACATAAATAAAAGAATCACCAGAAATCTTAGGCGTATCACCTGTTGCGGCTCTACTTACAACTGACATTCCTGTTGTTACCGATGTATTGGCAGCTATAGTTATTTGCCATCCAGCAGTGGCGCTTCCTCCTGCAGCCCCTATTTGAACACCCGTAGTTTCTCTAATTAATTCTACAGGGGTATATGGAGCATATTTAGCAACAGAAATATGATCTTCGTTTGTGTAATAAGTTCCATTAGATTGTATGCCTGTTTTTACATTTACTTGTCTAGGTTGATTATTGTTATCAGTAAAAAACAATAAATCTTCAATCATATTAACACCAGTTATAGGACTGTTTATTGAAAAATTCAAAAACACACCTTTAGCTATAACTTGTATTTCAGGAGCATTTCCAGGTGTATAAGCTATAATGTAGTTTTTAGCCTGCGTTATTTTATTGTAATAGTTATCAATATTAGTAGGCCATTCTACGTTAACATCTTTACTTGTTAAAAATATTATAATTCTATTATTTGGCTTGTCAGAGTATTGGCCTATAGATTCTAATGGAAAAAATACATTTACTTTATCTCCAGTCAATGTATGTTGCTCACTATAAGCGGTTTGTAATTGTGTTTTATTAGCACCAGCATTGTAAGTAACAAGTGTTACAATAGTGGTAAAAGGTAAACCTGTATTAGAATCTACTCCAGTAATATTCATACCTACTTCTATAGGTACGTTGCCAACTATCGACAAACCATTACCAGCACCATTATTAGAAATTATTTGATTATTAAAAGTAAGAGGTTGAGAGTCTGTGATTAAAACATTTCCTAAAACATTTTCTAAAGCACCTATATCATCATCCTCAGATTTACCTACAGATATGTTCTGTGCATCTCTATACTCACCATTAGGTATAAGTCTATCATCCAAGTCTTTATTCATCTTGGATTTTAGAAAACTATTCTTTATTTCTGCCATATCTATTATTTAATCCATTTTGATTTACCTCTCATAACTTGAATTATTTGATCAAGCTTAATATTAGATAATCTAATTTTAGCATTTCTTAATTTAGCACTTTTTTCTTTTTGAAATCTTCTTACTATGTATTCTTGTATACCAACACTAGTAGATAGTATAGAATATATTATGTGAGAGTATAAAGCATCCTCAGCCATTTTTGGTATTCTTGCATCTAAATCGTAGGCATTTCCGTCAGATATATATTCTAAAACTATTAGCTGATCTTTTAATTCGCTACTAAAAGAAAAAACTCCTTCTCTTTCGTTTATAGTAAACCATCCATTTTTTTGACTTGTCTGTGGTTCTAGGCCATATCTTTGACCTAACATGCCATCATAAGTCGTATTCATTAAAACGCTAGCATCTGTTACATCACGTGAAAATGCTCCATTGATTTTTCTTGGATCACCGCCATCCCAAGCAGCTTCTGTTTGAGAAGAACCTTGAATATTAGAATCTTGACTGTCTTGAGTTGGTGTACCTACTTCATCTTGAACTGGACTAGCAAAAGGATTTGTTGTTAGTTCATTAGCTGGATAAATAGTATGCTGAACACCTAAGCCATCTATCCAGGAGAACCTAACATAGTTAACATAATCTTGAGGTATTATTACATTTAAAGCATAGTTTACTGTAAGTTCTTGTGATCTAACACTTTTTAAAGTATCATAACTAAATTCTTGTAATCCTCTTTTAGCATGAAATATAACGTCACTTCTTTTTACACTAGGTATAAGTTTACCAGTTCCAACATAAGCAATTAAGAAATTATCTATAACATCATTTAGCCTTGTATATTCATAACCGCCACGACTTTCTTGTATTACATTTTCGTTTAATTGTATTTTAATATAAGTGAACTCCGCTAAGTAAGAGGCTATTGTAACAATATTTGCGGTCATTGACCAAGGAAGTGGAGAGTTTAAAGTTAAAGCAATATTCCCTGGAATAGTTGCTATTATATTACATATAAACGTTGTAGAATTTGTTACAGATACAACAGTACCATAAGTAACGTTTGTAGAACCTTTAATAATCATACCTGGAACAACATTAACGTTTGCAACAAGAATAGTTATTGTTTGTTCACCTTGAGTCACTCCTCCAACAGGAGAAATAACACTAGTAGTTGATACTGCTGACGTAGGTGTTAGAGCTGTCCAATTTAAAGCGTCTGGACTAGTAAATATGTCAAAGCTATTTAAAAGATAATTATTGTTTGCTGGATCTGAGCTACCATAAACTAAAGGAGTATCAAAAGTAGAAGTCATTGTTTTACCTGCACCTGCTACTGTTATATACTGCTGTTGAGCTCCTGCGTAATATTGTCTGTTAGTTTCAGTGATTAAACCACCATTAGGTATAGCCATATCTTTTTATCTTTGTTGATTTTGGTTTTCTTGTGCAACTTGTTGAGCCGCTACCTGTATAATTTGAGGGTCTTTTATAACAACCCCTGCATATAATAATATTTTCAATATTAACTCAGTCTGCTCAGCTGGATGTAATTCAAAGTTTGTAGATGATGAAGCTTGGTAAACGTATTGAGTAGTTCCTCCACTAAAATTCCAAAATGGATTTAATGGTTTTCTTACAAAATTAGCATCTATACCTGAAATAATAGTTTGTGGATATACTGATATTTTATTAGCTTCATATGTATATATAGGATATGTAGTTGTAGGTTTTGTTAAATTAGAACTTAATAAATGATAAAGTTCTCCTTTACCTACTCTTTCTAATTCTTGTACTGATAAAGCTCCTGACGAATATGTTAAAGATCCTAATCTATAAAATTGTTTAGGTGTAACTTGAATTATTATAACACCAGTAGGTATGCTAGCTAGTGTTAAAACCGTGCCTACAAGAGTGTAAGCCGTAGATGCTAACTCAATCGCAGTGGCAGCAGTTGTGCCAATAAAAACTGAAGATATTCCTGCAGCTACTTGAGCAGCGGTAATTGTAGTTAAATTATAAACCGTTGTATTAGCAATAGCATCAATGCTTTCGCTTTCGGTTATTG
>Ga0307488_10004646_pt1 | contig 11438 bp, 10 predicted proteins | sample SB02metaG_FD_202248 | JGI IMG/M metagenome (GOLD analysis project Ga0307488, IMG submission 202248) | Sea-ice brine microbial communities from Beaufort Sea near Barrow, Alaska, United States - SB 0.2 | ecosystem: Environmental > Aquatic > Marine > Coastal | place: USA: Alaska | collected...
CATCTGTGCAAACAAATCCGTCAATATAGATGAAATACCCATATGGAGTTGCTATGTGTAATTAAAAGGCCGATCCCTTTAAAAACTTCGCAGGAAGCGATAACACGACCAAAGGTAAACTTTTCTTTAAGCACATATCTACCAATCAATGCAGCAAAAATAATCCTAGTTTCCCCCCAGCACTTCCAACAACGAAATAGGCACTTTGGTCATTGACCATAAGCAGCATTATGACCACCAATAGACAATATTCCGGTCAGACTGCCATGTTTTCAATTGCGAATACCGAAAGCTACATTTTCTGTGTCTCTTCTTATAAAACTAAAGCCAACACATCAGCGCTTGTTAACTGCTCGAACCATCCTGCATGCACTAAAAATGACTCAATATAACCCCGTCACCACTAACGAGGCTATATTGATACAAAAAAGCAATTTCTACAGCAAAGATATGTGTGGCTTGCGCAATGGTTTGTTTGCTTGAGGCCAAATACATCAAACCAACTCAGATAAACAAAGTGCCCTTAATCAAAGAGCCCTTAATGTAACAACAGGTTAAGTTGTGTGTACAACAAATATGCTGGTATGCAACACTAACATATACGTTAATCCCCGTGAAATGAGGCACCCTTGGAAGAAATTACTTAGTTTATACCCATACCACCTCAAAAGGCGCGTCAATGTCGGCCACCTTATGAATTGGCGTAACGAAGAAGCGGAGTGCCTCAGCTGTTCTCTTTTGATGGGCCAGGCGGCTATTAAAATAATCGCGTATTCCATATCCCCTAAAGCCTATTAACTGCATCTAGTCGCATGACCTTACTAACGCACTATTGCGGCTGACTTAATTTGTATCCAAACGCTCTTACCCGATGTCAAAGCCAGTTTCTGTGACGACTTTTGGGTCAAACGAGCCAGTAAATAACTTTCTCCTATTTTTAATCGTACTAATAACATAGCAGGGACTTGGTCATTGATTATTTCTACTATTTTTCCGGATAACACGTTGAGAATACTACTGTCGGTATGCGGCGTTAAAGTTAAGCTAACATCACTCGCCAACACACGTATTCTTTGTGTATTGTTTTGTTTGTTTTCGACATTGGGTAACCAAAGTTCACCTCCGTTAAAAGCCACTCGCATTAAGTCCCATTGTTTGTCTCTTTCCATTACTTCACATTCGAGAATAGCTCCTAGTTCGTTGCTTACTCCCAAGGGTAAGTCAGCTCTAGAAAACAGCTCTGTTATGCTACCTTGGGTAATCAGTTTTCCTTGTTGCATGATCACAGCATGATCCGCTAAGCGTACTATTTCATCTACGGCATGACTGACATATAAAATAGGAATATTAAAACTGCTGCGTAGACGTTCTAAATAAGGCAATATTTCAAGTTTACGCGCTGTATCTAGCGACGCTAGAGGTTCGTCCATCAACAACAATTTGGGTTCACTTAATAGTGCTCTGGCTATGGCCACACGTTGCCTTTCGCCACCAGATAATTGCTGAGGAAATTGCTCCAATATGCCCTCGATCCCCATCACGCTGATAACTTGCTCTAATAATGCGGGGTTGGCAGCTTGATTATTACGTTTGATGGCATAGCGCAGATTTCCCATGGCAGTTAAGTGTTCAAATAAACTGGCTTCCTGAAACACATACCCAAGGCTGCGTTTATGGGTTGGGACAAACACAGAGGCATTTTGCCAAAGTTCACCATTCACATTTAAAGAGCCAGAGGCGGTTTTCTCTAGACCCGCAATACAACGCAATAAAGACGTTTTACCCGACCCGGACTCGCCAAATATGGCGGTAATACCCTGCCCTGGTATATTAATATCGATATCGAGGGTAAAGGAACTTGTTGCTGACTTACCATAGCCAAGTTGAAAACAAGCCTGAATTCCCTGAGCTAATGTCACTGACTCATCGGCCTTATCTACCATAAGTCATACCTACTGCTTTATTCTTGCGCTGAAAGGTATAAAGCAATAGCAATACCACAAAAGAAAATACAATCATAACCCCTGACAAAGCATGAGCTTGTGCATATTCTAATGCTTCAACATGGTCGTAAATTTGCACCGACACCACTCGAGTTTCACCGGGAATACTGCCCCCTATCATCAATACAATACCAAATTCGCCAACTGTGTGAGCAAAACCCAATATGGTAGCAGTCATAAAGCCCGGTTTAGCTAAAGGTAACACCACAGTAAAAAAGCGATCGATAGGACCGGCTCCAAGAGTAGCAGCCGCCTCTAAAGGTCGATTACCAATAGCTTCAATTGCATTTTGAATGGGTTGCACTACAAAAGGCATGGAATATACCATCGACGCCACCACTAACCCCCAAAAGGTAAAAGGCAAAGTACCTAGCCCTAAAGCTTGAGTGAACTGTCCTATTGCCCCATTTGGCCCCATAGCTAGTAACAAATAGAAACCTAACACGGTGGGCGGAAGCACCAAAGGTAACGCCACTATGGCGCTCAATGGACCTTTAAACCAAGAGTGTGTCTTGGCTAACCACCAAGCGAGTGGAGTGGCTAATAACAGTAATAATATCGTAACGGTAGTGGCAAGGCGCAATGTCAACCAGATAGTGGCTATATCGCCATCAGTAAGACTCATAAACCCTGTCCAGCATGCGAACTAAGCGTAACCAAATAACCGTATTCGGCAATAATTTTTTGAGCCTTATTGCTATGTATAAAATCTAAAAATGCTTTAGCACCTTGGCTTTTTTCAGCAGAGCGCAATAATACGACATCTTGCTTAATTGCATTATGCATATAGTCAGGCACCAACCAATATGAGTCTGGTTTCACTTTCTTTGTGCCTAACAACTGCGACAATGCGATAAAGCCTAAATCCGCGTTACCAGAGCTAACAAACTGATAAGTTTGTGCAACATTTTCACCTCTCACCCATTTGGATTGAGTGGACTCGAGCAATGATAAATATCTAAGCACTTCGAGTGTAGCAGCACCATAGGGGGCTAATTTAGGATTAGCGAGTGCCAATTTATTAAACGCACCTTTTTTTAATTTGGTTTCTATTTTATTGGAAAAATCGGGCCTAGCACTCCACACAGCAAGGCGACCTGTAGCATAAGTAAATCGGCTATTCGCAACCACTAGTCCATCTTTTTGCAAAGCGTCTGGTTTAGCCTGATCAGCTGAAAAGAATAATTCGTAAGGTGCGCCTTGCTTGATTTGTGCATAAAATTTTCCCGAGGAACCAAAAGACAATACTATTTGATAATCGGATGTTTTTTCAAACTCTGTGACCAAACTTTTCATGCTGTTACTGAAATTCGCTGCCACTGCGACATGAACAGATTTCGCTTCAGTACATAAGCTAAAAGCACTAAAAAGAATTAATCCAAGCCACTTTATTGATTTCATACTATCGGACTCATTCACTCAGAAAAACGCTACACAATTGATTTATATCATTTTATCACAGGCCTGTTTATTGTGATAATTTTTCAACTAATTGTGCTTTAGACCATATAAATATTGATTAGGGAACATACAATACGCGTATTCATAATTGACTTGGCTTAATGTCAGCCTCTAACAAAAATCTGACTTTTCTAGGGAGTTAACACGATCATCTAGGGCAATTTTAGAAGATTATAAAATCTGCCCAATAGCTTTGATAAGTGTGTAATGATTTATTCAGCTATCACTTCGCTTAGAACGAAGAATTATCTTGACTTAAAAACGCAAGTTCCGCCTGAGTCGAAGTGCGACCTAGAATAGAATTTCTGTGGCTCATCATCCAAGGTAGGTTTCGTGGCAGCATGTACATCTTGAAATTTCACATATTCATTACAAAGCCTGTCTTGCTTTTACTTTTGCAGAATGATGTCAACGCCCTTATTTTGTACAACCATTTAGTAAAAGAACCCAGATCTTTTAGTTTACAGATGGTTTTACTGACTAATTCGAAGGTATTTTGATCCGCAACTTGCGCTCTTTGTTCGTTACCTAACTGCCGAGAGGCATAACGTAACAACTTGGGATACCAAATTTTCATCAACTGCTGTAAGGCATCGGCATCATCCAATTGGCAATTCACCACTAACTATTCTGATAAAATGTGTTCACTATTTCTTTTCATAACTTAAGGTCGTAGCAAAGTTGAATTGGATTCAAATCATTGGGCGACACTGCTAATAAAGTATATTCAATATGATGGGATCTGAGTGTTATAGTTACTTGGTGTGTATACAATGTACATGTTGTTCAAGTAACTTAGCCCAGTTATGATCATAACCGTGCACGGCTAGCGTTGGCACTTGGTTTTGTTTGACTAAGGGTTTGTGCGCATTTGCCCAAGCAAATATTCCACCGTATAAATTCCTCACATTAGAAAATCCTGAGGCCATCAGTTTCTCCGCTATTTTTTCGCTGCGAACGCCTATCGAGCAATACACCACTACATTTGAATTTTTGGGCACCTCGGACACTTGATGCATACAAAAGTCGCTATACCCTACCCACTTTGCAGCAGGTAAATGGCTAATTTCGAACTCAGCTGCTTCGCGACTATCGAGTATCAGCCAAGCAGACCCATTACTAATAGAATCAGCCAACATATCGCAGCTGATAACAGCAACTGAGCCTTGCAACATTTTCTTTAATGCCAGTTTTATTTTAACTGACACAGGGGAGCTAGGTTGTATCACCTTTACAAGGTAGAAGTTTTAGACTTGCTATATGCTTGCGTACCCCACAATGGAACAGTTGAAAGACTATGTTTAAAACTCCCTGACGTTTCTTTGGTGGAGTAAGACACATACATCAAGGTTTGACTTTGTTGATCATACACACGACGAATTTTCATGCTTTTAAAAAAGATACTTTTTGATTTTTTAAACACCACATCACCTGATTTTGACTTTTCAATGGCAGCAATCATGGCTGATGTTATTTCGCCTGTTTGTCGGCAAGAAATAGAGCTATCAGAAGGATCAGACAAACTGAGATCTGCTTCAATGCTGGCAACATGACAAGTCACACCCGTGACAATAGGGTCAACCAAAGTATTCAATTTGATATCCTTTGTAGTAAAAGCTCCAAGAGATATATCACCCACTTCATTTTTGTCACAGCCTACTAACAACAAAGTGAGCCCCAAACATACACACAACCCTTTCATTCTAAATCCTTAATATTGTCAGTTTACTGAAAAAAATATTTTTTAATTAGTATTGAACTTTTTACCCAAATTGCCCTACTTATTATAGGCAGCCTAGTGAACTGCCATCTCCCTGGGCCGTTTAGCGTAGATACTATGCTAGCGGCTTTTTACTTTCTGTCAAAGCCTCTATGCCTCACATTTACGTGCCACCAACCAAGAACACACATTGTGTACACAAAAACCACAAACATTCTGACTTAGTGGTTAAAATACTGTATATTCCCGCCTCGCTTTTTGCCCTTGCACAGGATCAGTATGAAATTTTCAAATTTAGGTTTAGCCAATGAAATCCAACAGGCCCTCGAAGTCTCTGGTTATACTGAAATGACGCCCGTTCAAGAACAGGCAATTGTTCCTGCCCGCAGAGGCAAAGACCTACTGGTGAATGCCCAAACAGGTACGGGTAAAACAGCCGCTTTTGCTTTACCTATTTTACAGCAAATGTTGGATAAACCTAAAGACACATTATCAGGTAGCCCGCGAGCATTGATTTTAACGCCAACTAGGGAGCTAGCTGAACAGCTCGCCAACACTATTGGCGCCTATGCACAATTTTTAACTTTAAAGGTAACTGCGCTTTATGGCGGCGTGAAAATGGGTGGCCAATCAAATAAACTTAAAGATGGCGTAGATATCCTGATTTCAACACCAGGGCGTTTAATTGAACATTTAGAATTGAGTAACGTTAATCTTGCCAACGCTGAGTTTGTGGTTCTCGATGAAGCAGACCGTATGTTGGATATGGGTTTTATTGCAGATGTACAAAACATATTGCAATTCACCGCTAAAAAACGTCAGACCTTATTATTTTCTGCAACGTCATCCCCAGCTTTAAATGAATTATCCCATAAGCTACTCAATAATCACACGGTGCTTCGGGTAACCAAAATTAATGCCACAGCTGAGACAGTTTCACACGTTATGTACCCTGTGGAAGAGTCACGCAAAATTGATTTGTTCAAAGCCTTATTAAAAGAACAAAATTGGTTTCAAGTACTGGTTTTTACTAGTACAAAGCAACAAGCCGATGAACTCATGGCTGCGTTAAAACGCAGCAAAATTGATGCTGCTGTGTGTCATGCTGACAAAACCCAAGGGGCTCGCCGTCGTGCTATTGCCGATTTTAAATCAGCAAAACTACAAGTGTTAATTGCCACAGAAGTAGCTGCTAGAGGCTTAGATATTCAAGGTTTAGATTATGTAGTTAACTACAACCTACCTTATCTACCTGAAGATTATGTGCATCGTATTGGCAGAACTGGCCGTGCAGGTAAAGAAGGTTACGCTATATCATTCGTTAGCCGCGAAGAAGAAAATACCGTTGCTCGCATAGAAAAAATGATTGGTAGCAAAATAAAACGTATTGTAAAAGCAGGGTTTGAAGTCAGTAACCGCATAAGTTTGTTGAAAAGCGTTGCAAAAAACACCCGAAACAACCGCAGTAACAAAACCAGTGAGACCCAAATAAGTCACGACAAGTCTTCACCGTATCAGGCCAAAAAATCAAAAGCACGAGCTTCCAAACCCAACAAAGGTAAAAAATAAGATACTGATGGCAACAGTATTTGCAAAAGTTCCAATCACGTTTGACAGCATTCTATTTTCGACTCAGACCTAATCTAAAAAATGGTACTGAGCGAATTTAGTCGTTCTAAAATGGAACCTTACGTTTATTAATTGATAAATATGCCATATACCAGTAAATAATAGCCCACGAAAAAAAAATAATAAAATTAGTAATTTAATGTTGTTACGTATCGTTACCAAATGCATTAAAGAACAAAACTAATTGGCTGTTTTTAAAAACTTTTATTATTGTGGTTGGCGTGTTTATTGGTATTTAAGTGGCTAATTGACGGGAATTAATATGAATAGTCCGCTTAAATGCATCAAACACTGTATACCTAAAAAGTATTAAATAGAGTGATGACTGATCCGTCGTATTTTGTTTACGACTAAAATACTCTTGTCGGAACAGTGTCCTAAGCTCGAAACGTGTAGCTAGAAACTCGTATATTTGAGCCCCTATTCTCCCAATAAAAAATGCTTGATCGCATCCTTGTAGTTACGGCTCACTTTTATTTTCTCAAACTTGCCCAATAACAAGAAAAATTCTCCTTTGGTGTGGGGAATAACCTTATCGATAAAGTTCAAATTGACTATAGTAGAGCGATGAACTCGCTTAAAAATATTGTCATCCAATTCAGACAATAACTCTTTTAAGGTACTGCGCTTGATGTGGGTTTCTCCTTGAGAATGTAAACACACATAATCGCCAGCAGCGTCGACCCATTCAATATCCGATTGTTTTAAGATAGTGATTTCATCACGGTCTTTAATCACTATTTTTTTATCAACGAAGGTGTTCGTGGGAGATAAACTGGGTAGATTTCTATTGCTGCTTGATTCAGAGTTTTTTCTTTGATTAATGCTATCGATCGCTCCCAAAATTCGCGGTTTATCTTCTTGAGTATCAACGCCTTCCAATCGTTCTTGCGCTCTTTGTACCGCACGCACAATTCGCTCATCATCAATGGGTTTCAAAATATAATCAACCGCGTGAACGTCGAAAGCATCTAATGCATATTGTTCATAAGCGGTGGTAAAAACAATAAGTGGTAAAATATCACTTTGTAAGCCTTTAACCACGTCAAAGCCGTCTAAACCAGGCATCTGAATATCTAGAAAAATCAGTTCGGGAGATAAGTCTAAAGTAGCAGCTATGGCCTCACGGCCATTTTTGCATTCACCTACGATCTCAATGTCAGGTATTTTATTCAACTTGGCGCGAAGCAATTTTAGCGCCAATGGTTCATCATCAACTATCAGCGTTTTTAATTTGGTCATGCTTTATACTCATCTTCTGACAACCGTTCTTGATTGATAATTGGATAGCCACTGCCAGTACTGCTGTATTCAAAGGGGATCTCTATAATGGTTCTTAATCCTCCTAATGGCAAGAGGTCAATATTCACCGAAAAATCGTCTTCATACAGTACTTTTAGTCGTTCATTGATGTTACGTAAACCAACCCCCCGCCCCTTAGAACTTTCCATTTTGCTTTTACCTATTTTACTGCCACTACCCGTGTCACTTAGCTGCATGATAAGCCGTTGCTGCACTACTTTAGCCTGGATTGAAATAGTGCCACCTAACTCATTTTGAGCAATCGCATGTTTCATGGAATTCTCAATAATTGGTTGTAACAAAAGGCTGGGAACCATGGCTAACTTAGCCTGCTCATCAATCTGAAAGTCCAAACTCAATCTGTCACCAAACCTTGTTTTTTCTATTTCCAGATAAAGATTAAGAGCCTTAATTTCATTTTCTAAAGATAATTTGGTGTCTGGATTATTATCCAGAGAGTGACGTAAAAACCGGCTCAATTGCACCGTCATGTTTTGTGCTTTTTCTGATTCATTCACTTCCACCAGCGAACTGATAGCATTTAGGGTATTACACAAGAAATGGGGGTTTAACTGATAACGTAACATTTTTATTTGAGCGTCTCTAGCAATGGTTTGAGCATGCATACGTTTCATCTGCTCTTCACGGGCTTCAGCCTCGGCTTTAAGCATGATCCTGTGTTCTGTTTGTAACAGGTCGTTATAACGCATACCATGGAATAGACCTGTCCAACATAAAAATATAAATACACTGGCAAAGTGCCAACCACCAAATTGGCTCCATTCAGTACTGATATCAGTCAAACGAATAAAAGCTTCAATCCTAAATAAGGTCCAGATCAGCGACACCACTAACACCATTATAAATCCAGCGGTAGCGCGATAAATAAAAGGTTTATGCCATATTCGCATAAAACCCAAATATAAGAACAAAGTAAGAATCAACCCGAGTATCGCCTGCAAAATAATGTGTACAATGTGACTCCAATCGTACGGTCCGTACCACAGCGTCAGAGAAAAAAAGCTGATTGTACTGACAAATGCCCAGAATCCTAAGTGCAATAAGCCAAACTGGTAGACGCTATAATGGCCGATTATTGTGGGAGGATGTTCAAAAAATGAGGTCACATGGCTGTCCTACTTAAGCTAACAACGTTAGCATTAACATCAAATTTCAGTTTACACACTGTATAGGTTGCTCGCCAGCAATTCAGTCCGTACTATCGCTAACGATGACCACTCTATCGCAATTAAATACATTTTTAGGAGCAATAGTCTAGCTTGGCAAGTCCAGTGTGAATAGTATTTACCAATAAACCAAATTATAGGCAATAAGAATGAAAAACAATCAGCCTCAATCCATATTCTACGTATTTTATGTATCTATCATAGTGGCATTGGGAGGCTTCCTAATGGGCTTTGATGCATCTGTTATTTCAGGTGTGGTCAAATTTATCGAACCAGAATTTAATTTAACTAAAATTCAATTAGGCTGGGCTGTGGCTTCACTATCGCTGACCGCAACGTTCGCCATGATTACAGCCGGACCGCTAAGTGACCGATTTGGTAGAAAAGTCATATTGAAAGTAGCCGCACTGCTGTTTTTTGTATCGGCCATTGCTTCAGCATTTGCACCCAGCTTTTTAATGTTAGTTATGGCGAGAATGCTCGGTGGCTTGGGTGTAGGTGCAGCTCTAATAATTGCCCCTATGTATATTGCTGAAATTGGTCCTGCTAAATATCGTGGCCGTATGGTATCCCTTAATCAGCTAAATATTGTACTGGGTATATCGGTAGCATTTTTTACCAACTACTTGATATTGCAGGCTGCTAATTCTGATAGCGATTGGGTGCAAAACTTTGGTTTTGACCAGTGGAATTGGCGCTGGATGTTAGGTATTGAGGCAATCCCAGCGCTACTATATTTTATTTGTTTATCCATAGTGCCAGAAAGCCCACGCTGGTTGATGATGAAAGGCCGCGTTCAGGAAGCAAGCGTTATTTTAAAAAGAGCGTTAGGCGAGCAAAATGCAGAAAAAGAAATCCAGCAAATCAAAAACAACATCAGCCTTGCGCAAAACCAAACGAAAGGCGCATTTATGGACTTACTTAAGCCCTCAATGCGCCTAGTAATGATTGTCGGTATCTCAATTGCTATATTGCAGCAAATTACCGGTATTAACGCGGTTTTCTTTTATGCCCCGATGATTTTTGAACAAACCGGTTTAGGTACTGACGCCTCGTTTATGCAAGCTATATTGGTGGGTATCACTAACGTGGTATTTACCTTAATTGCCATTGCACTAATTGATAAAATTGGGCGTAAATCATTATTAGTAGCCGGCGTCTCTGGTATTATTGTATGTATGTTTAGTTTGGCCTATCAGTTCAATGCCGCTACTTATACTCTAACCGCTCAAGCTATCAGCAGCCTCTCCACAGAAATAGATATTCAAGCGTTACAACCCATAATTGGCGCGACATTTAACAGTGACTTAGCATTTAAATCAGCAATCACTGACCTTTTAAGTGCAACCCAAGTGGTACAATTTGAATCAACCTTAGTATCGGCAGCCATCCAAATGAATGGCACCATGATTTTAGTGAGCATATTAGGTTTTGTAGCCTGCTTTGCAGTGTCTTTGGGGCCAGTGATGTGGGTATTGTTTTCAGAATTGTTCCCTAACCGAATTCGCGGTATTGCTATTTCATTTGTTGGCTTAATCAATTCGGGCGTAAGTTTCTTGGTTCAACTTATATTCCCTTGGGAACTGGCAAACTTAGGCGCCACATTTACCTTTGCTATTTATGGCGGATTTGCCTTTATTGGTCTGATGATTATTCTCAAGTTTTTACCTGAAACTAAAGGGAAAACATTAGAAGAATTGGAAACTTTATTGATCAAACAATAAGGATAGCAAAAATCACTAGGTACTGATTGAAATGTCAGACAATCATGACCTAGTGGTTATTTTATAGATTTTATCTAAGGATGGATCGACAAGTTTAACAGGTTACTAGCAGGTAATTTTTTACTTTCGCTGGTTCAAGTGAGCATCAACGCCCTCTTCATTAGTGACTTGTGCCGAGAAACACAAGCTAGATAGCAGCCATACAATACTAAAACCTTCACACGATTAGAACAGACGATTAATTGGTGAGCTGGAAAACATTGTGAATGGTTTACTCACCCATTGTAGAGAAAAGAAAATATGCATTAACTTTTTATATTACATCCAATATTATAATGTTATTGCGATTTAGCTCCGGAGCCTAAATTTAGGCTTCCTGCATGACTTGTTTGGGTTTACGGTCAACCTTAAA
>Ga0307488_10004648_pt1 | contig 11436 bp, 10 predicted proteins | sample SB02metaG_FD_202248 | JGI IMG/M metagenome (GOLD analysis project Ga0307488, IMG submission 202248) | Sea-ice brine microbial communities from Beaufort Sea near Barrow, Alaska, United States - SB 0.2 | ecosystem: Environmental > Aquatic > Marine > Coastal | place: USA: Alaska | collected...
CACCCTTTGTTTTACCTATCGCAAGGGACTTGCCCACGCCCCGGGAGGGCGACACCACCAACTTCCGCGCCAGCGTTTCTTTAAACTCCGAGCGCGGTAACAAACACACGGACGTCCAGGAGGACCTGTCCTCGGATTCGGTTTGGGTGCCGCAGGTGTTTTCCTTCCCGAGGAACCCGAACGCGAAGTTCGTTACGGTCAGGGTGTACGGCGCCGCGACGAAGCTGTGGGACCCGGAGGCGGTGAGCGGGATGGCGAGGAGCGCGACGCTCGGGTTTGTGGATATGGGTTTGAAGAGCGGAAAATCCGAAAAAGGGAAAAGCGGGAAGAACGGCGCCGACGCCGAATCCGCCGCGCTTTCCGTGTCAAGCGCGGCTGGCGCCGCGGCGGAGGGTTTACGCAAAAGAAGGTTCGCCACCGGGACGTTGCTCGGTGAGGCCAGAGTCCGGGTCGACCAGCTCGTGGTTGGCGCTGAGACAGAGCCGGTTTGGGCGTCGCTGTGTTCCGTGTTGACCGACACGGAAAAAAAAGCAACCGAGAACAAGAAAGCGTCGAAATGCGCCTCCTTCAGAAAAGGCTTTGACGTTTTCGGCAAGCCCGAGTGGCTCACGAAACGAGGCGACGACTTGGGGGAAATATGCATCGCGGCCAGAGCGGGGCGCCTGAAACAGCCGCCGGATGACTTGGTCAACCCCAGCGATTTCGGCAGCCGCCCGAAACTCGGTTTGTTGGAGGTGCGGGTGCTGAGCGCGGAGGGGGACGAGCGCGCGCTTGACGCGGCGAAAGGAGACGCGCTGGGGTGGTTCACGACGAAAACAAAGAAACAGAAAAAACCACCCAACCAGAAACAACCGCGAAGCGCATCCCTCTCGCGCTGGTTCTCGCAATCCGCGGGCTCCGCCTCCTTGGAGTTTGAATTCGAAACCGACTCCGATTCCGAGGTTGGTGAAAATTTGAGGGTAGCGGAGGAAGATTCAGGTGAAACGTCTACGCAGACGCCTACGGAAACGTCTAACGGACATCACGACACTTCGCGCTCGGGCACGCCCAACACGGAGCTCAACGAGCTTCTCGGGACGCGCGTGAGCGCTCGTTTGGTGTTTGAGGGCAGGGCAGAGCGCGTATCGAGTCCGTTTGAGCGCCGAACCTTCGACGTCACCGAACCCACCGCGGAGTTGCGGGTTTTGCTTTTCGGGGAGGGCATCCACGACGAGGTTTTCCTCGGCGCCGCGGTGCTTCCCGTATCCGCGGTTCTGGGCACCGGTACAGTCGACGCGTGGCTGGATGTGTTCGGACCGAGCAAGGAAAACACCGAGCGCAACTTACAAGACGCGGAGTACCGGGTCCGGGTGCACGCCACGAAAAGGCGACGCGGGTGGGTCGGGCGGGTGCGGATAACCGCCAGTATTACTCGCGACAAGCCTTTGTACCAGTGGTACTTGCGGCAGCCCGCGCGGCACGCCGGCGCGGGCGGGGGGGATTCAAAAATGTACATAGACGACACCATTCGCGGCGTGATTTGTTCCATCGAACGGGTCGTGACCGCGGTGCTGGCGCCGATCACGGCGCCAATCGCGGCGCTCGGGCACTGCCAGAACCCAGACACTAACAAGCGGGTCCTGCTAGCCTGGATCGCGTGGCACACTTTGCTGAGTTTCACGACCAGAGCGCACCTGCTCGGGTCGTTCAAACTGACCTGGTACGTCAGCGGCGCGGTGTTTATCGGGTTTTGCGCCGCGCAGGCGCGAGGAATGGACTCGGCGCCCGAGCCGTACCACGGCGCGAAGGTGGTGCGGAGCTTGGCGGGGGATGCGGACGGACCGAAACCGAGTGCAGACGATACGCGCACGGGTGGTGACGCGTCCACAGCACGTTCGGCTGTTTCCTTATCAACCGCAATCGCGTTGCCGCGCTCTCTTTCCCGCGTTCGGTCCACATCCGACACGTCCCACTTAGCGGCGGTTTCGGAAATTTCCTCAATGGGCGTGTCTGGTTTTGAAAAAGAAACCAAAACGGAACGACGACGCGTTCGCGTGCAGCGCTGGCTCAAGGAAATCCGGATTCGCCGGAAACACGTGCTTCTCGAGATGGCGGAAGAAGCGCGCGCTTTGGCGCTTCAACAGCGGGGCAAATCCCCCGCCGCGGTGATTGCGATGATCCGCAAAACGGACGCCGCGAGCAGACAAAGCGGTGTCGCAGCGCCTGGTGTTGGTGGTGTTGGTGACGGTACTGGTGTTGGCGAGGTTGGCAAAACTCAAGCCGCCAAGCCGAAACCTGGAACTGGAACTCTGGTGGTGGACGACACCGTGGACGAGGACGACCCGATTCAGATTCTGGTGAGACGAGCCGGTTTGAAAAAGCTCGCGCAGATCATGTCCAGCGCGAACCCGGCGGAGGTGGTGATGCGTTTACTACAGCAAGTCACGTGGACGTTGTTGATGACCTTAAAGAGCACCGGGTCCACGTTGCTCAACGTGGGGGTTAGTTTGGGGAAGGTCCACAAAATGTTAGCCGGTCCGTGCAGAAAGGCTTGCGTTGTGTTGGACCCGATCGCGGACGCGCTGGAGCGTTTGGGCGGTTTGCTTTCCTGGCGTGACGCCCGGTTGTCCAAATACGTCGCGGTTACTTTAATTGCCGCAGCTTTGATTTTGTCGCTTTTGTGGCGACTCCTCGTGTTTCCGCTTCGCGAGTTTCTTGACTCCAACTCGCCGGTGCGAGCGTGGCACGTCGCCTGGCTCGTCGGCATTCTTCCCTGCGTACGGTTGACGCCGGTGACGAAAGTTTGTTTAAAAATCACCGTGCTTTGCGAACGCCTGGTGCAGAACGCTTTAGGCGCGCTGCACATACAGCCCATCTCGCCGTACACGCTTGAGCTGTTAGAACGATCGTTGGTCACCGAGTTCGCTGAAGCGGGCGGCACGTGGGAAGGCATGGAAAAGGTGATTCGCGCCCAAGAAACCGAAAAGCAATCGAGTCAGGACCAAAGGGAAGCGCTCGCGAATTTGAAGCTCCGGGACGAACTACGAAAAGGCACCGGGTTGAACCCGCTGCGGTGGCTGGTACACGCCGCGAAACGCGCGCCCACACGGGTGGAGTGGGAACACGCGCAGCTGGTGACGCGATTCGTGGACAAAATTGTGGTGGTGGAAACGAGGTAAACTAGCAGGTTATAACAAATTACGTTCCCTTTTCAATCCTCATTCCCGCGGTATCGCCGGCCGCGGCGACGGCCACCGCCCGACGCCTCGCCCCCCCTTCCTCCAAATTCCCACCACGCCTCCGGGTGACGTCGTGTTTTGGGGATTGTCTAACGGTATTCTATGTCCCCCCCGTGTCTCATCACCCCGATTCCCTCCCGTAAGCGGATCGTTACCACCGACCGTACGCGGCTCGACCTGGAAAAGCAAAGTGGAGTCCCACACCAGCGCGGCGTCGGCGCTTTTGCACAGCTTCAGCCTTCCAACCGGTCGCGCCAACGACGCGCGTTGCGTTTCCGCCCAGTACGTGGGCGTGACGCCGAGGTTTTTGGCGTGTGTTTGCCGTGCGGTGTCGACTCCCACCCACCGAAGTGTTCGACGCCGCTTCCGCTTCGAAACCTGCCCCTTACCGCCCTCCAGTTTCGGTTTCGGCACGAAGTCGCCGCACACCACCGCAAACGCGCCGCACCCCACCCGCGCGTACGAAATCGCGTCCACCAAGTCGTTATCGGAAGTGACCACGAACAAAACGAGTTGGTTGTTTCTTGAAAATCTTTCAAGTTGTTGTTCTTTGAAGACCATTTCTTTGAACTGCGCTGACGCGGCGCGCGCGGCTTCCAGTGCGTTACTCAAAAGACTCTCCGCGGCGGCGTCCGCGGCGGCGGTGAGTACGCTTTGAGGGACGCACGCGTCGTCGTTTGGGTTTGTCACAAGTAAATTTTGTACAGCTAGTGTCTGTGCAGAATCTTTGACCAGTCGTGCAGTAGTCACTCGAGTAGTCATTCCCGAAACTTTTATAATTTCCGCCTCCGCCGCTTGCCTCGCCGCGTTTAGCGCGCGCGGCGTGACGAAGGCTTTTGGGTTTTGGATATTCTTTGCGGGAAACTTGTGTGTTGCCCACGCGTGAGCGAACCCGATTACATGTGCCCCGAGATCCATGTCCGCGGCGTCCGGTGTGCTTGTTGATTGGCGGACGTCGACGCCTTCGCGGCGCAACGCGTCTTGGTCGATTCGGTCGAGAGTTTGTGAATTGCCGAACCCGATGAACGAGACGACGTCCGCGGGCCCAGAACTTTCCCCTTTGTCGTCACCCGATTCGTCGAAAAGAGCACCGCCACCAAGACGACTCGCCGCGTCCCGTAAACGCCTCGCCGTGACCATGGCGCGGTCGGCATCGACACCGGGGTTCACGTTGTCCAGGTCCCACAAAATGCAACACATCGGGTTTCGGTTTTCGGTGGTGGCAGATTTCGGTAAGGCTTCGGATCCTGTTCCCCCTGCCGAGACCCTCCATCGCGACGTATATGTGCGTCGCTCGCGCGAGGTCGCGCAACGTCTCCACGGCGTCCCGACGAGCCGGGCGACCGCCGACGCCGACGCCATGCGAAGTGACGCAAGGGCGGCGGGTCGTGGCTTTCGGGGCGGATTGATTCGACGGTGAGCATCGAAATATTTTGCGAAAATCTTGGATGAAGCGCTTGCGCTGACGTGTCTTTCGTTTAACCTCCCCACGTTGTGAATATTTCCATTTTTTTGTCGTCGGGAATGTTAGTTAATATGTAATTTTTTACTACGTCTATTGGTTGCATTTTATCTCCACGGTTGTTCTCGAAATTATATAACTTACTTACGTACTCTAGACCTCCACCACCACGTCTCACTCTCAGTGACGCTCAAGTCCACTCCTCCGCAACCCTTGGCGCCACGACACGCGTAGCATGTCGAGCACTTGCACGGTCACGCCGAGCGCGTCGTCGATTCGCGCGCGCGCGTCTCTCCGCGGTGTTCGTTCGTCGTTCCGTCCCCAAATCTTCGCAACGAAAACACGCCGTGCCAAATCCACAGTCACCGCCGGTTTCGTCAAGTACGGCGTGCGTGAAGACCCGCCCCCTGGCGACACCAGTTTCGGGTTCCTCGAGACGTACGGGCTGGATTTGGGCGGCGGTTCGATTCAACGGGAAACCCTGAAGTTCGGGAAAGGCTCCGTCGCGGTTTCGCTGGATGTGTTGCGACCGCTCGGGATCGTTTTCGAGGATGTGAACGGTAAATGCGTCGCGGTGGAGGTTTTGGACGGGTCAAACGCGGAGAAAGCGGGAGTCAAACAAGGAGACACACTGCGCATGTGTAGCGCGGTTGCAGTGGGAAAGTCGCGAGTCACGGTGGCGAAGTGGGCGGTGGAGCCGAGTTTGGATCAGCGGAAAAAGGGAATTAATCGAAAAGCTTGCTTCGCCGCGGACGGCCTGCCGTTTGCAAACGCCATGGACGCCGTTCGGTCAAACGGCGAGAAAGTGGGGGGGTCAGTTGCGGAGCGCGTGTCGCTGTTGCTGGAAAGACCCTTGCCTGAGAAATAGCAAGGGCATGTAGTGCATCACTCGAAAGCAGTCCCCCCGCCGTAATGCGCTTGATGCGGTATTAATATTCAACGTTCGAACGCGTCGCGCTAAAGATCATCCGTCCCGTTCTTTGTCTTCCGCCCGCGTGATTCGAAAAACCGCGATTCGCGGTTCGGGGAAAAGTTGCGAAAGCGCTTCCGGCGACGACGGCGGCGTTTGGAGGTTTTTTTCCCGGACCTCGGTCATCACTAATTTAGCCTCACGCATGTGCGAAAAGAACTCGATGTCACGAAGCTCGTACCGGTACTTGGTGTGCGCGTAGAACGCGCGGACGGGCGTTTGTTTTGTATCCCCAGAGTTTGTTTTGCTTTTTTCTAAATGCGCGGCGGCGGCGCAGTCTAAAAGCGCCCGGAACACCTTCGGCAACATCCGCGTCCCGTTGTCGTCGTACACCAAGTCACTTCCTATGATGAAATCCCACGGCGTTTTGTTCAGCATCTCGTGGTCGGGAGTTTTGTGCAGGGTCTCGGGAGACGAGTGTAGGGTCTCAGGGGGAGACGATTGTAGGGTCTCAGTGTCAGGAGACGATTTCCGTGTCTCAGGAGTTTTGTTCCGTATCTCGGTGTTAGTTTCCGCGGCCGTCGATGTCACTCCGTCTCCGTCTCCACCTTCTCCGTCCCCGTACCCGCTTCTCGTCTCCTCTCCTCCCAAGTACAAACTCCAGTCGCACTCCCTCGCGGTTACGACTCCCGGTTTCCAAAGCCGCGTAAGTTCTTCCGTCCGCCCTGACTCGTTCGTCTCGATGTTCCGTCGCAGCCACCGAAGCGCGCCCCCGGCGGCCATCTCCGTGGCGCACACCGATTTCACGTGAGGCAAGTTTTTCGCCAGCGCCATGGCGAGCCAACCCGTGCCTGCGCCTAGTTCCAAAACGCGAACGCCGGGTACTGATAGCCCGCTCGTATCAGCAACCGCCTCGAGGTACTCCAACAGCCGCGCAGCCGCGGGCCACACGTGCCCGCCGGTGGTGGCGAACGTCGCGGTGTCCTGCGATTCGGGGAGAAAAAGTCGGACGGTGAGAAAAAGTGCTTTCTTTTTGTCGGCGGCAAGACCAAGGCAGATACGGACTCCTTTTTCGGTGACGCACCATGTATTCGAAGTTATCGCACACCACGATGCCATCGCAGGACCACGGCGGCATCGCGACGGACCCTTGCCGGTACGCGCGCGCGGGTGAAGAGTGCGGGAGGCACGAATGCTATGGCAAAAAGGTATTGGACTGGTGGAAATCGTCCGCCCGAAAATAAAACGGAGCCAATTTCGGCCGTCTCTCAGTGCCCCGCACGCGTACGGGGCCTGGCCGCGCGCGCAAAAACTGGGGTCGCGTCGCGTCGCGAGAGCATGTCAAAGCGCAAAGGGGGTTCCCACCTGGAAAATGCGCTGGCGAAGTTCCAGTACGTGTCCCGTGATCGACCACTCGACGCGCCCGTGCCCGATCCCCGTACGCCGGGTTTTCTCGGCCTTCGCCGCGAGGTGTCCGCCTCCGCGCTTTCCGCGACGCAGACCGCTGACCCCCCTTCTCCATTTTCGTCCCACTAACTAACACAGGAAGGTCCAGCAGCAGTCCGCGAAGATCTCCATCGATGCTTCCAAGGACCGCGCGCGGCTGGACGCGCGGTCCACGGCGCAGGCGGAGCGTTTGAAAGCCGCGGCTGATCTCGAGGCGAAGAGCCGGGCGGAGAAGGACCGAAACGCCGCCGCGCTCGCGCCGCCCAGCCACGAAAACCTGGTCGCCACGAACTGGCTGATGAAACAAAAAAGGGTGATGGACCTGCTCCACAAGTTTCGGAAACCCATGTCCACCGCGGAGCTTCACAACGAACTGGGGTGGCCCGTGGACGCGCCCGAGCTGTGGGAGATGCTGACGCACAACGACAAGGTTTCGTACGACGATACCAAAAAAAGATTCTCGTACAAAGCCAAGCACGTGTTACGGGACCGACGAGAGATGCTCGCGCTGATTCACAAGTTTCCCGACGGCGTGCTTGAAAGTGACGTGGTGGACTCGTACCTCGGCGCGGCGGATGACGCGGCGGCGCTGCTGGAAAGCGGGGATGTGCTTTTTTTGGTAAACGCGGAGTCGCGCGAACGCGTTTTGTACCCGATTGACGACTTTTACGAAGCCGTCGGGACGGTTGCGGAGGTGAGTCTTTCCCAATCACCACGCTCCGCCTCCCTGATTACAGCCCCTACTTGACTGCACTCATTAAAAGCAAATGCACTACTGGTAACTCTTACCAGTACAGTGCTGGCCTCTCTTACAAATATATCACATACGCGCTGTTTGCGCTTACAAGTTACGAACGTCACGACCGACTGACACTTTCTTGTTAATCGTATCAGGAAGTCTCTGGGGCGTTCCACGCCGTGCAAATACCAGCCTTCGACCCGGACTGGGACGCCGCTTTAAGAGGACTGGGCATGGAACCGGCACCACGACGCGCGGTTCGCAACCGGGGCGGGGACGACGACAGCGACGACGAATTCGGAAATCGAAAAAAGAAAAAAAAGAAAAGACCGGTAAACTTTGACCGCATGAAGGTCACGAACGCGCACCTTCCCGAGCTGTTCAAGGCGCCGCAGGTTGACAGGGTGGACTGATGAGGGTTGTACACGGATTTAGGGTAGTTGTTCGTAACGAAAAAATAGACTAATAGGCGTAGGCAATCAGTCATTCGTGGCGCGCTTTGGTTCATTTACATTCGAGAAAACTCTCTCTCGGGTCATTCTTTCGGGAAGCGCTCACGTTCACTCGCGATACGTCGCTCGGTTGTCTAATATGTAGTTGTTATGTCCTTACCTCACCGGTGTCCCGCGAAGGAAAGCCGCGTGGCCGGGTCGGTGTTAGGGGGAGACACGACGCCGGTATCCAGCTGGGTCAGGCACGGGGTGCTGGGGGGCGCGTACCCGGCCGTTGTCGAAACCGAAACCTTCGCGCCGAGATTCCGCGGGATGCTTCCAAACATGGGCATGGCGTCCCTCCCTGTGGCGCCCGAAACGCGCTTCGCGGGCGGCGCGGGTGGTTCAAACGCGCAGTCTCCGTCATCCTCCCTGTTTCTTTTCTCGCTAGCAGCCTGCTCCGCGATATCCGCGACGTTTTCTGGGGAAACGGCCGGTTGTTCCGCGGTCCGAGCGGTTGGTTCCTCGGGCGCGACAAATGTGCCCGTCGCGAGCGAGCGTTCCTGTTTCAAAAAAGCCGCCGTCGCCGCCGCCGTCGCCGCCGCCGCTTCCAGCCGCGCCAGCCGCGTCAGCGCCCTGGCGTGCGCCTGCGCCTCCGCGAAGTACAGCGCCGCGACCGTGGCTTCGGTGTGCGTGGCACCCGACACCACAACTTCAACCGCCGCCGTGACCCGCGCGCCGAACGCGGCGACTTCCTCTTCAAGCGCCACCACCCTTCCCGCGGTTTCAGTCGCGAACTTCGCAAACGCGTCGTCCGCGTTTTGTTTTTGTTCAACGGCTTGGGCCTGAATAGAAACAACGTTGACCTCCCCCTGGTGCGTTGGTGCCGTGGCCGCCGCGAGCAGATCCTCCAGCTCACCGATACGCGCCACAGCCTTGGCCTCGGCGACCTTCGCGGAAGCGGCTTGCCCGGAAACCCTCTCCACGAGCTCCTCCAAGGCGACGCGACCGTCAAAGTCCTCGTCGTACGCGTCATACCGCGCACCAGCGCCGCCGCCCGCGTTCGCGATAGCCGCAGCCGCGTGCCGCGCCGCTTCCCGCATCGCGGGCGGGGACTGGAAGAACATCGAGTGCGTCCCGCCCCCAAGGGGGGTGCCGACGCCGTAAAAGTGCGCAGCCGCGGCCGCCGCCGCCGCCGCGGCGACGCCGCCGACGCCGCCGGCGCCTTCAGGGCGCGTCACCGAAGGCGGCGCCTCTTCGCACAGCGCGGACATCGCCGCGGCGGCGGGTCGCATTGACGGGGACGCCGCGGCCATGCCCCCAGCGCTCCCAAGAAAGGACTGTCTTCTTTGCGCGTGCGAGGGCGACCTGAGGTGCAGGGGCGAGGGCGGGGGCATACCGCCGACTTGCGTCAGGGCGTCCAGCAAAACCCCCATCCCGCCGGCGTCCCCCGCGGACGCGGCGCGCTTTAACGGCGAACAGGGCGTTTGCGTCGGTACCCTCCACTGCGCGCGGTCGCTTTTCCCGGTGGACTCGGGGGCTCTTTGGATTTTGCCGTATGCGTTTTTAGGATTTTGCGACGCGCTGCCCCCGCAAATCACCCGGTCCAACCTCCCGCCCCGGGTGGGTTCGCCGTTGCACGAGCACCGGTCTAACGGGACTTTCACGACTGAGATAAATACAAGAAAGTGTCAGAATTGTGTGGGAACACAGGGAGGCGGGATTTGGGAAATATAACACATACCTAAACACTCCCCGGCGCCCGCCTTGGCGTCGATGATTTCCACCTGGCAAATCAACGGACAAAGCCCCAACGCTTCAAGGTTGAACTTGATCACCGTGAACAGGTACTGGTCATCCGCGCCGTAACGGTTCCGGTCAAGGTTCGTGCTGTACTCGTTCCCGTCGTCATCCGCGAGCTATTTAAATAAAAAGAAAGTGTCAGTCTTGTATGGGCGAACAGTGTGCCGCCTGATTTGGGAAATGCAACACGTACCTGGTGCCTGCGCAGCTCATCCGGCACGCGGTGCGTCCCCGTGCTCATCGCCACGACTTTCGTGCGCCGCGTGTTGACCGACAAGAGCTTCAGGATGTTCCGTCCTCCGTGCAAACGGTGCATCTCCGCGGTGTGGATGGCTTTCAGAACCTGGTTTGTTTTTTTTTGGGTGAAGGGGGAGGCAGGGAGACGATTCAGTTTAGGGAAAGACAGAGAGTGATGCGATAACGATGATTCGTTTCGCAGTCCTTTTCTTTTTTGTGTTTTTTCTCGGGTGTTAAGTACCCACACCCTTCCGTTTCGGTGTGGGCGCGCGCGTTCGGCGCGCGTTCCCGTCGTCGTCTCTACGGAGCCGGGTTCGGTGTGCGACGGAGGCGCGTGCGTTTGATACACACGTGTTTGCGTTTCCGTGTCCGCACAACCCACCGGACGTCTTGGCGAGACCGATCACCGCCGCGAGGGCGCCGCACCCAAATCGTGTCGGAAGGTGTCGTGACAATCGCGACGCCAAGCGATATCCGCCCAGAGAGAAAAAGCTCCTCTCTTCTCACATCACAAACAAAGGAGACTAATTGCCTTGTACGGTCCGAAAATTCCGAAAATTCCGAAAAATCCAGGGTTTAATAAACCATCGAAAACGAGACTCGTGAGTCGTCGTTTTCCTTACAGTAAAGAATTGCGACACCGCGCCGTCTCGGCGCGATCGCGCGCTTGCGTACCTGAAGAAACGCGGACGTGACGGAGGCGCACGCCTGGGTTTCGCTTGGGAGCATCTCCCGCGTTCCGTTGGACACGGGGTGGACGTAGTGCTCCCAGTTGAACCGGGCTTTGTACCTGTGAGATCGGTACGATCGGGGAGCGTCGATTGCGAAAAAGACAAGCGGGAGTCGTCAGTGTTTGTCATTCGATCCCCACGAAAGGAGGAGCGGGGGAGTGATTACGTCGCGGGAGGTCGGGATTCGCGGGACGTCGCGATGTACGCTTCCGAACCCAACGCGCGTGTTCGTGGGTCCGGTGGGTAGCATCAGCCGGGGTGGAAATCGCGGGCGCGCGTCCTGCAACACGTACAAGAGCTGGTTGTTCGTCGGTCGCTGTCGCACCGCGACCTCTTCCGTGCCATTGGCGGTCTTGGAAGGGGCCTTGTCCGCCTTCTTCGCCGCCTTCGCCGCCGCCTTCGCCGCTTTGGGAGTGAGCGCGGGAGACTCCTCGTCGCTTCCACTGGGGGTGGTCTGCA
>Ga0307488_10004649_pt1 | contig 11436 bp, 9 predicted proteins | sample SB02metaG_FD_202248 | JGI IMG/M metagenome (GOLD analysis project Ga0307488, IMG submission 202248) | Sea-ice brine microbial communities from Beaufort Sea near Barrow, Alaska, United States - SB 0.2 | ecosystem: Environmental > Aquatic > Marine > Coastal | place: USA: Alaska | collected 2017-05-06
GGCGATTGCCTGGTCACGCAGGGCACTGATACGATCCTGGCGATCCATTTTGTCAACCACCTGGTAAGCCTCACCAACACCAGCAGCGAACTTGTCGCTGACAGCAGTTGTCAGTGCTTCATTGGTAGCAGCTGGCTGCCAGTCCCATGTGGGCTTGCCGGCTTCGGCTTGCAATTCTTTGATAGCCTGGATCACAACCTGCATTTCCTGGTGGGCAAACAATACGCCACCCAGCATCTGGTCTTCGGTCAATTCCTTGGCTTGTGACTCCACCATCAACACGGCGTCTGCGGTACCCGCAACAACCATATCAAGGTCCGAACCAGCAAGGGCTTCATAACCCGGGTTGAGCATGTAACCGGCTTCAGTAAAGCCTACTCGGGCTGCGCCAATAGGGCCGCTGAAGGGAATGCCAGACAGAGCCAGAGCCGCTGAGGTACCGATCATGGCAATAATATCCGGATCAATATCTTTCGCCGCGGAGATTACCTGACAAGTTACCTGCACTTCATTCATGAAGCCTTTTGGAAACAGGGGACGAATCGGACGGTCAATCAACCGTGAGGTCAGGGTTTCTTTCTCTGAAGGGCGACCTTCACGCTTGAAGAAACCACCTGGGATCTTACCGGCAGCATAAGTTTTTTCTTCGTAATTCACCGTCAGGGGGAAAAAATCCTGATTCGGCTTGGCCTCTCGACGACCAACAACAGCAACCAACACGGTGGTTTCAGCCATGGTAACAACCACTGCGGCCGTTGCCTGGCGAGCAATTTTGCCAGTTTCTATGACGACATCGTGGCCGCCGTACTTAAATTGTTTTCTTATAGGATTCAATTTTTTTCTCCAATCATGTGCTCGACGCTGCTCACCATAAGCAATGTTCCGAAACCCAGGTCTTCTGACCCGGGTCGGAACTGGCGTATCTGGTTACAGCTGGGACAATTCTTACTTTCTGATACCAAGTCGATTAATCAGCTGAGCATAGCGATCTGTGCTCTTGCTTTTCAGGTAGTTCAACAATTTGCGACGCTGGCTGACCATTCGCAACAAACCAATACGCGAGTGGTGATCATGAATATGCTCCTTGAAATGTGACTGGAGCTCTGCAATATTTGCGGTTAACAGGGCTATCTGAACCTCGGGCGAACCTGAGTCATTCTCTGCTCTGCCAAACTCTTTAACGATGCCAGCTTTCTGTTCTACTGATAATGCCATTTTCTATTTCTCCAATATGCTATCAAAAGTAAACGGTGATCCACGCATATTTGCAGATGACCGCTGTTTAGTTTGTCGATGCCACCACGAGCCTTCGTGGTGTCACTCTGCCATCTTCCAGAATCTCACCAACACCCAGGAACGTCAGATCCTGTTTGTCCGTTGCTTCTGAAAAAATTCTTACCCAGCCCGATGTCGGGGCTCGGGATATCTGTACTGCTTGTCCTTGCTGGAAGTACGAGGCGGTAATTGTCGGCAGTTCCAGTGCCGGCCAATCGCGCACTACCTCAGCCGCGGGTAACAGCAGCTGATCAAGTGCAGCATAACCTTCAGCTTCCTTGATTTCCTCAAGTTGCTCCAGGGTCACAGCCCGTTCCAGGCTGAAAGGCCCGGACGCCAGGCGTCGCAAGCCGATCACATGCGCGCCGCAGCCTAGCACTTTACCCAGGTCTTCCGCCAGCGTTCTGACGTAGGTGCCCTTGCTGCACGTAATGTTGAGCACCAGTTCTGTACCCGTAAATTCTTCCACTTGCAGGTTAAAGATGGTTACCGGACGGGATTTACGCTCAATCTCAATGCCTTGGCGAGCCAGTTTGTACAGTGGCTGGCCATTCACCTTGAGGGCGCTGAACATGGATGGCACCTGCTCGATGGGGCCGCGAAAGCCGGCCATGGCGGTCTCAAGATCAGCCGCAGACAGATTAGGTACTGGCGCCTCGGCAATTACCTGGCCGTCAGAATCGCCACTGTCGGTCGTCACACCCAGCTTTACCCGCGCGCGATACTGCTTATTGGCATCCAGCAGGAATTGGGAAAATTTGGTAGCCTCGCCAAAACACAAAGGCAACAGGCCCGTTGCCAGCGGGTCGAGGCTACCTGTGTGGCCCGCCTTGTTGGCATCAAACAGACGTTTGGCTATTTGTAACGCGCCATTGGAGGTAATGCCTTGGGGCTTATCGAGGATCAGGACACCATCAACCTGGCGACCCCTGTTCTTGCGGTTAACTCTGGGGGCTGGCTTAGGCATTATCGCTCCCACTGTCTTGCTCGGCATCAAGGTCACTGGCATCCCGATCCTGGGGCAGCTTTGCATCCCTGGCACGGGCCGCCTGGATTGCGATATCCATCTTCGCGCCGTTTTCAATGGTAACGTCAAAGTGAAAGCGTAAACGCGGCGTAGTTCTGGTAGCCAGGGACTTGGCCAACTGGCTGCGCAGGAAACCCGCAGCACTATTGAGCACCTCTTCGCTCTCGGCGATATTGGTCTCTGCCAGATCGTGGCTGATCAAAGTAAAGTAGACATCCGCATAGGCCAGGTCACGACTTACTTTGACCTCACTGATGGTTACCATGCCGATCCGCGGGTCTTTGACTTCCTGTTGGATCAGGGTCGCCAACTCACGTTGGATATGGTCGGCGACGCGACGGCCGCGACTGAATTCCTTAGGCACTGATTAATCTCATATTGGGAACACTAGTTAGAACAGCCGGCCAACAGGTCGGCGATTTTGTGGGTATATGTCGGTAAGCGGCGGCTTACAGCTGCCGTGCAACCTCTCGGGTATCAAACACTTCGATCTGGTCACCCACCTTGACGTCGTTGTAATTCTTCACGCCAATACCACATTCGGTACCACGCTTGACCTGTGCAACCTCGTCTTTGTAGTGGCGCAGTGACTCGAGCTCACCTTCATAGATGACCACGTTGTCACGCAAGACCCTGATCTTCTTGGCACGGTAAACAGTACCTTCGGTGACCATACAGCCGGCGACATTACCAAATTTCTTCGAATCAAAGACATCCTTCACTTCGGCGATACCGACAATGTCTTCCCGGACTTCCGGAGACAACATGCCAGACAATGCAGCTTTGACGTCATCGACAAGATCATAGATCACCTTGTAATACCGCAGATCAAGCTGCTCGGCATCAACCAGGCGCCGGGCAGCAGTATCGGCCCGAACGTTAAAGCCGAAGATTACCGCGCCCGAGGTAAGGGCATAGTTAACATCTGATTCTGTAATACCACCCACACCGGATGTGACCACGTTAACCTTAACCTCATCATTACCCAGATCATTCAGCGCTGTAACAATCGCTTCAAGTGAACCGCGAACGTCAGCTTTAACAACAACATTCAGGTAATTGACGTCGGTGGCGCTGAAACTCAGCAACAGGTTGTCGAGGGTTGTCGCAGGTGTCGCCAAACGCTCTTCTTTGGCGCGGTCAAGGCGGAACTGGGCAACTTCACGAGCGGTTCGCTCATCCTTTGCGACCTGGAACGGGTCACCTGCAGCAGGCGTACCATTGAGGCCGAGGATGGCCACTGGCATAGCTGGGCCAGCGGTTTTTAAATTCTTGCCGCGCTCATCAATCAGCGCTCGGGCCCGACCGTAATATTCGCCGGCAACAATGATATCACCTTGCTTGAGGGTACCATTCTGGACCAGCAGAGTTGCCACTGGGCCACGACCCTTGTCCAATTCTGATTCGATGATAATGCCACGCGCAGGACCTTCGAAAACCGCTTTAAGCTCCAGCAATTCGGCTTGCAGCAATACGGCTTCCATCAGGTTATCAATACCGTCGCCGGTCAATGCTGAGACTTCAATAAACTGCGTATCACCACCCCACTCTTCGGGGACAACACCCTTGGCTACCAGTTCGTTCTTGACTCGGTCCGGATCGGCGCCTTCTTTATCCATTTTATTCAGTGCAACCACGATAGGCGCATTAGCCGCCTTGGCATGTTTGATGGCTTCCTCAGTCTGCGGCATAACGCCGTCGTCTGCGGCGACCACAAGAATAACGATGTCAGTGGCGTTTGCACCACGAGCCCGCATGGCGCTGAACGCCGCGTGACCCGGGGTATCAATAAAGCAGATTTCGCCATGTTCAGTAGTCACTCGATAGGCACCAATGTGCTGGGTGATACCACCGGCCTCACCCTTGGCAACTCGGGCGCTACGGATATAGTCGAGCAACGAGGTCTTGCCGTGGTCGACGTGGCCCATCACGGTGACAACCGGTGCACGGACCTGAAGTTCACCGTCGAGGCTCATCTCCTCATGGAGGTTGCGCTCAATTTCGTTGTCAGCCACCGTCCTCACCGCATGACCAAACTCTTCTGCCACCATCATGGCAGTTTCCTGGTCGATACTCTGGTTGATGGTTGCCATGACCCCAAAGCCCATCAATGCCTTGATAACCTGGGTGGCCTTCACCGACATCTTGTTCGCCAGCTGTGATACGGTGATTGTCTCGCCTATTTCCACTTCGCGTTTAATCTCTTCTGTTGGCGCCTTGAACTGGTGCCGTGGACCTGCCGGCTTGGCTTTGGTCCGTTTTTGTCGCGATGCTGAGAGGCCAAGGGTCGCTGTTTCTTTCAGCTCTTCCGGTGCCCCGCCAACAATCAGCTCTTCGACTTCATCTTCCAGCAGTGCTTCAACGCGACGCTTTCTTGTGCCATGTTTTGCACGCTTCTCTTTGGCATCCGCATCATCAAGGTCACTGCGGTCACGCTTGTCTTTACGCGCGCTGATGCGCTGTTCTTCAAGTTCTTTCTCAGTAGCAGGCCGACCTTCTGTTTTACTGGCGTCCTTGCTGGCCGCTTGCTGTTTAGCGGCAACTTCTTTGGCCTTCTGCTCAGCCAGTTCGGCGGCAGCCTTGGCCTGGGACTCATCCCGGCGACGATTGGCATCGGCCTCGGCTTCAGCCTGGGCAGCACGGCGCATGGCCTGCGCTGCGGCAACGGCATCACTGACTGCGGGAACACTCGGTTCGGATGGGATAACAACGGCTTCTTCGACAACCGGGGCGACTGTCTCAGCCACGCTTTCAGCTTCGGCCTCAGTCTCTGTGACGCCCTCGTCTGAGTCAGCGCGACGGACATAGGTCCGCTTCTTGCGAACTTCGACATTAACGGTGCGTCCGCGACCTGCCGAGCCCGCAGTTTTCAGGGTGCTCAGGGTACGGCGCTTGAGAGTTATCTTGGTTGGCGCATCATCAGACTCACCATGAGCTTTTTTGATGTAGGCCAGCAAGACCTGCTTTTCATCTTCACTGACCTTGTCACCGTCATTCTTCTGCGGCAGGCCAGCTTCTTGCATTTGCTGCAATAACCGATCAACCGGCGTACCAACAGATTCCGCCAGTTGCGATACAGTTACATCTGCCATCTACAATATCCCCGTAGTGTTTAAGCCGGGTAATCACACAGCCTAAGTTCCTTCAATTCCAGTTTTGTTCAAGACTAACACTCCTCGAACCTGCCTTTAAATCACAGATTGTCGATATTAGTCTTCCGCAAACCAAGGCGCACGTGCTGTCATTATCAGCTCGCCTGCCTTAGCTTCCGTCAGTCCATCAATTTCCATCAGGTCATCAACTGCCTGTTCAGCCAGATCTTCCATTGTGACGATGCCAACTTTCGCCAACTGGTAGGCCAGACGCTTGTCCATTCCTTCCATCTCAAGGAGATCCTGGGCCGGTTCAACATTGCCCAGTTCTTCTTCGTTTGCCAATTCAATCATGGTCAGGGCACTTTTCGCCCGGGTCCGTAATTCTTCAACGATGTCTTCGTCAAAGCCTTCTATGGCAATCATTTCTTCGATTGGCACATAGGCAATTTCTTCGAGAGTAGTAAAGCCTTCTTCAACCAGCACAATGGCAACATCTTCATCTACGTCCAGCTGCTTCATGAATGTTTCCATGACAGTGCCGGCTTCCTGCTCGTGTTTGGCCGCTGCATCTTCTTCGGTCATCACGTTCAGTTCCCAGCCAACAAGCTCACTGGCCAACTTAACATTCTGGCCACCACGGCCTATGGCCTGGGCAAGGTTATCTGCACTTACGGCAATATCCATGCTGCGGGTTTCTTCATCCACAACAATGGATACCACTTCTGCCGGTGACATGGCATTAATCGCCAGTTGCGCAACGTTGTCGGCCCACAGGACAATGTCTATGCGCTCGTTGCCAAGCTCACCGGAAACCGCCTGCACCCTTGAACCGCGCATGCCAACACAGGCACCAATGGGATCAATTCGGCCATCGTTGGTCTTGACTGCGATCTTGGCTCGCGAACCAGCATCCCGCGCAGCGCCAAGAATCTCAATCACACCATCAGCTACTTCGGGTACTTCAATTTTGAAAAGCTCAATCAACATTGCCGGCGAGGTGCGTGACAGTGACAGTTGCGGTCCGCGGGCTTCAGGCCGAATCTCCTTCAGCAGGGCGCGCAGGCGATCACCGACTCGAAAGGTCTCACGCGGGATCCAGTCTTCGCGGGGTAAAACCGCCTCGGCGTTGTTACCCAGATCGACAATCACAGCGTCACGGGTTACTTTCTTTACCTGGCCATTCACCAGTTCGCCGACACGAGACAAATAGGCTTCAACCACCTGGGCCCGCTCGGCCTCGCGGACTTTCTGGACAATAACCTGTTTGGCAGTCTGGGCGGCGATGCGACCAAACTCGACGGACTCGACGGGCACTTCGTAATAATCGCCAACCTGCAGGCTCGGGTCTTTTTCTTCCGCGTCAGTAATGTGCAGCAGCGCACCCGGAATTTCCATCTCATCGTTATCGCCAATCACGCGCCAGCGACGGAAAGTTTCATACTCGCCCGTGACTTTGTTGATGGCAACACGCAGGTCAACATCTTCTTCGTAACGTTTTTTGGTAGCAGTCGCCAGTGCAACCTCAAGTGCATCAATAATGACGGCCTCGGGTACACCTTTCTCATTCGAAACTGATTCCACCACCAATAAGATTTCTTTTCCCATGATCCTGCCTCAATCTGACAACTCTGACGGCCTGTAACGCCAACCCTCATCAGTCTTACTTAAATTCAGGCACCACATTCGCCCGATCAATTTGGTCAAAGGGAAATAAAGTTTCTTCATCCCCGCTTCGAACTACCACCTCATCACCTTCTACACCGCACAACAAGCCGGTGAATCGACGCTTGCCATTAAATGGCCGGCTCAGGGTCAGTTTGATTGTTGCGCCTTTAAAGGCCTCAAACTGCACCAGGGTATACAACCGTCGGTCCAATCCAGGTGACGATACCTCCAGGGTATAGTTACCCCGAATGGGATCTTCCACCTCCAGTACACCGCTGAGTTGCCGACTGACCTTGGCACAATCATCCACTTCGATACCGTTTTCGGCATCTATGTAGATTTTCAGCACTGAGTGCCTGCCCTGGGTAAGATGGTCCATACCCCAGAGGTCGTAACCTAAGCCCGTAACAACCGGCTCAATCAGCGATTTCAAATCCTTATTCAAAGGTCCGGCCCAAATCAGTCATGCTCAAATAAACTGCCCGGCGCTGCAAACGCGCTCCAAAACAGCAACCTCTGAAACAAAAAATGGGCCAACAGCCCATTTCAATTATCAGACATATGGACCGCCGCTCGTGCAGCCCACATTCTTTATCGCCAGCCCTGTGGCTATCATTTCCGGACTTGCGTTAGCAAAAAGCCCCTAGAAGGGGCTTTTCGGTCCTAAACTGCTCTTACCACCTTGCTCATAATACCAAGGTTCACAACACCAAGTTGATGGTAGCGGGGGCAGGATTTGAACCTACGACCTACGGGTTATGAGCCCGTCGAGCTACCAGACTGCTCCACCCCGCATCAACAAGGGGCGGAATTATAGGGGGCCTTGAGGGTTTGGTCAACCACTACCGTGAACTATCTTGTAAATAGCGGGGTAACAACCTGATAGTGAGGCAAAGGGAAGACATCAGTGACGCATCGCCACATAAAGGCGTGGCAATACTGCGGGCAGGGCGTTCGGGGAAAAAATATTTCGAGCGCTATTTCGAGAAACTATCTCGAGAAAAAGAATGGTGCCGAAGAGAGGACTTGAACCTCCACGAGCGTGAGCTCACTACCCCCTCAAGGTAGCGTGTCTACCAATTTCACCACTTCGGCATTCTTTTGAAAACTTTAAACTTTTGAAAACTTTAAACGTGTCTATAAAACCTGCTTATACAACCTGCTGAGGAAGCATGGCCGTAAAAGCCTCGCCAATCTAAACGTTTTAGCGGGTAGTTTCTAGCGCTTTTATTGCTCTGTTGGCGCTGAATCAACCGCCGGCAACTCAGAATCAGTATTCCGCGTGTTCACGGGCGAGTCAAAATCGGGCAGCGATGAATCTTCTTCAACTTGCTGCTCAATGACGGGCATACCCACAACCCTGGAGGACTCTGATTTTTCCTTGGCAAAGAAAGCCAGACCAAAACTGGTCAGGAAAAACACAATGGCAATGCCGGTGGTGGCCCGGGTCAGGAAATTGCCTGCCCCGCCGCTACCAAATACTGTCGCTGATGCGCCGCTGCCAAAACCGGAGCCCATATCGGCGCCCTTGCCTTGCTGGATCAACACCAGACCAACAATCGACAATGCTGCCAGCACATGCACAACTAATACTATTGTTTCGAGAACTTGCAGTTCCATAAAGATACCAAATCCAAATTTAAGCGGCTGCCCGACATATCCGTAGAAACTCGCCAACCTGCAGCGATGCCCCACCTACCAGCGCACCGTCAATATTTTCCTGAGCAAACAAACTGGCGGCATTTTCACCATTAACACTGCCGCCATAGAGGATCTGAATATTTTCCGCTATCTTCAGTTCCTGTTTTGCCAGGTACTCTCTTATCTGAACATGCACTGTTTCTGCCTGATCAGGTGTTGCACTCTCGCCCGTGCCAATGGCCCAGACCGGTTCGTAGGCGATGATACTCCTGCCCAGCGCCTGGATCCCTACTTTGTCGAGCACCGCCTTGAGCTGCGCTTCAACAATCGCAATGGTGGCACCGGCCTGTCGCTGAGCCAGGGACTCACCAACGCAAATCACCGGCACCAGACCACTGGCCAGACACTTATCTACTTTCAGTCCTACTTGCTCGTTTGTTTCAGAGAACAATGAACGGCGCTCTGAATGCCCAACCAACACATGGCTGCAGCCAAATTCAAGCAACATATTGGCGGCAACTTCACCGGTGAAGGCGCCAGCCTCATGCCAATCAACATTTTGTGCACCAAGGGCAATATCGTAGCCTTGCAACTGCGTCTGCACCTGATGAAGAAACACATTGGGCGGGCAAACCAGCGTCTGGCAAGGCATAGGACCTGCGTCCAGCAAGCCGCGCACCAGAGCCGCCACACTGGCCCGCGAGCCATTCATCTTCCAGTTACCGGCAACCAGTAAATCTCTCATTGTCTACCCCCGCGAGCGGCGGCAAAGCTTAACGACTTTATCTTCAACATTCAATGATTCAACTTTCGATGCTGTATTTTTGGGTTGCTGCAGTGCGCGCACGGGCGGCCCACCTTAACTGGCCAGTGCCGCAGCACCGGCACCGGCGACTACGGCAGCAAGCTCTTCCGCCAAAGCATGCACTTCCGCCAGGTTCTCACCCTCAACCATGACCCGGACAACGGGCTCAGTACCCGAGGGTCGCAACAGGACCCGGCCCCGTCCCGCCAGGCGCCCTTCAATGCTTTGCACCGCTTTGGTCACCTCAATCGCACCCATGACAATGGGCGCGCAACGGACATTGATCATCCGCTGCGGGAGTTTGACCATCTGCTGCTTCAGAGCATGCAGAGAACTACCAAATTCGGCCATGGCCGCAACCACCTGCAAGGCGGCCACAACGCCATCACCTGTGGTGGTCAGGTTCAGGCACAAGATGTGACCCGAAGACTCACCGCCCACCTGCCAACCACGCTGCTCCAGCTCTGCCAACACATAACGGTCGCCAACCGCCGCCCGGGCAAAGCCAATATCCCGCTCCTCGAAGGCCTGCTCAAGGCCAAAGTTACTCATCAAGGTACCCACCACACCACCACCAAGCAAACTCATATGCTTCAGGTAGCAGGCGATAATAAACAGCAACTCGTCCCCATCAACGATCTCACCCAGATGATCGACCATGATCAATCGATCACCATCACCGTCAAGGCCGATGCCAAATTCAGCACCCACCTCAAGCACCTTCGCCTGTAATGCCTCAGGGTGAGTGGAGCCAATATCTTTGTTGATGTTCAGGCCGTCGGGAGCAACACCAATTTCGACGACCTCGGCGCCCAGTTCGCGAAACACACTGGGGGCAACATGGTAAGTGGCGCCATGGGCACAATCGACGACAATTTTACGCCCTTTAAGATTATGCCTTGAGTCGAAACAGCTCTTGCAGAACTCTATATAGCGACCTGCCGCATCATTGATCCGCGATACTTTGCCGATTCGATCCGACTCAACCATCACCATGGTTTCCGCCAGTTTTGCCTCTATGGCATGCTCAACGGCGTCATCCAGCTTCTTGCCCTGACCGGAAAAGAATTTGATGCCGTTATCATAATAGGGATTATGGGATGCGCTGATAACAATGCCCGCCTGGGCATTAAAGGTTCTGGTCAGGTAGGCAATGGCGGGCGTGGGCATGGGGCCCAGCAACGACACATCAACACCTGCAGAAGATAAACCTGCCTCCAGCGCAGACTCAAACATATAGCCTGAAATGCGGGTGTCTTTGCCAATCAGGATTCGCCCCCGGCCCGCTTCAGAAAAAACCTTGCCTGCCGCCCAACCCAATTTCAACATGAATTCTGCAGTAATAGGCGACTGCCCGACCTTGCCGCGAATGCCATCGGTTCCGAAATACTGTTTTGTCACTGGCCTGCCCATCTGTAGGAAATTTATAAAAAAGGAATCGTTTGTTGATGCGCGCAGGCATCATGCCCCGCCATCAATGCTCATCTGCCAGGCGCTCAGCCTGCACCGTAGTGAAAACCCGCAATGCCGCCACTGTCGGCGCGACATCATGGACCCGCAGGATACTGGCGCCATTCATAAAGGCCATGGTCGCGGCCGCCACACTGGCCGCAACCAGATCCGCAGTCGGGTCGCCGATAATGCGGCCAATGGTACTCTTTCTTGACAGGCCGACCAACAACGGGCGCCCTAAAGGCAGAAATTCCTGCAACCGATTTACCAGCCGCAGATTATGCTCCAGAGTCTTGCCAAAGCCAAAGCCAGGGTCCAGCACAAGTCGTGAACGCGGAATGCCGGCGGCCTCACAGGCGAGCATACGCTCCTCGAAAAAACGCCGGATATCGACAATCAGATCCTCATACACCGGATCCAGCTGCATGGTCAGGGGATCACCCTGCATATGCATCAGGCAAACAGGCAGGCCGCAG
>Ga0307488_10004650_pt1 | contig 11436 bp, 15 predicted proteins | sample SB02metaG_FD_202248 | JGI IMG/M metagenome (GOLD analysis project Ga0307488, IMG submission 202248) | Sea-ice brine microbial communities from Beaufort Sea near Barrow, Alaska, United States - SB 0.2 | ecosystem: Environmental > Aquatic > Marine > Coastal | place: USA: Alaska | collected...
CGACGTGATGACGATGCCGCCGCCACCACCGCGCCCGCCGACGCACATCACACACGGAGCCGACGGATGCGCGGGCAGGGCCTGGCAGATAGTTGCCGGCCACGTCATCAACACGCACTCTGAACCCTCGCTTCTTGGGTGAATTGGCATCGTATGACGTGGCGAGCATTATCTGCCAGGCCCCAATCCGCACGTCACCGCCGCCGCCGCAGCCTCCACCCCCGTGTCTTGAATCAAACGTGCCCATTACTTGACGAGGATCATTTGCCAGTCCTTCGGCGCCGACGCCGTCGCGCACACGGACGGCGACGTCTTCCTCGACGCGGTGTTCCGCTCCGAGATCCCGACGGACGAAAGTCAGGCAGGGGGGTAGTGAGAACAGGCACGCGTCTGACGTTACACCTCCTTCTCCTCCTCCGCGCGCCTGTATGTGGGGGGGCTGTTTGCTGACAAGCACGTGCCCGACGTTGCATCCCTTCCGCCTCCTCCTCGCGTGTGTCTGATTATTGACTCTGAAAATAAGGCATGCGGGCACGTCCAATCTCGGCGCAAGTCCTTATTCTCAATGACCCTTCCGTCAGGTGATCCTGGGCGTGCCGGGGACGGGGCGGATAGAACCCCCGGTGGTGGCGCCTGCGATCGGCAAGCCGCCGATGCTCGGGACTCCGAGCGATGTCAGTCTGGACATACTGCCGACGCCACCGCTGGGGGGGAGGGGGGTGCGAGGAGGGGCAGGTGGGAGCTTTCGGCGGAGGATTTTTGGCAGGGGCGGGGCGGGGGCGGAGGCAGTGGCGGCGAGGGAGGCGAGGGAGGCGGTGACAGCGGTGGCGGCGCAGGATACGGCGGCGGAAGCGGCGGCGGCGGTAGCGGCGGCGCGTGCGGCGTTGGCGGATGCGGCGTTTGCGGCGGTGGATGTCTCAGATGCCGCGGTGGCGGCGTGGATATCAACATCAGTGACCACGGCGGCAACGGCGCCGCCGCAGTATCGCGTCTCCAGTTCCCGGTCCGGCAGCCGGCCCTCCTCCGGCTGGGCCCTCGGCGGCCGCGGCGGCGGCGCAGCCCCCGGCGGCGGCGGCGTTGGTGGTGGCGGAGGTGGCGGCGGCGGCAGCGATGTTCTGGAGCTCGCCTCCCTCACACCCGGCCTGGTCAGCCGGTAAGGGCCGAGTAAACATCCAACACTCGCCGCGCCATCCACCACATAATGTACCAGTGCTCGCTGTGCCATCCATTACAAAGTGTACACCATAAAGTGCACAGGTGTTTGCCACGGCATCTACCATCTGTGCAACACTCGTTTCTTGCGTCACGCAGCATCCTATCACGCTGCGATAGCATCATCTGCTCGGCCTTGGCAGCCGGCGCGCCACCATCGACCCGTCCTCGCTTCAGACCCACCACCATGCCGCCGCCGCCGCTGTTGCGCAAGTGCACCATGAGCAAGCATTCGGGGGAGGCAGCCTCGGCGGCGGCAGCGTCGGCGGCGGCAGCGTCAGGGCCGGCAGCGGCAGCGGCGGGCTTGCGACGCCCGTACAGATCAACACGCTGGTGGCAGTGGAGGCGGCGGGGTCGTTGGGAGCTGGGGCGACAGGCGCCGGAGCTCAGCTGCTCGGATAGCAAGAAGTACAATCAGTCGGTGTCTGGCTAGTCATCTGGAACATTTTCTGGCCTAACCACACAATCTGCTGGTGACCGTATATCTAACACATGGGGGCGCCTCCTTTGTCTAAGGGGTGCACCGCCTGCGAATTAAATATTTTCAAAATGCGTTTTTGTGCCTCGGTACACGAAGCGCCGTTAAGCAAATCATTTCTGGGGGCTCTGCTGTGCTCCGTCACACTTACATCGACGTCGTGCAAAGACGAGCACACGTGTCGGGAAATGTGGCGATTGTCAGCTTTTCGGCTCAACTTACGCTGTTTTCCTCGAACGCGACTGAAACCACGTGTGTAAAAATCGTGCTAAGAAATGCTCAAGGAAAGCAAGTGAGTAAGAAGTGAAACGGAACAACCTGGCGTCGAGCAAAGGTATAATTCGAGTCCCGAGAACCGAGTCCCGAGTCTTGTAGTACGTATAAGCATCCACCCATAAGGTAGTGCTAAATGACCCTCCTTCCTGATCGCGGTGCACCAGCACACGCGCTTGCGATCCCCGATGGGCGTCGGCTCCATGGTGTAGATATCGAGACTGCCGTCCAGGGGCGGAGGCGCCATAACGTCAAACACGACAGACGCGGACTGCCAGCGAACGCTGCTGGGTTGTGCGGCCCCATCGAATCGGACCAGCAGTTGTGACGGGCCTCTCTGACAGGTGCGACGCAGCTCGGGGCGCTTCGTAGTGAGCACCGTGCAGGTGCACACCTCTGCACTGTTAGGTTGCCCGCGCGGTCGGACCACGGTCGCCCAGGAGGTGCCGACTAGCACGCGAGCGGGTCATCTGACGGCGGCGGAGGTGCCCTTTATTCGCCCACAAACGAGCTCAAGACTATACAGGTAGGGCCAAGCAACAGCTACGGTATGCTAGATGTTGCTATCAGAACAGGGTGTCCTCAAGACAGTGTGTCGTCAGTGCTGATGGTCGCCGCGAGCGAGTTCTGGCGCAGAGAACCGATGCTAACGATGGCAACATAGAGTGACGCGTCTCCAGATTCGCTCGCTGCGTGGCCAGCGCCGGCCCGATAACCACATATTACAACATCAAGAATCACATAAAACAGTACGGAGTATCAGTATGTGCAAACATGGGTGTACTGACCATTGCTAGCTACTTACCACGTGTGTTCGATGAGCGCCGGTATGAGAAGAGGTTGGTCGCCACCAGCGTGACGTCCGGGCACAGAGTACTGGCACAGAGCACCGCCGCGAGGTAGCTGGTAGCTGTACTGGCCGAGCAACTGCGTGTCGCGCCCGCCGCCGCCACCCGCAGCGCAGGGCCTTACATAATTCGTTGTGCAGCTCATACACCACAGCAACATACAAAGGTATCACGAAGGACACACGGCAAATGTGCGTGCTGTGTAGGCCCTACCGCTACGGCATTAGGACGCCTTGAGGGGGGCGGTGGGCGGCGGGGTGGTAGCGGCAGCGAGACGGTGGCGGCGGCGGTGGGAGGCAGAGGTAGCGTCGGCAGCGCGGTGGCGGCTGCGGCGGTGGCATTGGCGGCGGCGAAGACGGCGCTGGCGTTGGCGTTGGCGACGGCGGCGTTGTGAGCGGTGTATCGCAGCATCATGCCCCATATCCGGACTTGCTCGTCTGAGTCATCAAGCTTTCGAACGGGTGCTTTGAACTGCCTCGAGACCTGGTCAAGGGTCAATCAATTAACATCAAGATGATTGAAGTCAGTGTCGGTTAAGTTGTGCGCACAACTGTGTGCAATTGGAGGCGTATTCGCGTTTTATATGGGCAATTGGTGTGACAGTGAGACTGTGCTGATTTAAGGTCATGCACCCCTCATTCCGGATTTCTACCATTCATTTTTACGACATTTATGTAACTCAAGATTCTCGGGTTATATAGTCGCCGAAACAAAAATTTGTAAGAATTGCCGCGCGCGTGCTGCGTCGCCGCCGCCATGCCGAGGGCCCTGAAACTTTGGACAGCTCCGACCCTGATTCGGACTCTCCCCAAGTTTCGCCATTTTAGGAGACCTGACGGCGCGCCAAGGGGTGTGTTTGTGTGGTGTTCCGGCGATTTGGGAACTAGCGCATAGACACATCCCCGGCGCGCCGTCAGGACTTCTAAAATCGTGAAACAGGGGAGAGTCCGAATCAGGGGAAAACGCCAATGATTCTGGGCTGTTGGCGAGGCGGCGGCGACGCAGCACGCGCGTGGCGATTGCTACCGAATTGTTATTCGTTGTTTGTTTTTGCGACTATTTTGCTTGAGAATCCTGAGTTAAATGAACGTCGTAATTCGTTTCTGGTATGAGACTAGGAGGCGAGGAGAGGGAATATAGAATGCCTGAATTCAGTTTACATTATTACAAATACTTCAAAAAGCAAGGCTAAACAGTCAGGGGGAACTAGCCCCGTACACTCTGAAGGAGAGTGAAACCTGTGTCCTCTCACTAGTAGCTAGAGAACCCATGCCGGTGCTATAAGCACCGCCCAACGCACAAAAATGGATGGGAGGGTGGGTGCGCACAATCGTGCGCACAAGGCAGAGAATGGCCTCCTGAGCTAGACTAGCCCCAATTAACAGGTTAATGAACATTAGACTAGGAGGCGAGGAGAGGGAATATATTATGCCGAAGAGTTTGGTGCCACAGGCATCCACAGCTCCAGCGTCAGGGTGCGTCCTCGAGCAGCCAGCCAAAGAAAAAGCTGGCGGCAGGCGAGGGGCGCACCGAGGGGCAAATGTAGTCGTCGACCACGTCACTGTTCTTGGCCCATCCGCCGAAATAGCGGATGACGTCGAGTGACCCGAATGGCGCGTGCAGCGGACGCCGCTCCCTTGCAGAGACTGTGTGACGTCCACGTGTAGCCAGGTGGAGGCGCAGCCCCAACTGCGTTCAGCACCGATTTCATCCATGTGTTCTGGATGGTAGCTGTCCAACGCGAAGGCATGTCGCTAGGGAGAGCCCACAGGTGAGTCGGTGGCGAGAAAGCTGAGCCTCGAGCAACGACATACGCAGCGCTCCGAGCAACCGCGTAGGTCAGCAACATGGCTGCCATCGCAGGATGCGCTGACACGGGAACGGAAACAGTCGTCACCTTGTTGAGGGCCAGTCGCTTCTTGCCTTTTACAGAGTTCGAGAAGTGACGAATCTGACGGTCGGCATGGCCGACCGGATCCACCGTGAGACCACCGACGCTCAAAGAGTGCATGGTGTCGGATCGGTTAAACCACTGGAAACTCACAACAGTGGCCAGGGCGTCTCTGAAAGCCCGTAGGGCCTCCGGGGTTGTGAGTGCTTTCTGAGATGGAGAGAGAGCCAAATCTTGATTTTGCTTGGCCACAACCGCCGGCAAGGCTGCGCGGCGGGTTGGCTCCACCTGCGGCACTTGCAAACCAGCGTGACCTGCCTGCGCATCAACCACCATGGGACCCATGGCAACGGGTTGCCGCTGATGGTCCTGAAGATAGCGATTTGTTGCACTGAGGTACGGTTGCATGCTGCCCGCCGCGATGGTTTTCAAAGATCCAAGATACGCGATGTACCGAACGATCTGCGCAGCGGTGACGTCGAGAGGCGTAATGCTCTCGATGCGGCAAAAAATGAAGAAATGGTCGAGCTCACTGAGATATCCAGTGTATGTGCTCTGTTCCTTCGACGACGTGAGGAGCGCCAAGGCAAGAGAACCAAGAGCGTCGGTGCCAAGCAACGGAGCCAAAGATGCTCCCATGCTTGCCACCCATGGCGCCTGCGAGGCGGGCGCTTGCAACCTGTATTTCGGCCTAGCGGAAGACCGCGGGCCTATCGGGGCGACCACGTGCGCTCCACCACCTCCGAGGAGAAGAGGCGGCGGATTCACAAGGGCCGCACGCTGAATTTGTCGGTGCTGAGTGTGCAACCATGCCGGAACGGCACCTTGCACGCCACGTTGCTCCAATTGGGCATCCCGACTCCCTCGCGCGCACCGTGCCTGCCAGGAAAGAACAGGTCGCGCGCTAGCGGGTATATGATGACCTCGGTGGAGAGGCCGAGCAGGAGCTGATGCCAGCTCTCGCCCACACAGTGGGGGGCTACGACAGTAGCGGCCGCCCCCGACCTGTGCATTTTCGCGACAAGCTCGTTCATCAGCTCCCAGGGGGGGTTGCACCAGTTCTTTTCCTTTCGCCACAAGTTGTCGTCGAGGCGCAGGCAATCCGTGGCTTCCAAGCGAGGGTCCCGCCACCTGGAGTTGCGTCGAGGCAGCATCTCGTTTTCCATGGAGGCAAAGCGGTCGATGCTGTGCGTGCCCCAAATCTTGTCCAAGTGTCGAATATTCCAGGGTTGGATCGCCAGTCGCTCATGTCGAGCTCTCTTGACAAGCCATCCGCCCAGATGTTCGCTGCCGACCATATGTAACGCGGTCGGATGTTGATGTCGTTGGCATCCAGAATGTACCAGAGTTTTGCGCAACTCCACCACCATGCGGGTGAGCGGGAGGTTAAATGCGTAAGCACGCTGACCACTGCCTGATTGTCCTCGTGCAATAGAATCAACTTGCCCATCACCTCAGGGAGAAATGATTCTATTGCGTAACGAACCGCTTTCAATTCCTTGAATGCGATGTGTTGGTCCCGATCCTCGTCGTACCAAAACCCGAGGGCAGTCTTGAGATCGTTCTTTAACACTGCTCCCCAGCCGTACCCGAACTGTCGACATGCAGATACGCCGTTTCGAATGGCTTGAAAATCAGGCGACTGTTCTGTTGTTCCAGGACGTCGCGCCACCTAAGCAGGTCGCGGCGAAGTTGGTTGGTCCACTTGACCCGTGCTCCCCAGCACTCCTTTGTGCTTAGAACAATGTGCAGCTCGCGTAGATAGAAGCGTGCTGTTGGGATGGCCAAGTAAAGAAAGTGAGCTTTTCCCGCCAACGAGGCGAGCATCTTTGTTGGTATCCAGCGCTGGTTTCGTCCATCGATGCCCAAGATCGCTCGTGCTAGGTTTCGTATGCCCTTCAGCTTCTCTGCTGGGGCGCGGAAGACACCACGTGCGAGGTCGATCTCCATACCCAGATGCACAATCACCTGAGCGGGCTCCGTCATCCCTTTCTTGGGGTTGCGGGCCAGACCCGACCGTGTTAACAGCGAGTCCACAACGTTCCGCGCTGTCAGAGCCTCTGAGTGAGAAGATGTCACAAATAGGAAATCGTCCACAAAGGGTAACACCTGTAGTCCTTTCCAACGCGTACCCCGCAGATTGCGGCGGGCGGCTTGGCGAGGCCGGCGTAAGGCGCTGATTTCCGCAAGTGCGGGGCAGCGCAGCCATCGTATCATCTTGATGCATCAGTGTGCAGAATAGGTACGGAGATGCGTTCCATCCCATGGTCAAACTTGCGAGGCGCCAAAGCTGGCCACTCACGTTGACAGTGAAATAGTCCCTGTCGCTGGAGGTGATCCCCAGGGCATAATAGCCGTCCGCTAGGTCGAACGAGAACATGTAGTTGCCCTGCTTGGAGATGTTGCGCATCCGTCAGCGTCTCGTACTTCATTGGGAAGTCGCGACAAAACATGTTCAGATGCCGAAGATCCACAATGAGCCTCCAATTGTTTGTAGAGCTACCCGGTTTTGGTACCAGAAACATGCGACTCACCCAACTTGGGTTTGTCGTTTTCCCCCATGCCCCCTCGCTCTCGAGACGAGACAATTCCGTGTTGAGGAATGCAAGTTGCGCGGGGGAGGTATCTAACAAAGACACCCCCTGGTTGAAAGCTGGAGGCGGGGAACGCTTCCAATTGATCGCTACACCATGGTGAGTCCATGACAAAACCTTGCCGTTGGCTCCAATAGCCGCCCACTCACTGACTTGACGCCGAAGTCGATGTCTAAGATAGTGAGAATGGAGGGGGCACGATACTGCTCTATTGCTTTTTGGTCCAAGTTTTGCCTGAGGGCTTCGTCCCGTGCATTCCATCCCGTCCTGCATTGTTGGCGACCCTGGACTCGGGTTTGTTGAGGGCGAGCTGTGCCTTAGCTGCCTCCTTCGACGATGCGAAGTGCACCTGCTTCTGTCTCGATGTCTCGTTCTCCTCTTGGAACTGGGTAACGAGGGCGGAACCGAGGTTGGCCGAGTTGCTGTGTCCGTAGATCTTGCTGCGGACGAATTCAATCCAGTTCGGGTCCGTGTTCCCGCTGTCCGCCTTGATGCGGATGAGTGCGAGCCGCTTCCTGAACCAGCTCTCAAATTCGTGGAGCGTGTTGAAAACGGGTCGCAACTCCTCCTCGTCGGTGCTGCCCGGGTCGAGGACAATTTTCTCCTCGACGCTCGAGCGCCTTGATGGCAACTGACTACGCACTTGATCGTCATCTGTATCAAGTGCTTTTAGGGTTTTTAGGAGAGCTTAACTCGTGTCACGCGGACGAGAGAAGCTCGTCACTGAGCCATCCATCGCGCCGAGATGGCGTTGGACGGCGCTTCCAGCGGTGACGCGTCCGCGCCGCCTCCCCCTCCTTCCCCGCCGCCCCCTCCATTAACGCGCGAACGCCGCGAGCGTACACCTCGAGCCACCAGCTGGCGTACTCGCAGACTCTTCGCGACCTTCTGGCCGGGCGAATGGGCCAAGAGTTCTTCGGCATCGCGAGGCTGCGCGCCGCCGCGCTTTGCTTCTCTCGGGCGCGCTTCGCTTCCCCTCGGGTCAACCGAAGCACGGAGAGCCCATGGTGAACACTGCGTCCTTCCAAGCGGAGGTGCGCTCGTCGTCCGCGGCGCACGAGGACCGCGGTTTGCGGGGCGAAGCACGTGCTAATAACACAATTTGTGTAGGATATTCCTACACTTACTTTTTTTTCAGTCCGAGCATTCGGTGACTGTTCGCCTATGTCCAACCCTCGGACTTTTCCCCCTGAATACTTTTTCCCTAAAAGCACTTGATACAGAGGCCGAATCTGCGTAGTGAGAGATGGAGGAGTTAAATGAACAGAAATCCGGAATACACCCATTTCGGTAAAGTTTTTGAGTTAATAGACCATCGATTCGCCATATTTCGACCCCTCCAAGAATCCTTGATGGTGGGGCGCAGGCACGCAAACGAAGAAAACGCCACTGTGATCCGCAATCTGCATCGCGGCGGGGCGGAGTGTCGCGCCGGCGGCAGCGACACTTCGAGCGTGCCTGAGGCTGAAAATCCCTCACGGGAAGACGCTCCTGTGGCGGATACGGCAGATTCGGCACGACAGCGTCGGCGGCGCGCATTGTGTTTTCCCATATAAATGAACCAAGAGTTAACTCGTCAAACGCCATGCGCACCGCCGACGCCGTCGCGCCGAACCTGGCGTATCCGCCGCAGTGGCGTCTACCCACAACCGATATTAAGCACCTGGCGTGCTCGAAGTGTCGCCGTCGCCGCCGCGGCGCTCCTCCATGCCGCCGTCATGCTCGCGGCGGGGGCCGTTTTCCTGTCCTGTTGCCACTGCGTGCGCGCAACTGGTTATGGTTTGGCCCGACCAAGCATTTCTCAGTGGGTCGATCTATGGCGAATCGACGGTCTATTAACTCAAAACCTTTACCGAAATGGGTGTATTTATAGGGGTGCGGGTGTACGAGCTTGAAGAGGTTTTGGCATTACAAAAGCTGATTTTAGTATTCGACGAAAAGCTGATCTGAAATCTTCCCACCCATTTTGAATTTGTGCACTGCAAATTCTTTTCCGGTCATGTGGAATATGACACTGAAAGTGGGTTCAGGGATAATATGAACCAGCTAACCGTTGCAGTTCGGCATGAAAAGAACCCGAATCTTTGATAGTATCAATCGCACTGCAGTCCTAGGAGGGGTGGTTTTTCCAATCTGAGCGCAAATAAAACACCCCGTAGTTCATCCTCATGTTGCGTATGATTTTGTTGTACCCCATCAATTTGGCAAACGTTTGCTCCGCGACTTCCGTGGAGCAGCGGCACAACTTCAAATTAAAAGCAACGTTTGAATGCGGTTCATCACATTTCAGTTTCAAGCGCTTGAACTAGGCGCGCTTTCAACTCGAGTTTTGATATTGTCAACCCGCACCGCCCCACCGTGTTGCCGACGTCCTCGCATTTGTACTCTACCCAAGCTCCCGAACCGGCGGACTCCTCTCGTCGCATCACACGTCGGTGCACCGTCTCGTTGTGCCCGTTCACCTGAATAATCTGTCGAATACTCTTACCGATGCCGTTTACCAGCAAAGGGTCATTGCCGGCATCCAGAACAGGGTCTTGGCGATGCACAATAACCATGCCGGTGATGTCGAGGCTATATGGATTGCAATAATCGCGGCGCTTGTCGTCGAGGGGAGAGTGATGGGCAAAGTGGAACCGGTCAACGATGAACAACGCGCCGTTCGGCCCGGAGTACAGGTACTGTACCCCGAGCGCGTCGCCGGGCGCCATCACCGTGCCCAACAACTTGCAACTTTGATCGTAAAAGATAAAGGTCGGAATGGTACCTGCGCACGAGTCATTAGTGAAAGGACCTTAATCTCACTTTGGCAAGGGCCTTCCATGCATGTACGTACTTAACCGTTATGTACGTTTATGAACGTTCATCATTTCGTGCGTAAAAACATAGAAAGAAAACACACGGCAATGATTCCCGGCATCCATCAAGCAAGCACGCACCTCCGTCAGGATACTCGAGTTTCAAGGCCTCTGCTGTTTTGATGGTGCCTCCATGGCTAAACTGCAAGTGGAAGCTTCGAACGATGCCACACGGGAAAACAAAAAACCTAAGATCTTGCAAGTATGCAATCGCAAACCGGTGCCGCGCGCGCTCGGTCCTTGAAGTATGCGGCGGCGCGTCGGTCCACCGCACCGATGTCCTCGCCGACCCTCCGAGGAGCCGCCCTGGAGTCCGACTTGGGTTTGCCAAACTCTTCCTCCAAGGCTTGGTGAATGGGGTCGTTGCAACAAAGTTTGCCTGTGAGTGAACGTGCTTAGTTATAAACGTCCACAGACGGTCATGAACGTTCGCAATGGTCAACGTATAGGTCATTATTAGTTTTTTCACCCAAACGGTCACATTTCCGATGGCGCGACACACGCGCGGGTCGTGCGACGTCCGCGCGGCGCGCGCGCTGGCGGAGCACTTGCGGTACGTACCGTGCGAGGGTGTGCGCAAGCTCCTGGGCTGATCGGGACGCAGGGACCCGTGCGCACTTGGTTGCGGCAGAGTGTGACCAAAATGAGACTTAATTCAGCCCCTGCAACCCATGGCGCGAGATTACGCGCGCACAACGCCGCGCAGCGCGAATCACGGGCTGAACTTTCGTGGGCGACGTCTGTATCACACATCCTAAGCGTACCTGACGTTTGAACGTCGTCCGTTGCGCGGTGCTAAGTCCACCATGGTTTGAAATATCCTTTTTAGATCCCTATTACTTCTCCAGCAGTATAAATACAGGGGGGTTATTGAGAATCTACGGGGAAACAGCCCGCGTCTAATTAAAAAGTGAGGTCGGAACGCGCGATTCCGGAGTCTACACCTCATTTGACGGGTTATGAACCCTCGGGCCCCATTCATCGAAAACGGGACGGGTGGAGGCTCATTTCTGAGCCTTGCGACCGGCTACTTTCGCTGTTGCCGACCGGCCGATAGGCCTCCTAAAAAGGTTGCCGGCGAGAAAAGTCGAGCGCGTGCATTGAGCTCCCCCAGCCAGGGACGGCGGGCCAGGGCGACACAGGCGCGGCGGAACAGTCATCCCGCCCCTTCCCCGCCGGCGGACTCCTATGCCGCGGCGGCGGAGGCGGCCGCCGCGGCCGCCATGCGCTTGATCTCGGCGCATATACGCGTGTTGGGGGAGGCGTACGTGCGCCTGTGGTT
>Ga0307488_10004651_pt1 | contig 11436 bp, 19 predicted proteins | sample SB02metaG_FD_202248 | JGI IMG/M metagenome (GOLD analysis project Ga0307488, IMG submission 202248) | Sea-ice brine microbial communities from Beaufort Sea near Barrow, Alaska, United States - SB 0.2 | ecosystem: Environmental > Aquatic > Marine > Coastal | place: USA: Alaska | collected...
CGCCGCCATCGCCGCCGTCGACTCTGCATCTGCCTCCGCCTCCGCCCCCGCCGCCGGGGCCCCCCACGGCGCCCCCCCCGGCCCCCCCCCCCCCCCCCCGCCGCCGCTGCCACCCCCGCCCCCGACCCCGCCGCCCCCCCCGCCGCTGCTGCCGCTGCCGCTGCCTCGGAGGTGGAGGGTGACGGTGTGCCCACCCCCACCGCGCTCCTCCTCCGCCGAGTGCCGGAGAAACCCGTCCGGCCCCACCCTCCATTCCGACGCCATGAACGGCGCCGGCCTAACGCCAGGGGCTCACACTCGTCCGCTTCTCTGCTCAGCATGAGCACCTTTGTCATTGGATTCCGCCAACCCGGACTGAAGCCACGGAATTTACCCAGCGTGTCCCACAAAATGTGCTTAGGTCAAGCCGAAAAGTGAACGAGTGTGAGTGCCAGCCTCTCGCTCGCCGCCCCATTACCACCGCTCCCGCCGTCCCCGCCGCCAGTTCCTTCGGTGGTCAACACCCGCAGTCCGGCCGCAGCCTCCGCACGCACCGCCGCAGCCGCACCCGCTCCCACACCACCACTACTACCACTACCACTGCTATGACTATTCAGTGCCGCGCCGCCACCACTGCCTCCGTCCCCACTGGCGCCACCGCCGCCGCCACTGCCGTCGCTATAGGCGACGCCAAACCCCCGTCGGGCAGGCGAGCCATGCCCGCCCCCCGCCCCCGCCCCCGCCCGTGCTGCTCCCGCCCCGGCTCCCCCCGCCCCCCCAGCCGCTGCCCCCGACCCTGCCGCCGCTGCGGCCGCCACACCCGGGATGAGGCACCGCGCAGCATACCTCTGCAGCGCCTTGGTATCATCCACGTCCAGCGAGCTCCACGCGCAGTAGTGCTCGTGAAACACCGCAGTGCAGGGGCTTACAATCGTCCACTCTGCAGAGCAACTTGAGACAGTTTATGCCACAAAAGTGTAGGCGACAAAAGCGTCCTTACCCTTGTCCACTATCTGGCTCGACTTGAGCTGGTTTTCTCACCTTAAACACTCGACGAACCCCACAAACAGTGATGGCGTTGAGCCGAAAAGCGAACGCGAAAGGTGGACGAGCGTACAGGATAGGACCCTACCGCTGTACCCACCATCAAACCCCCGCCCCACGCGGTGGTGATGACATTGACAGCAGACTGTAGCAGCAGAAACGCTGGGCGGCTTACGGGCAGCAGTGGGCACCCGAGCTAAGGGCCTGGCAGTCATGGCTCGCCCAGTCACGGGACGCCATTTGAATAAACAAGGGTCAAGAAAGCGTTGGAGGACGTTGCGGGCAACGGGTCTGGCAGGAAAAACTCGCCAAGTCATAGGCCGCCATGTAGATCAATAAACGAGGGTTCACAATGCGTGACGATGACGTGGTGGGCAATATGTGCCAGGTCCTGCCCAGGCTCGGGCGCCAGGCTGTTGTGCAGCGCTGAGAGCAACTCGCCGCCGCCGTGCCCGCAGATACCCCCGCCGCCCACAATGACCCGTCCACCCGAGATGCTAACCCCGCCGCCCGCTCCGCCGCCTCCCCCTCCGCCTCCGCCGCTCCCGCCGCCGCCACTGCTGGTGCCGGCCACGGCCCCGCCTGCGACTCCGCCAGCCCACCCATGTGGCAGGGTCCATAACGTCTACGTCGATGTTTGGTCGGGTGACCATATTGCCTGCGTCTCTGTCTCGTCACGTGACTGTATCGCCGGCGTATCTATTGGTCACGTGACCATATCGCCCGCATCTTTGCTTTGTCAGGTGACCATATGCGGCTATACTTGTCAAACCAAGCTAGTGCTGGCGACGGCGAGGTAAAATAAGCTAGTATAAGCTAGTTTGGGGGCTACTGGTTAGTGGGTTAGTATTGGCGACTACAGTGGGTCAGTAAATGAGGGGGGTTTAAACTAAGCTAGTTTAGGGGCTAGTGCTTAGTGGGCTAGTTTAGGGGCGACAAGTATATATGCGGCCCTGCCGTGTGGCGACAGCCTGGCGCCGAGGTCTGCGACCACCGGCGCGAGGCGCGCGCGAACTGTGTACAAGGACGCGTCGGCATCGATCGAGCGCTGCACGCGGCCGTGCAAGAGCCAGTAAGTGCTGTACGCCCCCTAGAGCCAGGGACGTCCACTCGTCCACCTCTCCAGCTCAACATGAACCGTTCTGGTCGCTAAAGCGATCCAAAAGTCAAACGTATGTCCCGAATAGTGCTCACATCATGCTTCAAGCCAAAACGTGGACGAGCGTAAGGTCCTGCCTCGAGCAGCGCCTGTAGCGCCGCGTCCCGCACCGCACTCTCGGATGCCACCGCGGTGTCGATTACAAGTACGAGCCAGATGTCAGGGCCTGACGGATAACGCAGCCACATCATCCCCCACTGTGTAGACCCTCGTTTCGTGAGTTCGATGTTATCACGTGACGTGGCCCTGTCACGTCATCCTCCGCATGTGTTACCTTCTGATTTTCTCGACTTCAATCGCGTGGCGTGGCATGGCGTGGCTTGGTGTTGCGTGGCGTGGCGTGGTGTGGCGAGCATCATCTGGCAGGCTCTACCAGATATGGGGCTCGCACGCACGGCACACCACCCGCCGCCGCCGGCTATGGATGACCTGTGTTTCGCCGACTGGGCTGAACTGCGACATAAACCCCGGGACTAGGGGCTTGCACTCGTCCACTTTTCGGCTTGATGTGAGCGCCTTTTGAGGGAACGTTGGGTGGCTTCAGGGGATATCGGTGAGAAGAACGGGTCAGGTTGAGGTGACACTTGGACGAGTGGAAGCCCCTGCCGGTGACGCCCTCCACCAACCCCACGGCGCCCGCCATCCCCGCCTCGATGTAGGGCATGCAGGTGTTCCTCGTCATTTCATACGAGCAGCGTAGGCATTCGATTCAACTACACGAGGGTTCAGAATGCGTGTCGATGGAGTGGCAGGCAATATCTGCCGGCGCGAGAGGAGAGAAGAGAGAACATAGCAAAGTGAGGAGAGAGGATAGCGGGGAACGCAGAGAGGGGAGGGCAGAGATGGGAGAGGAGGCAGGTGCCAGGCCCGGCCTCGGTGGGTGTGGAGTGAGGGAAGAAGGCTAGGACCTTAGACAGCTCCTCGCCCTCGCCGTAGGGACTTCGAGAACAGCGATGTTGAATGGACGGAAAACCACTAAACGTATCAGGGACCTCGCCGAGCGTACATGCTTCACTGCGCATACGACGGCATGGAGTATTCCACCACGAACCGAGTCCGCGCGTCGATATGACATCCACCCTGAAGTCGGGTACCCGTCTAGTGCCCAATCTTAAAGACCCCTTTGCCTCGCGCTTGCCCAGCCGGTCATCGAATGCGAACACCTGCACCGGAGCCGCCGCCGACGCCGCCGACGCCGACAACGCCGACGCCGGCATGTCGGCGGTGCCGCCGGCGACGGGGTGGGCCGGGCTATAAGTGTGTCACGGGAGCACGCGTGAGGCTGTGGGCACGTGACACCATCACCACTGCGCATCCAAAAGAGAAGGTTGGGGATGAGGGGTCTTGAGAATAACGACAGGATTCATCGACAGACGTTGATCATTTTGAGTGCGTATGAGGTTACAGGCCAGTCAACTCCGACCTGGGTTCCAACCTGTTCTCAATGACCCTCCTCTGGAAGACCGGCACCCTTGTTTTTGAGACGACGTCGTTTGTTGCATTATTCCAATTTGGTGGGAAGGCGCACTCTGCATCGCGCACCGCGCAGCGTCCACGATGCCGCGGCTGATGCCGCCGGCCCTGGCATGCGCCGTCCTCCTCGGCATCCTCGCCGTCGCGGTAGCGCTTCCGCAGCCGAAGAGGTGAGAGCCCCCGCGCATTTCAGAAAGCCACCAAAGTGTGGAACAATCCCACGGGAAACTTTAAAGTTTCTCCCCTATCCTCGTCCTCCCTCACGAGTACTGTGCGCGCGGGCATCTCGCTGTACAGGGTGGTGGATTCCGCGACGCGTACCGGTACGCTAGGTGGTGCATAAGGCGACGAGCACTGGCACACTTTAGGGGGAAAGGACGTGGTAAGCATCGGAGCTGAGGAACGTGATTCTTGGGGGATGACGTGGGAAGCACGGGGTGTACACAAGTGGTGGATGCGCGCGTGCCTCGACCCTCGATGCGGGTGAACGTGCACATGTATGCCTTCTGCCGTATTTCCCAGCACCCGCCACCGCCGAGATTGTCGCGCTTCCCATGGCAACCTTGCCACCTCATCACTTGCCACTCATCAGAAGGCTAACAAGGAACATCTTCAAGATTCAACCAAACACCGGCTCGGACGAAAGGAACAAAACATCCCACTGAACAACGTACCTATGTGGTGGATGCGCGCGTGCCTCCCTCGTCGTCCTCCTTACCTCCTCGTCGCCCCCCTGCCCCTCGACGCAAGTGCACGGGCACACCTTCTGGCGTCTTACCCGAACCCCGCCGCCCTCGCGGGTCGCCACTGACCCACCCCCGCCCGTTGCCATTCCTTGACACTGCAGTGAGATGACGTGGACTGTAGGGCGCGAGGCGGTGTATGAGGACCAACACCAGGCAGGGGCTTCCACTCGTCCATTTCTCACCGGAGTCGTTTCCGTTACTAGTAGCGGGACAGGAGGGGGAAGGGGAGGATGAGAAGGAGGGAAACGAGCAGGGGGAGGGGGAACCCTTCAACCACCCTTTCCTACAAAATGCGCTTACGTTAAGCCGAGCAGTGGACAGGTGTAGGCCCCTGGCACCAGCCCCTCACCGCCATCGACCCGGCGCAGCTCCGTGAGGCGCCACCACACACGCGGGTGCCCGCCGCTGCGCCAAGCCCTGCTGCCGCTGCCGCCTCCGGACGAGCGCTGTCAGCTGCTCCGGTCTCGGGCAACACCGGGTGGGCGGTCGATGGTAGGGTCTGGCCACCCGTTTCGTTGCGTTGTACCGCATCCTCCTCCCTAGCCCGGCCACTTGGTCCTCTATGCTCGACATCAGCAGGTAGTATAGCTGCGATTGTTGCCCTCCATTGGTTCTTCAGAGTCGGTTCCTCGCAAGTATTCCAGGCTTGGTTCCTCGGAGTTGCACCGCCATTTCAGCCACCAAGGGAACGAATTGCCAGGCCCTAGTTGACGGGTTCTCCCTGAGTGCCGCGCCCGTGGCGGGCGCCGCCGGTGCTGCCATACAGTGCGGCGACACGGTGGAGCTCACCGTGAGCGCCGCCGACCTCAAGGACGCCAAGTCGCACTGGGTCGCTGCCTACTCCCCGGCGGGTGCGAACGTCACCACTACGGTAGGGCCTGGTGGCTATATGTTTATTGCCCACCACGTCATCCAACGCTTCTTGAAGCCTTGAGCTGAACGGCATATCAGGTTGCGCGGAGAAGAGGGAGCGGGCAGAGGGGCGAGAGGTGTGAGGAGAGCGGGAAGAGAGGGCAGAGAGGAGTGTGGAGAGAGAAGGAGTAGGGGAGAGAGAGGAGACTGAGCGCAGAGAGGAGAGAGGTGACGTGGCGAGCAATATCTGCCAGGCCGTACGCAACGGCGCCCACGAAGTACGCCATCCTGTCAGACGTGGATCCCGCCTACCTGACCACCGGCGTGGCCAAGGTGAAGTTCTCGCTGGCATGTATGCGTGCGGCATGAGCTTACACTCGTCCACTTCTCAGCACGCCCTGAGCCGTTTTAGTCAATGAAACCTCCCAGCGTATCCCCACAAAGAAGATGGTGACCGCTGAGCCGAAAGTGGATGAGTGTAAGTCCCTGGAGGGCGGACTACGATTTCGTGCTGTACACCGACGACTGGGTAGGTGGGTGTTGAGAACAAGCAATCAACACGAGGTCGATTCTCCTCCTCTTCCTCCTTCTGCTCCTGCGCGCGTCGGCGCGAGCATTCAACCCGAGGGGTTCTTAAGAACTAGCACTCGGCCGGCGTTCATTAATCCTCCTCCGTCTCCTTGTCCTCCTCCTCCTGTTCCCCTATTTCCTCATCCTCCTGCCCCTCCTCCGCGTGTATATATGAGCGTTCACCATGCGGGCACGTCCGATCTCGGTCCGAATGCTTGTTGTCATGGACCCGAGTGCTTGTTATCAACGACCCTCCTGCCAGGAGAAGCGCGGGGGATGGCGGGGGGACCTGACGCAGCTGGCTGTGGTCGTGGCGATCTCCAATGTCATCACGCTGGTATGGCCTGACAGACGATGCTTGCCACGTCATCCTCCACGTTCTAGACCCTTGTTTCTCGACTTAAGCACATTGTGTGACATGGCGAGCATTATCTGTCAGGTCATACACGCTGGAGAACGCTGCGGGGCCGCGGAAGCCACGCGTCACCATCCCCTCTGGGGCCGCGCCCGGGGCCGGGGGCAGGCAGGGGTGTACACCCGTCCTCTTCTCAGCACGACCGTAGCCGCTCTCAATCACTTTGAGGCCATCCCACCGGCGTATCCTCGAAGAGTGCTTACGTTCAGCCTAGCCTATACGTGGACTAGTGTAAGCCCCTGGCGGCTGGGCGTCGCCGCTCACCGTGGTATGGAGCAGTGGTCGGGACTCCTCTGCAATGCCCGCGCTACGCTGGTGGTGAGGCCTGGGATCATCGCCGCGTCATGGACACGCATTTTGAAATCGATAATGGCCTGGCAGATGTTGCTCGCCACATCGATGACACCGTTGTGAACCCTCATTTATTGACTTAGATGACATCATCTTACGACGCGAGCAACATCTGCCAGGCCCTAGCTGATGGCTGCAGGCGGACAGATCCACGAAAGACGTCACGTGGGTTGCTGCCGCGACGGAGACGTACGGCAAAGCTGAGCTGTGCGGGGCGCCTGCCACTACCACGGGTTATCGCGACATCGGTTACATTCACAGCGCGGCGATAGTGGGCGCGCCCGCCGGCTCGGAGGTGCGCTATCAGCTGGTGGATGCTGCGGGGGGGAGGTACCCGCCGGACGGGGATCCGGCGCTCACGCTCATGGTGCCCCCGGTATGGCCTGGTGATATTGCTTGCCGCGTCATCCAACATTGGGGATAGTTGGCCTGGCAGGTATTGCTCGGCGCATCATAGGATGTCATTCAACTCAAGGCACGAGGGTCCGGAATGTATGTCGGTGACGAGGCGAGCATTGGGCCTGGCAGACATTGCTCGCCACGTCATAGGGTGCCATGTCACTCGAGAGACGAGGGTTCAAGGTGCCTTGGATGATATGGCGAGCAATCTTTGCCAGGCACTAATCCCTGGCGGCAGGCTCGGTGGCGGAAGCGCCGTTTACAATTGCGATGTTCGCGGACATGGGCCGCGGCACCGCCGACGACAGCGTGACATGGCACGAGTATGGTTCGCCGGCCATCAACGTATCCGCCGCACTGAGCGTCGATGCCGCCGCCGGCCGATTCGGCGCCGCTTTCCTCTTTGGCGACCTGTCGTACGCCACAGGGCAGGGGAGTTCTTGAGAACAAGCTCTCCTCGACCGACGTTGAATCTCCCCCTCCTCCTCCTCCTGCTCCTCCGCATCCTCTTCCACACCTCCTCATCAGCTTCCTCCTCCTCCTTCGCGCGTCTATATGAGCATTTACCCTTCAGGTACCCTGTGTGTGACACTCGGGTAAGTCATGCTCCAGTATGACATGCTCCGATCTCGGCGCGAGTCCTTGTTCTCAATAACCCTGAAGTCATTCAGCCTGAAGGTAACTCATGCTCCCATCTCGGTTCGAATGCTTGTTCTCAGTGGCCCTCCTGCCAGGTACACGTCGGTGTGGGACGAGTGGATGGAGCAAGTCACTCCCTTTGCATCCAGGGTGCCTTTCCTGGTCAACATGGGCAACCACGAGTTCGACAGTCCGCCCGACTCCTGGCCCACGGCAGGGCCTGAAGAGTCGTTCCCCAACTTTCGATTACTCACGTTCATCGAGTCCAAAGGCACTCACATGGTGAACATTCATTAACCCCCTACGCCATTTCAAGCGGGCAGATTCTAGGTCTGTCAGGATTTAGGCCTATAACACTCGTTATCTGACTGTTTCACTATGGCCTACCGGTGTACCCTTGCACACTCGCTGCATCCAACTGTCTGCCCTGGCTGAGCTGCAAAAGGGAACACGCGGTGAGACCCTTGGTCTCGGACAGCCCGGGTGACAGGTACGGCGGCGGCGACAGCGGCGGCGAGTGCGGCGTGCCGGCGACCCGCCTCTTCCCAACGCCACGCGCCGCCAAGGACTCCGCGTGGTGGGCCACTACGGTCGGCAGGGTCAGACATAAATTTCTCGCCACGTCACAAGGTGCCATTTAACGCAAGAGACGAGGGTTCGAAGTGCGTTGGCTGGGGCCTGGCGGGTATTGCTCGCCACGTCATAAGGTGCCATTGAAATCGAAATACGAGGTTCCAAAGTGCGTTGGATGACGTGGCAGGCAAGGGACCTGTCAGATATTGTTTGCCACGTCATAGGGTGGCGCTTCGCGCAAGAGACCAGGGTTCAAAGCGCGTTTGATGACAGGGCCTAGCGAATATTGCTCGCCGCGTCATAGGGTGGCACTGAACTCAGACAAGGGGTGAGGATTCAAAGTGCCTGGAATCACCGTGGAGAGAAACCTCCGCCAGGCCCCAAGTGTCGGCCCTTTCCGCATCGTCAGCATGAACTCAGAATCTGACTTCTCTGTGAAGTCGCCGCAATACGCGTTCCTGGCGGCTGAGCTGGCGTCAATCGACCGCGTCGCCACGCCCTGGGTAGGGCATGGCGGATGCTGCTCGCAACGTCATCCATCGCACTGGGGCGAAGGCGGAAGCCCGGGCTGCCGGGCCTCCTCACCAGTATACACACCGAAGCATCTCTCTTTATCTCTGATGCGGGGACCAGGGCGATAGCCTTTTGCCTCCTCGTACGTGTACCTTCGTCTCTAGTGTCAAATGGCACACTATGACATTGCGAGCAATATCGGCCAGGCTCACTGCCGCCACGTCATCGACACACACTTTGTACCTTCGTCTCTCTTGTCAAATGGCATCCCATGAAGTGGCGAGCAATATCCACCAGGCCCTAGCCCTAGGTCCTCTTCGCCACGCACCGCCCACCGCTGATCGACTCCGACTACGGAGCCTCCGGCCCGCACGTGAAACACAAGGGTATGGCGGACGGGTCTGACATCGGCGTGGCGCTCGAGGTCGGGCCTGGCAAATGTTTCTCGTCACGTCATAGGATGCTGTTAAACTCGTCATAGGATGCTGTTAAACTCGAGACACGAGATTTCAACATTGGTTGGATGACTTAGAGCCTGACTGATATCGATCGCCACGTCCTAGGAGGTCGTTCCACTCAACAAACGACCGGACAATACATGTTGGATGAAGTGGTAGGCAATATCTGCGCGGCCCTAACTCGAGATGCAAGAACACATCTGGCCGCTGCTGCACAAGCACAAAGTCACGGCGGCAGGGGCTTACACTCCTCCACTTCTCACCTCAACCTGAGCCGTTCTCGTCACTGCAATCCTGAAACCACACAATACAGCCAAGTGCTTACGGTGAGCCAGAAATGTGGACGAGTGGAAGACAGGGGCTTACACTCGTCCTCATCTCACCTCAACCTTGTGCCGTTCTGGTCATTGATAACCGCAGAGGCCACGTAACGTATCCCTAAATAAGTGCTCACGTCAAGCCGAAGAGTTGACAAGAGTAAGCCCCTTCACGGCGGCATTCTCGGGGCACAACCACGTATACCAGCGACACTGCGCGTTCAATCCGCGTTCAACCGCGAGGAGCAAATACGGCGTGGGGGGTTGCGTGAAGCGCTCGGCGCGGCGGCCGAGCGACGGCGCCGCGGTGTACGACCGCCCGGGCGCGGTGGTGAACCTGGTGGTGGGAGCCGCCGGCGCCGGCTTCACGCGCAACTCCGTGAACCTCTCCTTCTCCGAAGTGGTAGGGGGGTTATTGAGAACAAGCACTCGACCGAATTTAAATGTCCTACTTGTTCACCTCTACCTACTCCTCCTCCTCCACCTCCACCTCCTTCTCCTCCTTCACCTCCACCTCCTCCTCGTTGTCCTCCTCCTCCGCGGAATATCGAGAACAAGCACTCGACCGACGTTGAATCGATCAAATGAGTCCGTGCATCTGTATGAGCAATTCACCCTGAAGGTCAGTCATGCGGGCTTGTCCAATCTTGGTTCGAGTGCTTGATTTCAATGGCCCTGTTAAGTGGTTATGTACGAGTTCGGGTATCTCCGCATCACAGCCGTCAACCGCACCCACTTGAGCGGCAGGGCCCAGCGGGTGTTGCTCGCCACCTCATATGATGTCATTGAACCCAAGACACGAGGGTTCAACGTGCGTTGGATGATGTGGCGGGCTTGGCAGATACTGCATGCCACGTCAAAGGATGCCGTTTAACTCAACAGACGTGGTTGAGAGGGGCGTAGCATGTCGTAGCGTGCAATATTTGCGAGGTCCTATCACGTCAAAGGCTGCTAGATGATCAGCTCGAGAGACGAAGGTTCAAAGTGCGTTGGATGACACAGCAAGTAATTTCTGCCAGGCGTTACTGAGCGGTGAGTTCCAGGAGGCTGCGCTTGGTCTGGAGCAGGCAGGGACTAGGGACAATACTGTGGAGCCACTTCATTACCACATTCCAAATTATTGGGTTAAACTGACGTCTTCTGAGGGAAGGCAGGGACAGGGGAACGTGATGTGGATTCACGACATCTTCATATATTGTAGATCCTCGTGTATTGAATTAAAGTGAGGTGGCGAGCATGATTCATTTGACCCTATAATAAGGGCAAGGTGCTCGACCACTTCGTGATCATCCAAGAGGACTACGGGGCTGCCGGCGATGACAGCGGCGGCAGCGATGACGATGGCGACGGCGACAGCGGCAGGGGCTTACACTCGTCCACCTTCAGCGCAACCTGAGCCTGATTTGTCACTGGAGCACTCTGCGCAATTCGGGTGGGGGGGGCAAACGGCGATCTGTATTTCCTTGAGTCAATAGACGGTCGCTCATATAAGTTGCAGTGTAGATCCGTCTGCTGTACACGGCGGACATTTTATGTGTATGGGCGAGGGTCTATTAACTCACGATCGTGACCAGACCGCGCCAGGCGCTTCGCCCATTCTACCTTCCCACCAGAACTGCGTAGCTGAGCCCATCCAGCGTATCCCACAGAAATGGTGAAGTTGAGTCGGAAAGTGGTCGAGTTCAAGCCCCTGGACGGAGGCGACGGCGGCGATGAAACCACGTTGAAGCGAAGTGTGATGGCCGCGGGGCTGGTGGCGGCCTTCGCGTGCGCGGCGGCGGGCACGGCAGGGCCTTCTCAGCGTTCCCCACAGTTTTCATTGGAAGATGACCTTCAGATGAGACAACGATATGGGGAGTGACAGCATCGTTTTGGAAGATGACCATGAGATGAAAGTATCGGTATCGATCTGGAAGATGACGATGTCGATATGGGACATCTTGTCACT
>Ga0307488_10004653_pt1 | contig 11435 bp, 13 predicted proteins | sample SB02metaG_FD_202248 | JGI IMG/M metagenome (GOLD analysis project Ga0307488, IMG submission 202248) | Sea-ice brine microbial communities from Beaufort Sea near Barrow, Alaska, United States - SB 0.2 | ecosystem: Environmental > Aquatic > Marine > Coastal | place: USA: Alaska | collected...
TTTCTGGTTCACCAAGCCCTTCACTTTGGGCAACATTGGTTACTGCAAGCACTAAAGCGATACTCAGTGAAACCGTTTTGAAAGTTGAGGTTATTGATTTTTTCCAATTCATTGTAAATCCTTAGCTACATTGTTAAAAGTTTCAAAAAAAACGCTCACCAATAACTCGCCTATTCAGGTTGAGTATTGATGAGCGCCATTGCTCACATAGTGTTAGGCTTTTGTCGCCTATCACTGCCCTACTGCTTCATTGCAATGAGGATTAATTATACTTTTTATCGCCATTGATAAAAAAATTTATTTATTACTTATTGATAATTAGCAGTTACCGTGCCAAATCATAAACACTTGATATTAATTGATTTTATATATTTTTTTTTACTTATCCTATTTCATTTGCACTATAGATTATCAAATGCACCATTTATGTTCACGCCCGTGATGTTGATAACACCTCACAAACATTGATAATATTTTTTGCAACTATAGCAAGTGAGCAACTTTGGTTCATCGCCATTTTTCTTAAAAGTGCATAGGCTTGATTTTCACTTATTTGCTTTTGATGCATAATTAAGCCCTTTGCCCTTGCGATTAATTTTCTACTTTCTAATTGTGTTTTTGTTTGTGTTAATTCATTGCGTAATGTTTGTAATTCTTTAAAACGCTCACTGGCGACAGAAATTATGCTATTTAAACGCTGAGGCAAAACTTCATAAACAACAAAAGCACTAACACCGGCTTTAATAGCACTTTTAATAATATTGGGTGAATCGCTTTCAGAAAATATAACTATGGGTAATGGCGATATTTTATTTATTTCAGCAAGATCTTTAAGTGTTTTTTCACTAAGTACTTTTGTCGATAAGATTAAAACATTTGGATTACAAAACTCTATTTGTTCTATCACAGAGTGATTAAATGAAATATGTTTGGTTACATGGTAGCTAAGATCAATTAAGCCCTTCTTTAACATTGTTTGATTAGAGGGGTTATCCTCAACTAGCAGTACCGAGATATTTTTATTATCACTAGTTTCTCTTGTTTTTTTTTGTTTATTTGTGCTTTTAATAACTTTATTTATCAGGTTTGTGGTGGGCATAACCTATTTCCAATTAATTTATCCACTTAACCTAAGGCAAAATCCAAGCCAACTAATTTTTGTTATTTATATCAATAATTTAAAATTAAAACTTAAAAAATAAAAATTTATTTTTGCACCAAAAAATATATATCCTGATAATGAAGCACCATAGCAGCGCACCAATTTATAATGACTAAAATTAAGCGTGATGATTTGACGGCCACTGACTAAAAAGGGTTAATTCTATAAATGAAAATGACTGGTGATAATAGCGGTTTACCGTTGATTATTGAGAAGGTCATGACTTTGTTTAATAATCTATATTATCGATAAAAAAGGATTAACGTTAACTGCCATAATTAATTTGGTAACCTCATCAGGGTAGTTATTGATGTTAAAGTACATTATCCAATAAGGCTCGCGATAGTTTTAATCTAATAGCTTATAACGTTTGAAACTATGTTGCCTTAGAATTTCGCTTTAACGCTACAACTAGCTTAAGATATGTGACAAATTTATTAGTTGTGAAAAAAATATGAGTAAACACCTTCAATTAGACATAGTCTCTGATATTTCCTGTCCCTGGTGTATTATTGGCTACCAATCTTTAAGTCAGGCATTAGCTAGACTTGAACCTAATATCTCCGTAGATATAACTTGGCAACCGTTTGAACTCAATCCTGATATGCCAACAGAAGGTCAGGACATCACGGAACACCTTACCGAGAAATACAATATTAGTATTGAGCAAAGTGAACAGAATAGACTGATGATCAAACAGCGAGGATTAGATCTTGGTTATGAATTTGGCAACCGCGGTGGCGGTCGAGTTTATAATACTTTTGATGCGCATAGACTACTACATTGGGCCAAAAGCCATGATAAACAAACCCAACTTAAACTTGCCTTATTCGACTTGTATTTTAAACAAAATGGTAATCCCAGTGATCACCAACAGTTGCTCGATGTGTCGAAAAACGTTGGTTTAGATAGGCAAGAAGCGCAGCAAATATTAGAGACAAATAAATTTAAACAAGACATACGAGAGTTGCAGCGTCATTATCAGTCAGTAGGCATTAGCTCAGTACCGGCAGTTATTATAAATAATAAACATTTGATTAGTGGTGGACAGCCGGTGGATGTTTTTGAACAGGCATTAATTGAAATTGCCGCAGAGGGTTAACGATAAAAATAGTAGAGCAACTCCAGAGATGACTGACATAACTTAAGATATAACAAAAAACAAACGGCAGCGGCTCAACAGCACTAAGCCTGACCTTCGATATATGCTCAAAGTAGCTTTGACTATTATGCGGCTACTCTTAAAGATCAACAAAGAATAACGTAGCAAAACCATTTTAGGGCAGTTAGCTTTGTTGAAGCAGTTATGACAAACTAAATGGATAGTTATTGTCTATTTATCAGCATCACCTTATAACTATTGATGCTGATAAATTAATGTTGACAGGAGGTTAACCGATAAGCTAACGCTTAATTTAAGCGACTTTTTGTGCTGAAACCTGACTCGAAAGATATTCGTCTAATGACCCTTGAAAACTCACTAATTCTTTATCTTTAATATCAATAATACGTGTTGCCAAACTTGAGACAAATTCACGATCATGGCTAACAAAAATTAACGTACCTTCAAAAGCTTTAAGTGCGTTGTTTAAGGCATCAATCGCTTCTATGTCCATATGGTTAGTCGGCTCATCCATGATCAATACATTAATATCGGCCATCATTAGCATACCAAATAACAAGCGGTTTTTTTCGCCACCTGAACAATTGCGCGCTTTTTTATTCGCGTCATCGTCAGTAAATAACAAACGACCTAACATGCCGCGCACGCTTAAATCGTTATGACATGGTCTGCGCCATTGTGACATCCAATCCATTAACGTTAACTCGTTATCAAAAAACACGCCACTATCTTGTGGACAATAGCCTACAGAGGCATTTTCTGACCACTTAACCACACCTTCGTTATGTGCTAACTCGCTCATTAAACAACGCAACAATGTAGTTTTACCCACACCATTTTCGCCGATAATAGCTAACTTAGCGCCAGCTTCCAGTAATAGATCACCTTTTTCAAATAACACTTGGCCATCAAAACCATGACCAATTTTATCAAGTTCTAATGCTTGACGATGCATTTTTTTACCGGGTGAAAAAGCAATTTTTGGCGTTATACGACTCGATGATTTTACGTCATCAAGTTTGATTTTATCCATTTTTTTAGCACGAGAACTTGCTTGTTTTGCTTTTGATGCATTGGCACCAAATCGGTTAACAAAGTCTTGCAGCTCGGCAATTTCTTCAGATTTTTTCACATTGCCCGACAATAACTGTTCACGTAGCAAACCAGACTGCTCTAAGAAAAATTCATAATTACCCGGATAAACACGGAGTTCACCGTAATCGATGTCAGCCATGTGGGTACAAACAGAGTTGAGGAAGTGTCTATCATGAGAAATGATAATCATGGTGCACTTACGTTTGTTTAATTCACCTTCTAACCAACTAATGGTATGAATATCCAAGTTGTTGGTTGGCTCATCGAGTAATAAAATATCAGGATTTGCAAACAGGGCTTGAGCAAGTAAAACACGCAACTTCCAACCGGGAGCAACTTGCTGCATTGAGCCAAAATGCATTGACTCATCAATACCGGCCTCTAATAAAATTTCGCCGGCACGACTTTCTGCGGTGTAACCGTCCATTTCAGCAAATTCACTTTCTAAGTCGCCAACGCGCATGCCATCGGCTTCGCTCATTTCAGCTTGGGCATAGATAGCGTCTCGCTCTTGCTTTACTTGCCATAAAGGGGCATCGCCCATGATAACAGTATCAATAACATTATGTTCTTCAAACGCAAACTGGTCTTGGCCTAACGTACTGACCTTGTTACCAGTGCTAACTGAGACATTACCTGAACTTGGTATTAATTCACCACTGAGGATTTTCATGAATGTAGACTTACCACAACCATTAGCGCCAATTAAACCGTAACGATTTCCGTTACCAAATTTAGCCGAAATGTTTTCAAATAAAGGCTCTGCGCCGAATTGCATTGTAATGTTCGATGTAGTGATCAAAAGAAATCCCTGGATATTGCTAATGGCTATTAAATGATTGATTGTTAAGTGACACTGAGTTAAAAGTGACCTTGAACATAACAAACAGACTCAAAATATTAAGGTCGCGCATTATACAGTAAAAGTGGCGTGAACAAAATCTAATATTTACGATAAAGTGATGTTTTTTTCATCATTACCGCTATCAAACCAAAATAATTTTTTCATTGATTAATGGTCAAGGGGCCTAATTAAGTCATATTATGGGGCATGGTTAGAGTCCAAATATTTAGCTATTCAGAGTTTTATTTCATAAGTAGGTAAACAAGCTCAACAACCTATGGAGTAATTTTGATGTATTATTAATATAAAAATAACGACAAGTAATGCACATACTCACCTAGCTACTTGAGTCAATCCTATGGCTGTGATAATAAAAAATAGAGACCCTAAGCTTGTTCAGTCAATAACTTAAATAGACACATATAATAGCTGATTGGTGGCTAGTGCGTTTTTAATTATAGACGTGCTCAATAACATCACTCACATGAGCACTTACCATAGGCAATTATTTTAACAATTCGACCAAGTGTAGCCTTTTATTTTTTTAATGCACATTGTGCTTCTGTTTTCATCCCTATCGCTTTAAAAAAATCGTTGCTGGACAAAAACCAGTAAAAGATGATTGAAACAAGTTAACGCCAATAAATATAGTTAACCAAACAAAGTTTGGATGAAGCCAATATGTTAAAGCCACAGACAACACAACCATAAAACCAGCAAAACGACTAAGCGCAATTTCTACAGACATAATAAAGCTCCCCACTAATAAAAATAACAATGGCTTGGTAGTCAATAAGTAACCGATAAATAATAGTATAACAATATATTAGGGTGTACTAATTTATTGAATTTTAATATGCAAGGCTACCTAGATTAAGGGCTGTTACAAGGTTCTCACATGAATAATGGGGGTGGTATTAATATCACCATCATCAGTAATAGTTGTACAATAGCCCCCTTTAATTAAAACAGCAAAACTTCGGCCTTTAGAACGACGAATAAAGGAAAGGTGGTAACCAGAGTTGGTCAAGCTACTCGCTGAAAAACGTTGTGACCATGTTAATTGATGCCACAAGTTTTTATCTTGATCTAGCTGCCTACGTTCGATGAGTCTATCTCTAGTCTCATTTGTGCTCATACCAGTACCCAATATTAATTTACAGTCGTCAACTCAGTTTGACCTATGTCATTATTTATAGGCACAAAACATACCTAAAAAAACAAACTATTAAAAATCAGTAAATTAAAAATATAAAAAAAATAAAAAAGCGAATTTGTAAAAATATTTGACAGTAATGTTAGCTTAGTTAAATAAAGATCTAATCTGTTAAGTTAGTATGGCTATCCTATGAGAATATAAGTCGACAACCTTCTGTAAGTATACGTTATCAAAGATAAAATAAAACTGAGTTTGCATTAGCTTTACTCGCTTATTGGAATTAAAAAATAACCAACTTAGCCAAACCTAGATGAATTAAAAAGATGAAAGCGAGTAAGAATGCTAGTAAAAACCTTATTGACACTGGTAGAATCGAGGGATAGATTAATATTTTTTCATGAGAAGATTTTTAGATGGGCAGAGCATACCAAAACCGTAAATTATCGATGGCTAAAACAGCCGGAGCAAAGACTAAAGTTTATTCTAAATACGGCAAAGCCATTTATGTGAGTGCCAAAGAAAACGGAGTAGACCCTGACGGTAATTTAGCACTACGTGGTTTGATTGAGAAAGCAAAAAAAGACCAAGTACCGACGCATGTTATCGAAAATGCGATTAAAAAAGCTTCTGGTGCTGGTGGTGAAGACTTTGTTGCTGCTCGATATGAAGGTTTTGGTCCAGGTAACTGCATGGTGATTATTGATTGTTTAACAGACAATGGCAATCGCACCATTAAAGATGTTCGTCAATGTTTTTCAAAATCGCAGTCCAAAGTTGGCTCGTCTGGCACTGTCTCTCATATGTTTGATCATCAGGCGGTCTTTGCCTTTAAAGGTGAAGATGATGAAGTGATATTAGAAAACCTGATGATGGCCGATATTGACGTAACTGATGTTGAACTTGAAGACGGTATCATCACAGTTTATGCACCTCACACTGAGTATTTTAAAATTAAAACTGAGTTTGCTAACTCTATGCCTGAATTTGATTTAGAAGTAGAAGAGATAACTTGGGTGCCACAGACCTATGTTGATATTGAAGGCGAAGAGGATACCGCTAATTTCGAAAAATTTATTATGATGCTTGATGAATGCGATGACGTTCAAAATGTTTATCATAATGCAGAGCTGAAAGATTAATCTAAACTTGAATTTTTTCAAGCGTTATACCCCATAAAATAGCAACTCAAAGGAACATAGACATGTTCCTTTGAGTTGCTATCATCATCCTAATTAACTGCTGCTATTTTTCCGCTATAACCAACGGGTTATTGAGTTACTCCTCCCTGCAGTATTATTTTATTTAAATGAACAATATATCTTGGTCTATTTCAAATATATGAGATAATTGAAATTGGCAAAACATACCAATGGCTCATTATGAAACTTTTAGTTCGCAATCTTTCACGTTCAACAACCGAACAAGAAATCCGTATATTATTTTCTGCTCATGGCTCTGTTACAGAATGTAGCTTAGTTTTAGACAACGAAACAGCTAAATCAAAAGGCTTTGCATTTATTATAATGCCTAATGAAAGTGAAGCGAAATCTGCAATGAATAACTTACACGAAACAAGGGTTGATAAAAATAAAATCCGAGTAAAAATAGCGCAATAATATTATTGTAAATAAATAAAAAGCCAGCGTATTTAATGCTGGTTTTTTACTGGTTATTTTAAAATATAAGATTAACTTGGAAGTTAACTGAACCTCAAATATTATTGCGTCATAACTAGAGAAACACCTAACATTTCGACAACCGAATTGGCATTGGATCTTTCAATAATTTTAACCAGGGTAGTTTGAATAACTTCACTTTCTCTCGCATCAGTATCACTGACGAATCGCTCTTCCTGTGCCACCGCACCTTCTTCTAAAGTAAACAGAACAACTACTTCCGTAGCACAATCAGCATTTTTACCAAAGTACTCTACAGATATTTGAGGGTAACCTTTAAAACCTTTCTTAACCTGTTTAGCAATGCGTTTTTTTGCTTTATCTATATGCATAACAAACCCTTGTACTTTTTGATTAACGAAACAATACAACCGCTTTCGCTGTTGCGATAGTGAGTAGATCTTATGAGCAAGGTTTCTTAAATCAATGACTAACCTTCTATTAACCTTGATAGAAAACTGCACCCTATTATTTTGTAGACAATTGTATTATTTACACAACACTAAAAATTTTCATGGTGACTCAGGATATTATAATGAATATACGACACTTTAACGATATAAGTTGGAATTAGTAGTCTTTTACCCATCAAATAAATATTATACTAAAGTAAATATAGTTAGCAACGTCATTATCTGAGCCTTGTGGTGTCATTCTGAGTCAAAGTACCTTAGCTAAAATATTAAAGAAAAAAGCAAGACATGGGTTATATCTTTTTAGCCAGGTTGTTATTGAGTCACTTTAAACAGACAAGGATTTAATAGCGTCTGACACCATTAAAAAGTTAATTTTAGTCAGGCAAAGCGTCGCTTTTGTAAACTCATGAGCGCGTATTAAATTTACCACCTCTTCTACTAAAACTATTTGCTCTGTTTTTATTAATCTCAGATTCCCTGAAATTGATTCTATTAGATAGCTGTAGCCAACAGAGTCGATAACATTGTCCCCATCACTTAGGAGTAATTCTTGACATTCGGCGATAAAATCTAGTTCAGAATCTAAGTAGATTAACTCATCATCGCCCTCTAATTTTAGTATACAGGGCCACGAAATCATATAAATTGCCTTGATAAAAATAACCTGTTGTTAATTGACGCCTAGAGTAACTTATTTTGGCGGTTGTCTTTAGTAAAACGATGACATATTTTGAAATGGACTATGTAGCATCGATATTAGCAGATCACCGATAAAGGCCACCAACTTTGATTTTCAGGTTAAAGGTATGTCTTAACACAAAACGACTATATCTGAATGGTACCTTCCAAATATTGTACCGCTTTACCTGAAATATAAACCTTATCATCTTCTACAATGCACATTAATTTACCACCACGTTTGGAGGCTTGATAGGCAACGAGTTGACATTTCTTTAACTTATTAGCCCAATAAGGCGCTAAACCAGCATGAATAGATCCTGTGACAGGGTCTTCATCACCGCCATTGGCAGGCCAAAAATAACGAGAAACAAAGTCATATTCATTTGATTGAGCAGTGACTACGACATCATATGGAGCAAGTTGCTTGAGTAATTCGCTATTTTGTTTAACGCTAAGTACATCATTTTCTTTTTCATAAACAACAAAGTAGGCTTGGCTATTCAATAAAACGTTTACTGGAGTAATTGATAATCCATTTAATAAAGCCAAAGGGATATTATCAACCTTTTGAGGGGATGTGTTTGGAAAGCTCATTTGAATATAACCATTATCTGCTTCTATAACAGATAAATGACCAACAGCTTTTGCAAAAAAGTTAATTGCTTTTAAAGGCTTATTTTTTGCAAAAATAACAAACGAAGCGGCTAAAGTGGCATGACCACAAAAATCAATTTCTGTTATGGGTGAAAACCAACGTATTTGATAATCTTGACTATTTAATTTTTTTACAAAGGCTGTTTCAGAAAGGTTGTTTTCTGCAGCAATCGATTGCATAAGTGCTTCAGGAAGCCAGTTTTCTGTGATAATTACAGCGGCAGGATTACCTGTAAAATTTGACTCAGTAAAGGCATCGACAACGTTAATTTTTAGTTCCATTTGAGAATAACACCCCAGAGTATATGATTACTGAATAACACCTAAATGGATGTTAAATATGCTTGCTGCACCTAAGATACCGATACTTTAATTATTGCAGCTATCTGAATAAATTCTAACGTTTTCTTGGTTTTTAATTTTAACCAGGTATCAGTGAGATCTAATACTTCGCCTTTAACAACATTACTAAAATCGGTTGTACCCACTGAGATCACTACATTTTTCCCTCTGATCTCTTTCAACATAATTGATTCCCTTTGTTAAATTGACGATTATTATTAAACGTTAATTTTTACCTAACGTTTTTTTCAGTGAAACCCGCTATTTTATTATTTTATTATTTTATTATTTTATTATTGAATAGCTTGTGAAATTTATCGCTTAGCCAACATTTTATTAAACTGATTAAATACTTAATATAGCTCACTAAAATATTAAACAGAGTCAAAAAATGCCAATTATTTTGCTCGCACTTAAACAACCTGCGATGAATTTATACCCTGGCAATTCCAACATACCTCAAAAGAAGGGTCGTTTTCCTCAGAGCAGTTATTACAAGTCCAATCAACCGTATTATCGGGACTCTCGGATAATTTGACGATTTCAATGGCACGATTAAAATCTAAGTCGTCAAAAACCCACACTTCTGGCCATGAATCAAAAGCGGAGGTCTCGCCAACCGCACCTTGTGCAAATTCATTTTTGAGAAAAGTATTTATTTTTTTCGCCTCAATGAGATTTCTCACATTGGTCACAAGAAAGTGACTTTCATTCGTATATACCATCTTCATAACTGAATACCCATAGCGCTATCATAAGCGTAAAAATGTTAAAAGTGAAAGTGGGTTTGCCCCTTATCTCACGAAAATGCGATAACACGAGATAAAAAGATGAACGTCTTTCGTTTATCTTAATCTATCAAGCCTTTAAGAAAACAGCTACTTTTCGGCATAAAAAAACCGAACATCAATGTTCGGTTTTTTATTAAGCTAATAGCTATTCTAATTAAGGCATCATACCTTCTTGATCTTCACCTTCTTTTTCAATCACTTCTGGCATTAAATCTTCTTTAGAAATACCTAAAGCTAACGCCACTAAACTGGCGACATAAATTGAAGAATAAGTACCAACAAACACACCAAACAACAATGCGGTTGCAAAACCATGAATAAGCTCACCACCTCTAAAAAACAATGCCGCAAGTACAAGCAGTGTGGTAATTGAGGTGATAAACGTCCGGCTCAACGTTTGTGTTAACGAGATATTAATAATCTCTTCAGGATTACCTTCTCTAATTTTTCTAAAATTCTCTCTGATCCGATCAGAAACAACAATAGTATCATTGAGCGAGTAGCCGATAACCGCTAATATTGCCGCTAACACCGTTAAGTCAAAGGCTAATCCTAGAATCGAAAACAAGCCCAAGGTCAGTAAAACATCATGGAACAAGGCGACGACTGAACCAACAGCAAAACGCCATTCAAAACGAAAGGCGACATAAAACAATATACAGATAAGTGCGGTTAACATAGCTAAACCACCTTGTTCTGCTAATTCGTCACCAACACTTGCACCAACAAACTCTATACGGCGCATATCAATTTTTTGACCGGTACCGTCTTGTAGTACGGCTAACACTTCGTTACCTAACATTTCAACTTTTACGTCTTCGCGTAAAGCGAGGCGGATAACAACATCACGGCTACTACCATAAAGTTGTACTATGGCATCACTATAGCCATTGGTGTCCATTAATGCTCTTAACTTGGTTAAGTCAGCAGCTTCTTCAAAGCCCACTTCAATTAAGGTACCACCGGTAAAATCAAGTCCAAAATTGAGTTTATTCGTCGTCAATGAAAATATTGAGGTAATCATCAATATCGCACTAAATAACATCGCAATTTTGCGATAACTCATAAAGGCAACTGTTTCTTTTAATTGTAAAATTTGCATAATTATTTCAACTTATCCCTTAATATTATATTGGTAATTTCTTTAGGGATTTTCCACCCCAAATCATATTAACTACCGCGCGTGTACCAACTACTGAGGTAAACATTGAGGTGATAATACCGATTGATAATGTCACAGCAAAGCCTTTAATTGGGCCTGTACCAATGGCAAACAGTACAACGGCAGCAATTAAGGTGGTTATGTTGGCATCGATAATAGTTGAAAATGCCGCTTCATAACCTTGATGGATAGCTTGCTGGATGGTCTTACCTTCACGAATCTCTTCACGGATACGTTCAAAGATAAGGACGTTGGCATCAACAGCCATACCGACGGTTAGTACAATCCCTGCCATGCCTGGTAGTGTTAATGTTGCACCAGGAATTAATG
>Ga0307488_10004654_pt1 | contig 11434 bp, 14 predicted proteins | sample SB02metaG_FD_202248 | JGI IMG/M metagenome (GOLD analysis project Ga0307488, IMG submission 202248) | Sea-ice brine microbial communities from Beaufort Sea near Barrow, Alaska, United States - SB 0.2 | ecosystem: Environmental > Aquatic > Marine > Coastal | place: USA: Alaska | collected...
TGATACGAAGTACAAGATACGTTTCGTTATCTGTAACATCGTAATACACATCGGCAACCAAAATGGGCTTGAACTTTAATTCATACTGCTCAACGTCAAAGGCAAGGTTCAGGCCTGCTTGACTTCACTTCAAAGTTGTGAATATATGTCGAGTCAAAGATACTCAGGAGTTTTCCGTATTCGTCGAGATCATCAATATGGATTCCTGCTTAAGTGACTTCTCCTTCTTCTGTAAAGTAGAAATGGTACTGCTCACTCTTTCATTAGAGTGACCAACATAGAGGCACTGTTCGGACCCGTTAGCAAGTTGAACAGCTCGTCTTCCTTTGCATAGACCTATTCCGCGATATGTCTCCCGCGCGAGCGCCAATGACTTGGGTCGCCAGCAGAATGAAACAAGCTGTTTTGAGTGGTGAATCGGCGCGAATGACGCTCGAACAATGACGTACGAAGTGTCGGTGGCGGCAAAACCGCCGCAGACAACCCCCCTTTATATAGGGATTCGTGTCGACCAGCGGGAAGGGAACGGCGAGTATCGCCACCGCCGCGCTGTTGTGCCGCTTCCCCATTTCTTGAGTCATTTGTCCCATTCTGACGGTCTAAATGTGTGCATCGCCCCGAGGCGCGTCGGCGGCGATACTCGCCGTTCACTTCCCGCGTGCCCATACGAATGCCTATATAAAGGGGGCTTGTCTGCGGCAGTTTTGCCGCCGCCGACACATCGTACGTCATTGTTCGCGCGTCATTCGCGCCGATTCACCACTCCAAACAGCCTGTTTCATTCTACTTGCGACCCAAGTCATTGGCGCAAAGCGCGCAGCATAACAGTCATTTCCATTCTTGAGTTTTAGACCAAGAACGTTGTCGCCTCATTAGCGGAATAGTTCTATTGGAACCTGTAACATTTGGTACGGAAAATCCTGACTTGTGTCAGATCTGGTTTAAGTCCTGCGACAAACTCAAATGGACTTCTTTTGTTGCCATGATGCGTGTGTGGCATACGATTGTGCAACCAAACTGCATGCTGGAAGGCCAACGGCCACTCCCCTTTCAGGAATTGAGCTGTAAACATCGTTGCTCTCATGGAGTCTTGTAAAGTCTGCCAAATTCTCTCAGCCATATCAGCTTCTTCCTGTACACCAGCATCAGTGTATTGGTACTTGACAAAGTTATGTCGGCACATAGGCTGCCATTCTTTCCCGACATACTCTCCGGCTCTGTCAGAAAGTATGATTCTCACACAGTTTCTGACGTCTGGATGCTGTACATGGACTTGGCATTTTGAACCAGAATATGACAGATTGTAAGCATACATATACCTCATCGCCTGTCTTAATCAGATATGATTTGCAATACCTGGAAGCACAATCAACAGAGTGAACGACATATCGTCCACCCTGGAACGATGTTATATTCATGTAGAGAATATCAGTAAAACCCAGATGTCCGAAGGTTTTAACTTCGGAACGCATATGTGATTATGATACCCCCCCTTGCTTCGAGGATTGTACCACTCTGGCCAGTTTCGGATTTCGATAAACGTGTAATACCCATTTTGCATTTGTTAAATAACAGCACGAGCAATCCAAGCTCGTAATTCGAACATTGACTACACTGCCAGTCTGGATTCCTGTTTATTGAATACAGTGAAATGTATCCAGACTGATGTGGCTAAAGCGTAATTGTGCTCGCATTGCAATGTTTATACCAGTAATGGTAAACTTGTCCTTGTAAATGACTATCACATCCCATGGTAAGGCCCCTAACAAAGCTCTTCCATCAGCTGACGTCTCAGTCTGATCTAGTGTGAAGTGTGGTCCTTTGGGTATAGAAAACACCTTTGTTGACCCTTTTGGATACTCTTCAACTAACTCAAAGTAGCCTATGCAGGCTTTATACGAAGGTGAAGTTTCCCATTTGGGAAGGATAAATCGAAACTTAGCCAGGTCTGGTGCCAGTCTAGAGTCAGACACCGCCTACACCAAAGTTTCATAGATAAATTCGTTCAAAACTTTGGGTTTCAACAATAGAACCTCTTGGTCCATTCAGTCAAGAGACAGTTTTGTCTTGCTGTCATGTACTGCTATAGGAAATGATTGGTATCAGATGCAAACAACTCCATTTCAAATTGGCCGTATTTCTGATTCAGGGCTTTAAACAGCTCAGGATTCAGTTCAATATCAAGCTCATATTCTTCATAACTAATATGTGTAGCGGAGTTAGTATGGTTAAGCATACCGGTATATCCAAACTGTGAAATATCAGTGTTGGAAATGTGATGCTCCTGGTTACCTATGAGGTGACCAGTCTCAACACAACTAGGGCAAGTTTTAAATCCTGTGACACAGGACAATACTGTTAAGTCATCATCTGACGTTTTCATGTTGTGCTTATGCATATTGCTATTAATATGAAACAACTCGTTATCAACGGTGTACACATGCAGGTCAATTTTGTTCAGCTTTCCCGTGGAGATTAACTGGTTGCATGAAGTGAATGCGAGACACCCGTTAATACAACCACATCGCACATATTTGTCACTTTGTTATGAGTTTTAATTTCATCGTGCCAACACCATAATTATACGAGTTATTGCCAGGAACTGAAGTTTCCTTCCTGCAGAATAAGTAGAGTACAAGATTCTGTCATTACAAATATGACTAGTTGTTCCTGAGTCTAGGATTTTCACGAGACTCCGCACGTACAGCACAAGCTAGTTCTCTTGTGATGTGTACACCAATCCGTCAAGCGTCCAAGTCTGCAAGGTCGGTTACGTTTTCCGACCAGGCCTTGTCGTATGGATTAAGTGCAAAATAAACAAAATCCTCATCATTGCTCGGTTTAGGAGAGATGGGGCCATCGTCAACCTCTGCTGAATATTTCAGTGAAGGTGGTGTGTCTTCAGCTACTGAAAGTGCTAAGACACTATTCATCACACCAATAAAGACATACTTGACGGCTTTCTTGGCCAAAGGCGTTTTGGGGCTTTTTGAGAATGGAAGCGTAGGCGAGTTGGGCATTTTCTCCCTCAATATTCTCACCTTCAACAATTTCAGCGTTTTGGCTAAAGAAAAATGCTTTGGCAGTGCCATCGCACTTATTCCAGTCATGCGCAGAGAGCGAGTCGCACCGCGGGCACGGATTGGTCCAGCAGTCTACTGGGATGTGACCATAGCGCTGGCACTTTATGCTCTCTCACTAGAATTGGTGGCCTAAGAATTAGCCGCTGTCTTTTTTAGAACAGCTTCAGCAGCATTTGCTGATGCATCAGGGACGTCGTTAGTGCACACATTGGCCTTGTGGCCTTCCTGGCCACACTTGCGACAAGCAATGGCATCAGGCTATTTCCTGCAGCCACGAGCAGAATGGCCAGGTTTGCCGCAAAGGACAGAATCACTCTTGGCCTTTTTGGAGTCAACAAGTTTGTTACCACCACCTGTGCCAGCAGGGGAAATCGGCCAAGTAGACATATTTGCATGTGCACCATTGGCTTTTCCCCGAGACGTACTCTTGTCAGCCTGCATACTCTTTACTTGTTTTTTCAGCTGGCTGTATCGCGGGCGCTCTGTTTTCTTCCTTCCGGAATTGACCTCTTATGCGTTGAGTTGAACCCCCAACCAGTTTGGGTGTCGGTGTAGAACCTGATGATTGAGTTGCACAGCTCCTCGATATGCATAGTGCCAGCGTCTTTGCCATCCAGCGACATGGAAAGGTTCTGATAGTTGGAGAGCTGCAATTATGATGTTGCACAGTACGATCTCGGGTATTTTGTGCCCATCGGAAGTAGCCAACTGGAGGGCAGACTCTTTGAACTGAGTCAGAGAGTCAGTGGAGTCTGCCTTCGCCAGGAATGAGAACCCGATGATCTTCTGAAGCAGCTGAGAGGTTTGCGCGGTCGAAGCACCTCTGTAGAGGAAGTTCAAGTCTTGAAGGAGCTTCTTACCTTCATCCTTTGCACTGAACTTGGCAGGCTCTCTCTGGGCTTGCCCTCGCAGCTTATCGAAAATACACCAGTGGACAGTTTTGTCAAGCTCACTACCAAGCTCGGCTGCACAAAGCTTTTGAGCATCTGTAAACTCAATGTTCTGGCCTGGAATTACTGCGTCAAGAGGGACCATACTGGTTACAGCAGCTTCTTGGGCTGCTGTGAGGTCATGCGCGGAATCGACCGCTAGAGCTTGTTGATGCATTGTGTCGCGCTGGTTCCGATGGCCAAGGCCAACCAGAATTGGCTGTGCTTCATACGCACCCTGTGCAGCATCTGAACGAGCTATAGCAAGTGATGAGGGGATCCTCAGAGCGCCAGCTCCCGTCCCAGCAGTGCCATCGGCCCTTGTGAAAACACCTTTTAATGCTCCACCAATATGGGGTGTACCCGCCACAGCAAGAGAATTTGGCGATATTGTAGGATACCTCAGGTCGTTCAAAGCAGAAGCGTTTCTTACAACCACAGGGTTGTACACTTGGTCATGCTTTAACAGGTAGTCCTCATCGTGAATTATCAGCCCGCCGTCTTCGTATAGAGGTAGCTTAGGCGTGGTGTCGCGATTGTTTACACGGAGCTTGGCGCCCATCACCTTCTTTATCACGCCGAGAACAGCTCTCCACCTACTTGGCATACATTCCAGGATAGCCTTAATGAAGCTAGGAAGATCGGTAGTGGAGTTGTGAGAGTTTCCGTGAAACATCCGATCCGGGTTATCTTGGAAACCTTTGCGAATTGCGGAAATGATCTCTTCGGAGTCCAAGTTCCCCAGATGTTATAGCCATTGCGTGTACGAGTGTCATCTCGAAACTGTTTCAGCTCCTCGTGATACCTCTTGTTAGCATCATTATTGTCTTGATAATTGAGGCTCGTGTAGAGAGCGTTGTTCTCCTCCCCGAGTGGAACAGGCTTTTTCCACAGAAGACAGCTCTGCAGCATAAAGTCTACCGCGGGACAGCCAGTTGGACAATCTTCAGCGTTTGGAAGCCTATAACTGACAAAAACGCCAGGCACGGGAATGTCTCGTGCAATCCACTCTGTCTCGTAAAGACCGACATTTCTAGAGCCTGAGCCTGACGCCATCTTCGGCAAGGAAAATCAGAGCCCCCCGGCAACCGTCAGGTTTTTCTACCGCGGACTTGCCCTCGAAAAGGAATCTTGTTCGATAGCCCGGCCACCATCAGGCTTTTCAAACGCGGACTTGCCCTCGAAAGAAAATCTTGTTCGGTGCCCCGGCAACCCGCGGCCTTGCACGCGGCCTTGCACAAGGAGACCTTAGTCAGCTGGACACGGAATGAACAGTTCTCTTACGCTGTGCACCGCGAACGGCTTCTTAATGTGTCGTTGGATACAGAAGTACCCGCGGAGTAAAAGAAGAAACTTGAAACCCTCTTCGGGGGAAAATACCTAAAGGATCCATAGCAGAAAAGCTGCCCGAGCAGTCGAGCTGCGCGTAAGCACAATAACGACGTAGCCGGCATAAAGCACGACGCAAAGACTTCTTATCGAAATGAGCGAGGTATTGGCTGGTCGGCCCATAACCTGTCGATATTCAACGTACTTCCGCGCTCGGTTGAGTCGCACGCACGGTAAAAGTGATTTGCATTAATAAGTTTATGTCTACATGTTGCCTGCATGCACCTGTTCAGCTTCCCGCTGAACCGTTACTCTGCGTTACTCTCGTGTAACGTGTGGACGGTATACCATCCTGGTCGTGACAGGCACTACAGCTCTAAGTCTTCGAAGGACCATAATCAAGGAAAGAAAGTGAAAGTCAACTGTAATTTAGCTGACTAGCTCTCAGCTGATATTACGACAACTTATACGAGTGCCAAGAATTCGGCGACGCCGGCTTCGCAGTCGGAATAGCGCTCTACTATCCGCAGTGCATCTCCCTCGAGCAACAGCACGATGGCTGCACATAAGAGAGGGCTGCACATTAGAGAACGTTGTAGTCAATAGGAATCTCTGCTTTCTTGTCGTCCTGCGGCGGTGTCAGCAATTTCCTAAAGACTGGATGATTCACGCTGCTCGTCTGGATCACGAGTAGCATGCGGGCAATAAATGATTTCGCTGCGACATGTTCGATTAACTCATGATCCCTTGACCCGTCAAACTCCTTGAAGGCGGATGTTATCACGGTTATGACAACATTCGGGTCGTTGCCCTTCGTTCTCGGTGTGATTGTCCCCGGAAAATAGTGCTGTTCGCGGGGAGAATTAACGAAAGACCTCCTAGAAGATTCCGCCATTCTTGGTGACTCATCCAGAATGTTCTTCGCACTCAGTCGCGACATAGACATATGAATATGCTCTGCTGACTATATTACGCGCCCACCCAAAGGCGTGTGGGGTCCCATAACCTGTCGTGCTACAACGCGGTTGTGTTGTGTAAGAAGTGGTCTACGTCACAACCGTAGGTTGGGACTCTGCCCGACCGAAATTGAACTTGTGCGTGTAGCAAGATCACTCATTGTTCTACTGGACACGACCGACCGACTTTTTTTGCCACAATCTATCGCATTGAGGTTATCGCGCGCACCGAAACGCAGTCACGACACTCGGCGAGCGCGTAAGGCGCAACTGACCGTCGAGCCCGAGCGTAGGGCACGAGCCGCGTCCGAAACGTCTACGGGACGGCCAGGTTTAGGATTTAGGGGTTAGGGTTTAGGGTCGGCGAAGACATGCGCGACGGGGCGTTCCGCACACCCATTCAAATCCGTCTCCGAGCGCGAATATTTAGCGCGGTCCCAGCAGGTGTCGCTAGTAGAAACGTCCAAACCTACGTCGGAAGAGCATCTCTCTCACCGAGCGCGCGGGCTGCAGCGCGTGGGAACGCGGCGCAACTCGCGATGCGGCTGGCTCAGCAAGTGTGTGACAACGTTCACACTCATGTGGGATACATCATGAGCCAGGGCCATTGCTCATTGCGTGGCATTTCCCGAAAGTGATGCGCGCGCGGCCGCAGGGATAGATATTATTCCTGCAGTTCTTTTACGGGAAACACCGGTTCGCAAAGCTCTATCTGCGCGCGCAACCACGAAGTTCGCACCCCGGAGCCGAACCACAAACATAATGTCCAGTTTGTCATGTCTTCTTAATCAGTGAGCTTGCTGCACGCTTTGGTCGTTATCGATATGGCCCGGGTCTTGGCGCCCAGAACACAGTGTGAACGACCCGGTCGTCGTGTCTCGAACTCCGAAATCCGGTCGGCATTGCTGAAAATGTGTTTACCAAAAACGCCAGAGGGTCCGAAAACGCGCCCTGGGCGGCGATTCCGACGATGTGCGTCGGGAAAATGGCGGTGGACGATCACCGCAGGTGTGTCAGGGACTCGCTAGGACAGTCTCAGTGGTGATTTGTCCACCGCAGGCGCCTGTCAACCACCAAATCCGAGCGATGATGTATCCGGTCGGCAGGACCCGGGCTAGATCGAGTATGCCTGGAGGGGGGGAAGTTGAATCTCGGTGGGGCAGAATCATACCCTAAGACTACTGTAATAAAGCAGGTCCATGACGCTTCCATGCTGCACCATCCTCTACTGACAGAGGCCGGATGGCCAATGTCAGTATTCGGACGGTCACTGATATGGGTGCACGGATCTCAATCATTACACTTAGTCCAGCGTAGAAATTGAGAGACAGAAATAAAAGTGTACGAGGCAGGGTCTGCCTAACAGTGCAATTAACGCTCAGTGCTTATATGATGGAGTCGAATGTTACTTTTAGGAATTTGCAACCAAAATGACACGGAATCGCAATTGACCCAAGATCGGTTGATCGAAAGCTTCGCAACGTGAAGCTGCATCTTCCGCGCGAGTTGTCCACGCGATGGCGCCGGGACTCGGGCCGCAAAGAGTGACTGAGGAGGGTGATCAACTACCGTGGTCACCGTGGATGGTGCTGTGTTTCAAGATGTCGCGCGCATATTCCGTTTCCATCTTGCCCATTGCGCATCGCGCTGATGCGCGCGACGGAGCACCGCGCAAAGTGACCTAAATATCGTATTTTCATCGCGAGGCTCCTATCAACGGCGTGGGCATTTGACCGTAAGAAGGTTGGCTCCCATAGGCTGACCCTGCCTCGTACCAGGTACGGGCAAACGTTCGACGAAAGAGAATGTCAATACTGACGTGATTAAATACGAGTTGCTAGAAGCAGCTTAACATAATTTGCCAAAGATTACGTCGTTTGATCCAGATCCTTAAATTCGTTTCCTCTGAAATTTAACCAACGATGGTCATTCGATGTTCTTTATTCTACAGACTATTTTACTGATTTTGATATTTAGTTCACGCCCCCCCTATTTCTCGGTTTCGACCCAAAAATCATACGGACGAAAGTTTGACTAAATATTCTTGGGTCAATTCTTTGCCAAAAGTATTTTTACCCCCCACTCAGTTCTAGAAGTAAAATGTTCGAAACTCTTTCTCGTGCAAAACTCTCGTCCCCCCCCTGCGTCTATTCGCGCTTCTCGGCGATTGTTCGAACGGAATGTCGAGCTTGTATTATCACACACCAGCTCTGTGTTTTTGGGCCAAAACATAATTGCGCCTCCACGCCATTAAGTTGCGTTTCAGGGCGACTGTCAACATTTCGTTCGCACGAGACGCAGGAAAATCCAGAAAAAAATGCAAAGAAAAACACGCTTTACACTCAAGCCTTTTCGATGATACAGTGCAAAGAGTCAAGAAACGAATACGGGAGAGCGTAACCTTAAGGAATCGATAAATGATCATGGCATGTTTCATTCGTCAGCCACTGACATTTTGAGGAAGGGTATGGTTTATCAACATAGTAATTATAACAATGTATATCCAATCACCTGCGGCCATTACTGCAGTGAATGCGCTTTCTACTGCCAGACTCACTGCTTCAAACGCACATCGTGATTCACATGCTGTTGAAGCCGTAGTTGATGATGCGGCCGATCTGACTGAAGCTGATATATTACTCGATATTGAGACTGCTAATGCAGCTGACAAAAATGCTGCAAGGAATTCAGCTGAACCCGCATCCGCTGCTTCAGCGGCAGCGTACAATTATGAAGTAGCAACCGCCTCACTTATTGTACAGATGGTGATATAATTACAGCGTCTGCTGCGTATGTTTCAGGAATTAGAAACGCATTGAGTGATCGTAGTGACGTAATTGCAACTCCAGATGAGGAGCAGGTTGCCAACGCAGCGGTGACAAGCGCAACTGAAGGCGGCAAGTTCGAGCACAGACTTAAAGTCATATTTAGGTGGGTTGGCATATACATTTACAACAAGACGAAACGAATTGAATAAACATTGATAATGTTAACTGACTGAGCTTATTCTCCTTCACTCCGCAACACAGATTTCGTTTGCCATAAATAAGATGTCGCCCACATGTATTTGCTTTTCGGGCGCACAATCTCCGGAGTCCTGTTCGTTGATTGTCCAGTTGACTCACATCTCATTTGCTTGTCTGACATATGTCCTTTATCTTTATCATTTGAGAAATCTACATCGTTTTTCATCTCGCGTTTAATTGAACCACGGAACCATGTTATTGGATAGAGTCGATAAGTTTCCGTTTAAACTATTTCCGTTTAAAGTGTTCTTAAAGTTATTATTTCCATTCAAATTGATATCATTCCCAAGTGTAGCATCATAGATTAAGATTTTATTCACAGTCGGTTCATTTGTTACATGCATTTCCACTGAAGCGATATTGTTGTGTACAAGGGGTTCCGAGTTATTTATAATAACACTTTTGAGGTCCCGTCGTTGGCAATCAACCGTTTTGCACAAAACAGTTCCAGCAGTACAATCCATAAAGTTTGCGTTAATTTCATTGACATCAATTATGTCCTTGTCTTCAGTAAAGACAACATCATTTATATATGTATGTCCCTTCACCCAACGGGATGTGTAGAGTTAGATGTTCCCATACCTACATACTCCCCCAGTTCAGTTCCGTAAAACCATCCCTGTTCTTTGAATCGCCATATTTTGGAAGCTTCCGAAGCCTTAGTGGAATTATTATCATTAGCCCTTCTGGTATCTTCTCCGGGTTCGAAGACTGGCATGTCAGTCGATGAGCATTCCATTTTCGTCTGTCTTCCTTCACCGAATCGACCCGTTACAACTTTCATGTCTCCTCGTTTAACCATGTATTCTGATTTGCGCTATACTGTATACCTATACGTATCTGTTCGATCCCACATTGTTTGTCATAAAGAATAATAGATCTACCATTACCGACGTATAAATCACCAGATATGTATCTGTACTGGATCTACAAGTTGAACCTTTCCCAGCATTTTTGCTACATCCCGCTGAAGTTTCCAGAATCTTCGGCGCTGATACTTTCACAGTGGACGCACTGGAATTAATCTTGAGATGATATCGATTTAAATACACTGGCGCATGTGTATTTCATACTGTCCAGTTGTTTTCGTGCTATTCTCACTTTCATTAAATGTTAAGGTGTTTTCAGAATCAGCCGCAGAGTCTTGGGCGCCTGTGTCAAATCTAACGGCGTTACACGCATGAATTTGTTGATCTTCTGATGTACTTTCATCAGCGGGAGTGTGCAGTTCATTGGTTACGATCGCGTCAAATTGCGACGGCATTAGTTCCGATAGAACGTCATACGATGTAACTATATGCGAATACAATGTTCCAGTGTCAGTGCAGCTCTTATAAGTTTATTGTATGATGGAAAAATATATGTAACATGTGAAACTAAACAGTTTTGGTTACAGTGGCTTCTCCTGAATTGTGTTCAAATTACAGGAGTGTGTTGGGTATGAGCTCTGACAGATAATTATGAAAAAAAAAATGAATGACTGTCTTTTCCATGTTACTGTCAACAGACTTGTACTTGTTTCGAGCGATAGCAGCACGAAAAGAGTTTAAAGCACTTTCGCTTCAGTATTCTCGTAGTTATTTGTTCAAAGATTCCTGAATAATAATCGTCTGATTTGTTATGAATTATCAACAATGATGATGAAAAAAACAAGTGGAATTTTATAGATATCATTATATGGTGGATTTCATCGGCGCGCTGTATCGTGGGCGCGGGCGCCCGCCTCTGCAAGCGCCTTTAATGGCCAGTCATTATGGATGTGCGGTCACAAGCGTGACGAGGTGGTGCCCCCCGTGCCGTCAAAAACGAGTGAATCGCTCGGCACTCGCGGTTTTGAGCCCGGCGCAGCCCCCTTGGGTTGACTGGAGCTCGATTGTCGCAGAGCGCACGTGACACGCATGCGGCTTGCCTAGCGCGGCGATGTCCCGGCCACGGTCGCCGCGTTTAGACATTCTCGCTGGGCCCGCTGCGTGGGATTCCTTCGCCCCCTGCCGTAATAGGCGGGGGCCCGTGCCTCGGCAAATGCCATCAGGGATTGCACGCGCCATCGTTTATAAACGCCCATTGGATGTAAATGTCAGCGCGGTTTTTTAAACGCACGCCCCCGTCTC
>Ga0307488_10004656_pt1 | contig 11431 bp, 20 predicted proteins | sample SB02metaG_FD_202248 | JGI IMG/M metagenome (GOLD analysis project Ga0307488, IMG submission 202248) | Sea-ice brine microbial communities from Beaufort Sea near Barrow, Alaska, United States - SB 0.2 | ecosystem: Environmental > Aquatic > Marine > Coastal | place: USA: Alaska | collected...
TGGGAGGCGGTGGCGGCGGTGGCGATGACGGCGGGCGCCGACTAGCAATTGAGGGGTTGGAGCCGCGGCCTCTCTACGTCGCGTGTTGCCCTAGTTCCTCAGTCGCACTAGTGTCTGTTCGGGAGTGCCAAACTCTGGCCTCATATACAAGGGTGTGGATCAAAACTTTTTTGGGGTATTGATTGAGTTTGATTCTCAACTTGCTCCTATCGATTGATGTTGATGGTGTCATGGTTTTTTTTTTTTTGATTGATGTTGATGCTAGTAACATCTTAAAATCAATCGGTTCGGAATCGATTGTCGCCCTGCCTGAAAAGCACTAACATTTGCCCAAAATCGACGTTGGAATCGTCCCAAATTGCCCAACATTGTCCAAAATCGACCGAACGGGGTTTAGGGATTGTCGCCCTCCCTCACAGGCACTGACATTTGCCCAGAATCGACATCGAAATCGTCTCAAATTGCCAAAATTGTCCGAAATCGACCAAACTTACCCAAAATCGCCTCGCGAAACATGTACGCCAAGTATCGATTGTATGATGCACCCATTGATGGGATTAAGCAATTTTGCTATGAGTATTGATCGATGTTGATACCTATCCATTTCTTTCATCGGCTGCCATTGATTGAATTTGATACTGAATAAACCCAATGATTCTTGATGATTAATTAGACTTTGATCCACACCCTTGCTCAGATAGCAACGCGCGCCGCCGCCGCCACCGCTGCTACCACCAACACCACCACTCTTCATTACCATGAACCATGTAGCGAGGCACCGCGAGTGCGTGGAGTACCGCGTCAAGCTGAGCCGGGACGGGGACAAACTTCAGCGTGGCCGCCTGCGAGGTGTTGTTCGAAACGACCTTTGCGGGTCGGGGCAGGGCCGCGGGGATTGCGGCTCAACCGCTCGCGCTCGTCGGCTCCCCCCCGAACCACGTGAAGGTCGCGCTGTGGTGCTACCGTGAGGCGGCTGAGGTCCACACGCACCGGGGGGGCAGACTTGCTGGGTGCCTCCCCACCGGACAGGGAGTGAAGCGGGACCCCGCGCAGGCTGTTGTTTGATATCAGCAGGCTGCGGACCTGGGAGGAGACACCATCTCCAAAGCTGCAGCTCTGGGCGCTTTGCTTGTGTAAGGTGCCGCGCGCGCTGCGTCACGAAAGGGGCGCGGGCTTGCACTCGCGTGCCAGGCTCACCCGAGGCCTTAGTACGGTGCTTTATAAAGTCGCTACTTGGAGGGAGAGGGCGTGCCACTGGACCGTGGAGAAGGTCGGACGCCACCTTGGAGTGACTCTTTGCGGCAGGTCATCACGCAAGGAGATGCGGCGACATCTAGTGCCTAGTCTGTAAAGCTCTAGTATCCTAGTACTTTAGTACTTACGTTTGGCGAGTCGTGACTCGCCAAACGTAAGTACTAAGATACTAGTACTAGTACGCTTTACAGACTAGGCACTAGGGCCCACGCAGTTGCTCTCGCGCAGTGCTAGACGGCGGGTTAAACTCAGTGTCGGGTCTGGTATCGAAGGTATGGTATCGAATCCCGTTCGACCAATCAGAACTGTCCGTTTCCAAATCGCACCGACCGACTCGCCGACTGTCCGACTGGGTCGCTATCCTTGAGTAAACAGACCCTCGATTTCGAGGAGATAAGGGTGATTAGTCACCCCTACACTGAGTTTAAGGCGTCGGTGGAGGCCGACACAGTGCAGTCGGCGTTGTGGTGCCAGTGGGTGGCGACGGGTAGTGACGAGAAGGGCATCAAGTTAATGCCAGTCATCCGGAAGTAAGAATGATCTCTGCGGAACGGCGCCCGCCCTCGATTAAGGTTTGCAACCGCTGCCGGAAGGTGCGCTACTGCGATGCCGCGTTTCAGGCGGAGCACTGGAACCAGCAGAAGAATTGGACAAGGGGCGCTACCGCCGTGCCGCGGACGGACCAGAGGCACGTGGTGGGTGGTCCGCCGGGGTCCTCTCGTGCAGTCCATGTGAACTCAAAATTTACATCTCAATTTACAAGAGCTACTTTTAGCACAACGCCACATCACTTGCGCCCGCCGCCGCACCCGAGGCTATGGCCGGATTTGAGCGCCAGCGCGAGGTAGGCTATAGTGGCGAGGCACACGAAGAGCGCGGCGAGCGCTCCCGCGTCGCGCGCCACGTGCTGGGGGTCCAGCCCGAACAGGTTCAGGTACGTCTGCCCGGATACCCTCACGCAGGGCCCGGCGGCAGAGTGACAAGATATGATCCGATATCGATATGGGAGATCGATATGGGAAATCGGTATGGGAAATCATCCTAGATATCGATATGGGACATGGGCCAATGATATGGGAGATGACAGTATCGATATGGTCATCCTCCATATCGATATGATGACCATATCGATACGGGATATCTTGTCACCCTGCCCGGCGAATCCCGGCACCACGCTCAACACGTTACTGGGCTGAAGAGAGAGATAGAGAGATAGAGAGATAGAGAGACGCTTTCGCGTGTATCGGGAGGCACCGTGCTTTCGCCCTGGCCCCACGTACGTCACAGGGTGGCGCCGAATCAAGAAACGAAGGTATGCAATGAGAAAATAACGACACGAGCATTTATACCCGCTATGATACGTCACAGCTCACGGGGTGGCACTTTACACAGCATACACAACGAGGAAGGGAGATGGATGCTGCCGCGTGTATAAGGAGGCACCAGGCTTTCGCCCTGCTCTCGTAACGAGGGGTTCAGCTTTGAAATGAGAAGGATGACGACGCGGCGAGGCCTAGGGCCCCAGGCCTAGTGCCTAGTCTATGGGCTAGTAACTTCTAGTAACCTGGAGTTTGGTCATGTGGCCAAAAGTCAAATGACTTTTGGTCAAAATCACCAAACGCCTGGTTAATACGGGTAGTACGAGATGCTATATATAGTACGCTTTACAGACTAGGCACTAGCCCTGCCAACAGGACCACGGCCTCTCCCTCGAACTCGGTGTCGAAGAGGAACATCTGGCCGTTCATCTCGTTGGCCAGCATCCCGCCCCACGCGTACCGGTATGGGGACAGCCACTGCGTGTAAAGGTTCAAGTCGAAGGGCTGTTAGGACGTGCTACGTAGGTCGCAGGTTTCAGGCAAAGGGGGGGGTCATTCAGAGTGGGGTCCTAATCGGACACGTAAACGTTTACCTTCATTTCGCTTTTTAGAATTGGACAGAAGATACAAACTAGGTCCACATTTCCAGCAGGATGACAGAATGCGCCTAGGTACAGAATGCGCCTAGGTACAAAACCTGGTACAATTTGATGCGGTTCGTACCTGCAGCCACCGGAGCCCCGGCGCGACGCTGTCAATGTTGACCAGAAAACCTCCGAACATCGCCGAGAGAAGCAGAGCGGAGGTCGCCGTGAAGTAAGGCCCAGCATCGTCCATGTCACGTCCATGTCAGTATGCCCGTTATACGAAACATCACGCCAGTCGTTTCGGTCACTGTCCCCCTCTGTCTGATGAAAGAGGAGACAGACGTGTCCGCGCGTATATGAAGCATCGCGCGTTCGCCTCGCCGCCCGTCCCTTCGATTGTTATTTTAGACGCTTGCATTAATTGTTGCGGGGGCTCACCGTGAGGTTGGCGACGGCGGGGGAGGGCGCGGCGAGGCTGATGAGGGCGCACAGCGCCGCGGTACACATCACGAAGAGCAGCAGCAGGCCCAGGAACGTGAAGAACGCCGCCGCGCTCACCCGCAGCCCCATCATGAAATCTGGGAGTTGGGTTCAAGTTGGCACTCAGGATGTTAGCTTCATGTAACTGTTCACTGAGCTGAGTTGTCGGGATGTCAGATTACCGTCGACAGGATGCTAGGTTCACGCTGTAGGAGATTTGTTTCAAGTACGGGGGATAGGCGAGATTCTGGTTCCTTCTGATACACCCGGAAGCGTCTGTCTATCTGTATATCTCCGGTTTTCAAGTGAACGGGTTTCTTACAAAATATGACGCCGTAAACGGCGGCGGGAGGCAGGCGGAGTGCGGCGATGTCGACGGTGAGCGCGGCGAAGACGTAGGCCCCCGCGCCGTGGTACGCCGCGCGGATCTCGCAGGTGCGGACCGTGGCGTCGGCGGCCAGCCGGTCAGCGGCGGATATCGAGGCCAGGCCGGAGGGTCATGATAGGGTTAGGGTTTAGGGTTTAGGGTTTAGGGTTTAGGGTTTAGGGTTTAGGGTTCAGGGTTTAGTCGGCGGCGGACACCGAGGCCGGCCCGGAGGGCGGAGGGTCCTTGAGACCAACCACTCGAACCTAAATCGGAGTGTGACTTACCTTCAGGGTGAATGCTGATACGGATGCCCAAACTCAGTTATTGGAAGACAACATCCGTCGAGTGCTTGGTTTGAATATCCCCCCTACCAGGCCCAGGAACACCAGCGTGAAGAACATGCCGCCCGCGCGGTTCTGAAACCCCGAGAGTCAGGCCCGGCATTACTTGAAGGTATATGGTGAGATCACCATATTCAGTGTCGTCGTATTAGGTGATGTGACCACATTGACTCCCCCCCCTCCCTGATTGTAAGGCTAGATGGAGGTAAAGCGTCTGCGCGTTTTAGTAGGTGGTCACTCCGCCACACTGCGCAATGCATGCCCGAGCAACCGCACCCGTTGCCTGTTCGGGCATATTTACGTGTCATACTATGAGGTGATTTGACTATCCTTTGCCACCCTATGACCCCCTGGGGTTTAGGGTTGGGGGTTTGGGATTTAGGGTTTGGGGTTCAGGGTTTAGGGTTTAGGAACCATATATAGGTAATTGACGTGGATGACACCGGGCCTTACCCGCGAGGGTCTTTGGGGCGTTGAGGTAGAGCACACCCAGGAGGAGGCCAGTGAAGGCGGCGACGAGGAGGTGCGCGAGGAGCAGCGAGGGGTCGCGCGCCACGGTCAGCGCCGACCGCTGCAGCAGCACGCGCGCTTCGGTAAGGCACGACCGCGTGGGGCGGGGGGGGCTGGGAGACCCGGCCCGGGCGGCGGGCCCCACGCGGTGCGGCTTGCCCCCGCTATGGCCGATGGTGATGCTGCCATCGCCCTCGCCGGCAGCCCCCACGACAACGACGCTGACAGCATTTGCCTCCCGCAGGGACCTCCATTGACCGCCCGCAAGGACCTCTACATCCGGCGCCGCCGCCACCTCCACCGCCGCCGACACCACCATCTCCGCCGCCACAGGCGAGCCGCCCCCAGCACCGATGAGCAACGCGCGCCTCTCCGGGTCACTGGCGACATCCAGCATCCACTCGCTAATATGCACGAACTCTGCGCCGGGGTCCGCCGGGTCGTCCACGGGGCACCCCAGCCCCAGCGCGGTGCAGGACCAAAATCACAACGATCGCCATGTCACTCAATGCCATTTTTCATGTCAAATTCCAGAATAGGATGAACATAAGGTAAAGAGAGCCTAATATGCGCTAGTAGTGAGCCAGCACACCTCAACATCTGCCCCACACACTGGCCCTGCCCGATATGAATTCTCATGCAGCTCAATACACGAGGGTAGGCAAGTGTGGTGAATAACGTGACGTCTGACGTGGCGACTTTCTTTTTGAATGTCCCTGCCGCGGCAAACTGTCCCGCCGCCGCCGCCGCCGCGCCCGCCCACAACACCTCTCCTGCGGCCTACACCTCAGGTCAAAGAAACGCTCGCCAGCACGGCTTAGCTTGCCATCAAATAGAATATATGAGGTAGAGAGAGAGGGAGAGAGAGAGAGTGAGAGAGCGAGAGACGCTTCGGCGTGGATAAGGTAGCACCAGGCTTTCGCCCTGGCCCCAGCCTGTACAGTACTCAATAAGCTAATAAATGAGGGTTGAATAAATGTGGTGGGTGAATTCATGATGTGGCGAACATGATGTGTGTGACCTTACCATGAGCATGACGCGGTCGAGGGCGCGGAAGGACCTGGGGCTGGGCTGGTGGATGGACATGACGACGACCCTGCCCCGGCCGCGGCTGGCCAGGCCGCGCAGTGTCACCGCCACCATGGAGGCCGCCGCCGCCGCGTCCAGCCCCGACGTCGGCTCGTTGTAGCGGCGCAAGTTGAATTTGAAAGCAAATGTTGAAAGCACCTGATCATATTTTAGTTTCAAGAGATTGCTCCGGGCGCTTTCAACGTGGATTTGATAGGGTCAAGCTGCACTACCCTACCTCGTCCAGAACCAGCACGTCCGGCGACGTCACCAGCTCCATGCCCAACACCAAGGCCTGTAACATCATGTACTTGGGCCCTCATTTATTGAGTTTTGTTTTCTTTTCTTTTTTTCACGTTCATCGAGCCCAAGACGCTTCACATGGTGAGCTCAACCAACCCTCTCCATAATTTCAAGCGAACCGACCTCAGCCTGTCAAGGTTTATGGCCGAATCGAGGAGCCAAATGGCATCCTATGACGTTGCGAGTGATATCTGCCAGGCCCATTGCGCGCCGCGTCATCAGGCGCATTTGGACCCTTGGTTTTGAGTTACATGGCATGCTAATTTGTGGCGGAGCTTCATCAAGCAGGCCCTGCCCACCACGGTGCGGCGGCGCTCGCCGCCGCTGACGCCGCGGGACCCGGTGCCGCCGCTGCCGCCGCCACCGGGCAGGCACCCCGCGATGCAGGCGACCATGCCGCCGCCGCCGCCGCCGCCGCCACCCTCGTTGGCTTCACCGATGCGGCTGTGGGCGACGTGCGAGAGGCCGAGCTCCTCCAGCACGGCGAGGGCTTTGGCGCGCTTGTCCACCGCGGGGGTCCACCACGGTAGTCGCAGCTCGGCCGAGTACAACACCGCAAAGTGGGGCCCCACCACCGGGTGAGGAGTGCCAACCGCGTCATATCATGGCACCTAACTCAATGCACGAGGGTCTGCAATGCGGTGGCAGACATGGCGAACGCTGTCTACGAGGAAGCAGGAGAGCGGGTGATCAAGAGACAGACGCTTCTGCGTGTATGCGGAGGCTCCAGGATTTCGTCCTGCCCCCCGTGACCCATGACGAGGCGAGCGTTGTTGTTTATCTGGCCCTGCCGTTTCGAGCATGGTGAGGAAGGGCAGTAAGTTGTCCTCCTGCGGCACCATGGCGACGGCGCGGGCGAGCGCGTGCGGGTGCTGAGGGGCGCCGCCGTCCAGGGTGACGGCACCGGAGGTGAGGCGCAGGCCGGCGGCGGCATCGCCCGGCGAGGGGCTGCGGCCGGCGATCACGCGCAGCAGCGTGCTCTTGCCGGCGCCGCTCGGGCCCAGCACCGCCAGTATCTCCCCGCGGCACGCGCGGCCCCAGCACAGGGCCTTATACCACCTCCCGTGCTACTCGTGGCTGAGATTACATACCTTCGAGGCTGTCGCATTCGAGGCACTAGATTTGGATGACTTGACCACGTTTCACGTCAAGAATGGCTCTAGGTGAGCTCAAAAAGGAACTAGTGTGCGACCCTGCCGGAGATGTGGTTGAGCAACACCTTCCCGCCGCGCCCCACGGAGGAGTACGTGCCGCCGCCGCCGCCACCGCCGCCGCCGCCTCCGCCGCCGCTGACACCGCCGTTGTCGATGCTGTGTTCACTCGCCCCCCGCCGCTGCCCAAAGCATCCCGCAGGGCGCTGCATCACGCACGTGATGTCATCAAAGGCCAACACGTCCACCCCGCCCGTGGTTCCGTCCCCCTCCGCCGCGGCGTGCGCCACGAGCCTCCGCCGCTGCGCCTCGCGCAGCACCCACCCGACGACAGCGGCAGCAGCCAGCGCCATCAACCAGGGCCTGCTAGATAAAACGCTCGCCACGTCATAGGATGTCCTTAAAGTCAGGAAACAAGGGTGCAACATGCGTGTCGATGACGTGACGCGCAATATCTGCGAGGTCCTACCGCGAAGACGAGCGGCACGACGACCGCGGTGGGAAACTTCTGGCGCCCGCTCACCGACTTGTCTCCACCAATCGGGACGAACGAGGGCATTGCATCAGCGGCGGCGGCGGCGGCTGCTCCCTCTGCGGCGGCTCCCTCCTCGTAGGGACCAGTAGACAATTGCAGCAACGTCATTTAACAAATATTTCCAATTTTCGTCTCTGGATTTAAATGGCATCCTATGACGTGGCCAGCAATGGCAAGCAATGTCTGCCAGGCCCCGCCGATAGTGCGGCAGCTCCAGGCACCGCCGTCAGTGCAGCAGCTCCACCAGCGGCTTCGTTTGCGGTGGCGTTTGAGCCGAGAGCGGTGGTGTTGGCGGTGGCGTTGACACCGAGAGCGGTGGTGTTGGTGGTGGCGTTGACACCGAGAGGCAGGGCCTCACACCAGTTTCCTGGTCAGCTTACTATCTTGAGCTAGCTTGAGTATCTTCGAACGATTACGCTGATACAACTCGAGCGGTTTCAGTCGTGAGAGAGATATGCTTCCGCGTGTGTAAGGAGGCATCAGGCTTTCGCCCTGGCCTTTGTGAAGTAACTGCTGGTGTGAGGCCCTGCCGGAGGGAGGCGGCACCAGCCCGGCCGCTTCGACAGGTAGGCCCCGACAGGTGGGCCCTTGACAGGGCTGCCCCGCCGCCGCCATGTATTCCTGCACGCACGGCTGCTCATTCACGCACTCCCGGTTCACCGCCAACATACCCGCGAACGTCACGCCGTGTGACATCAGCACCACCGCGTTCTTCAGCACGCACGTCCGGAAAGGAATCGCGTCGGGGCCAATGACAGAGTAATTTGCTTCTATCAGCCGCTTTGAGACATCGCAGACGCATTGGACGCACAGGTCGGCCACCAGGGCCTTACACCAGTCCACGCTTGCCGTTTCAGTGTAACTTTTAATCTCAGTCTCCGACCAACACGTCTCTCTCGACCAACACATGAGGGCCCGGGCCCTCAGCGTTACACGGAACGCGGAGACCGGGTTTATAAGCGCTCATAGCCAGCTACGAGTAGCTGTAGGAGAGCGAAGAGCTTGACCGGGTTCCAGGGAAACAAGAGTTGCTGCAGAGGGACAGACGACAGAGTTGCTGGGACGCGTGTTGCTGCAGAGTTGGCGGGCACGAGTTGCGCAGAGTTGCCCGGACAAGACGAAGAACGCTCGGCTACTCGGACGGAACTAGACGTAACGCCAGGTTCTGCGTCCCGCTCGGTGCGCGGCGGCGTGCGACGGCACCCTCTGTCCTCTTGGTTCCCTCAAACGCGTTGTCAGCTCGCTCCCTGGCTCCCTGGCTCTCTGGCTGAAACGGGGGCTAGCTAGTGTCTGAGGCCCTGCCGGGCGCGTTGGGGTCGCTGCAGGTTTTGCCGAGGCCGTCGTCCAGGCGCACGCGAGAGATATCCACCGGGCAGTCGCCGGTGTTGCTGCCGCCCAGCTGCGCGCGCGCAGAGGTCGTTGCCAGCGCGAGGAGGAGCAGCGGAGAAGCAACAGTGGATACGGAGTGACGGAAGGGGGCGGAACGGAAGGAGGCTCCTCCTGTTGCTGCTCCCCTGTTCCGCCGGGGGCGAGCTAGGCAGGCGACAGCCATGCTGCCAGCGGCGGCGCGGGTTGCTCACGAGCGGCGTGTGGCGTGGTGTGAGGGAACGAATGGCACGTGGAGTTAGTTGCCACGTCAACTTCGACAGCTCGAGTGTATCGAGGCAGCAGCTCTCCCTCGTTTGACCGCACCGCTGAGCGGCTGCCGGTTGCCGGTTTGAGCAGAGGGGTGCCGTGCCGTTGCGTTGCCCCCCAACGGATCTGCGCAGAATTTCCTGGAATGCGTATAATCATTGAACGCAGCGGCTCCAACGCTGGCACAGCGCGCGCCCTGCGCAGCACTCGACGATGGCGTCGTCGTTGTCCTCCTCACGCAAGAAGGCGCTGGAGGCGGCCGACCCTCAACACCGCATTGCCGAGCTCGTCAAACTGACGTGCGAATCCGGGGGGCCCGCTCCCGACCCCGAGCTGCTCAAGGCGCTGAAGCGCGAAGTGCGTGGCAGCGACGCCGCGATGCACCGCGCGCACCAGGCGCTGCTGGTAGGGGGCCTGGGCAGAGGTTGCTCAGTCATAGGATGCCGTTCAACTCAAGCAACGAGGGTTCACAGTGCGTGTGTCGATGACGTGGCGAGCAACTTTCGCTGCTGGTAGGGGGCCTGGCAGAGGTTGCTCAGTCACAGGATGCCTCCAACCCAAGCAACGAGGATTCACAGTGTGTGTCGATGACGTGGCGAGCGACTTGCTGCCAGGTCCTAGCTGCCGGGCGCCCTCAAGCACAAAACCTGTAGCCCGCGGTTACACGCCGTGGCCGTCTGCGGTAGAGCCTGGCAGACATCGCTCGCCACGTCACAGGGTGCCATTTCAACAAGGGTTCACAGTGCGTTTCATGACGTGACGGGCGATGTCTGCCGGGCCTTAGTCTGAGATGAGCTCTTCACCCGCTCCGCGCTTTTCCGAAGCCTGCTGTTGGACACGCTCGACGTGTTCCTGCGCCGCGCCGTGGGCATCGTTGGCACGGAGCACGCGGCGTTGCCGGGCAGGGACTTACGCTCGTTCAGTTCTCAGCTCAACTCGAGCGCTTTTTATGGGATAGGGGGTGCGCTTAGGGGTTGTGTAGTCTGTGCTAAGGGAGTGTCAGGGGGTGTTGAGGGTGTGTAGGGTGTTTTTGTGTGTCAGACGCGGCACAAGTTGAGCTGAAAAGTGAACGAGTGTAAGCCCCTGTTGCCGGGTCCGCCGCAGGAGACGGAGCACCTGGTGGGCCGCGCGGTGCAGGTGCTCGCGGCGTGGTGCGACCGCTTTGGGGTGCACTACCCACGGTTGGGCCTGGCAGATGTTGCTCGCCGCGTGATCCCTGTAGGATGCCTTTCATGTAAAGAAAGGAGGGTTGTAAATACGTTGGATGACGTGGCGGGCAATATCTGCCAGGCCCTAACCAGGGGCTGGGGATAGCGCGCGCGTTCGTGGCGGACAGCCTGGGGTCTCAAGCCCCCGCGGAGATAGCGGCGGGTGCGCGGAGGGAGGCGGAGGACATGGAACGGCGGGGCTGATTGTACAATAACGCCCGCCGCGTCTTCCCGCACGTTTGAGACCCTTGCTTCTTGAGTGAAAGCCGTGATGTGACACGGCGAGCATGATTTGTCTGGCGTGTCTGGCGCATCATCTTCCGCGTTGTAGACCCTCGTTTCTTGCGTTGAACGACATCCTAGGGCGTGGCGAGCACAATAGGCCGATTTCGGTACATCGCTTCCCGCGCCGAGCGCTGACGCTTTGTCCGCAACTCTGTATGGGCATTCAACCTGGCGCCCGCTTTTACGCGCGAAGCGCTGACGCTTTGCCCGCAACTCTGTATGGGCATTGCACCCAGGCAATATATCGAAATCGGCCTATTGAGATGGCCCTAGGGAGCGGCGGACGCAGGCGCAGGCGCGCGCGAAGTGGCGGGTGATGGAGGCAGAGCTGCCGGCGCTGAGAGGTGACGTGGCGGAGTGCACCCTGGCCGTCAACGAGTGCCTCACT
>Ga0307488_10004659_pt1 | contig 11426 bp, 6 predicted proteins | sample SB02metaG_FD_202248 | JGI IMG/M metagenome (GOLD analysis project Ga0307488, IMG submission 202248) | Sea-ice brine microbial communities from Beaufort Sea near Barrow, Alaska, United States - SB 0.2 | ecosystem: Environmental > Aquatic > Marine > Coastal | place: USA: Alaska | collected 2017-05-06
TCAGGCGCTGGGTATGCACCAATTATTAACGTTGGCGCAGCATCAAACGATGTTAACGAAGTAAAAGCACCGTTTAGTAATTGTGGAAACCAAGTAGATTTATACGCAGCTGGCGAAGGCATTCAAAGTAGTTTGCTCACAGGTGGTGTAGCTGATGCTAGAAATGGCTCATATCGTTTAGGAAAATACCAAGGAACGAGTATGTCAGGACCACAGGTTGCTGGCGTAGCTGCATTACTTGTTGAGGCATGGCCAAACGCATCTCAAACTGAAATTCATGCGTGGTTGGTAGATAATGCAGCGACTGATGTAATGTATGACTCAGGAACAGACAACGGGATGGACCAAGCCAGTTTACAAGGTAGTGCAAATAAGTTTTTACGTTGGGTTAATCAACGACCAATTAATGGTAATACGTTCCCAAAGAAAAACTTTAAAGCAAGGCCTGCGTCTGGGAAAATGTACCCAAGACCTAATATACGTAGAAAAGGTTAGTGAAATTGTTTATAAATATTAGAAATAAAGCGGGTTAGGTGATATGTCAGAAGTACTTACTACAAAACTAAAAAATGATACGACTAGAATGTTTTTCCAAGACATTCAGGATAATGACTATTATGTTTTTGTTTCATCCGTATCAACGGGCGTGACGCGCGACAGTGCATCTAATTCACAATATAGTAGAAATCAATTTTTAGAAAACACTGTGTTTGGTAAAAAGATTTTAGACACTGATACTAAATTTATGATTAAGTATTACCCTTGGCAAAAAGACGCAGTTTATATTCAATACGATGATAATGTTGATTTAGAAGGTAAACGATTTTATGCCGTTGTCGGACCAAATGATAATGACACAGGAGATTATCGTGTATTTAAGTGCTTATTCAACAATAATGATGGACCATCTGCTGCGCCACCAAACTGGAATCAATACACCACAAACCAAGTCTACAGAACAGCCGACAAATATGTCTGGAAGTTTATGTATGCCATTGAAGCATCTGAGTTTGAAGCATATAATGCCGTTGGTTTTATTCCATTACCATTAGATTTAGTTATAAATCCAGATCCAAATGCCGATGCTAACAATGTAGTTTATGGCTCAGAAATTAGTGATATGTTTATTGATAATCCAATTGATAATAACGGTTACCCTTCGCTTGAAGGTTTCTTGGTTGCATCCCCGTCAAACTCGGGATTAATAACAATTCGTGCTAATAACATCAATCAAATCCAAAACTTTTATACTGGTATGACGCTGTACACAACTAACCCAGATGGCGTATCGCATATCTATAATATTGATACATATACCTTTGACACCGCAACAGGTTATGGTAGAGTTAGAGTTGATGGAACACCAAGAGCAGACGGTGTATCAAATATCGCAACGTGTTCAATTATACCTCGTGTAGAAATACAAGGTGATGGCATTGGCGCAGTAGCAAAAACAGAAGTAGTTAACGGTAAGATAACTAATATAATTATCCTTAACTCTGGCAGCGGATATACTAATGTTACGGCTTCAGTTAAAGATCCTGCATTTGACTTTGCGCCAGAAGATCCAAACTCTATTGATGTTAGAGCTACGTTAAGACCAATCCTTTCGCCTTTTGGTGGGCACGGATATAACTTAATTGACGAACTATACTGTAGTCACATACTCCTTTATGGTTATATTACAGAAACAGATAATAATCTTATTGGCGCTGATGGAAGCTATTCTTATCTTGGCGTTGTTAAAAACCCAGAGTTTGTAAGTGCTTCGGCCAACTCTGCCAATACACCTACAGTATTTGATAACCGAATTGCAATTACGACTGACAATATTGCGTTTGCTATTAAAGATGATTTAATTAAACAATTAGATGATGATAACAAAATAACCTTCACTGGTAAAATTCACGAAGTGGCTGAAAGTTCTAACACAGTATATATTTCTAACTATATGGGTCCATACACCAATACAGCGAATAATGATACATCGTTAGATCCTACTGCGTCCATTGTCAATTCTACAGGTCAGAGAATTATAATAAATAGTCCACAAGCCAACAACACGATTGAATCAGATTACATCCAACGAAGTGGGCAAGTATACTTCATGGAAGATTTTGTTCCTCTCGTCCGTACTAGTACCTCGCGAGAAGAATACAAATTAGTACTAGAATTTTAAGGAAACATGATAGATGCCTATTAACAAAAATTTAAATATTGCTCCGTATTTTGATGACTTTGATATTGAAAAGCAATTTTATAAAATCCTGTTTAAACCAGCATACGCAGTACAGGCTCGCGAATTAACTCAGCTGCAAACTATTTTGCAAAATCAAGTTGAACAATTTGGTGACAATATCTATCAAGAAGGTAGTATCATTAAAGGGTGTAACTTTACAAATCTAAACAGTTTGCAATATGTTAAGCTAACTGATAAAACCGGATTTGACCCAGAGTCATTCTTACCAAAAGTCGAAGACGAAGTGTTATCTGGCGTAACGGTATCGGTCGAAACTAAATTTGAAGTTGTTGGTTCTGTTTCCGGACTTAAAGCATCTATTATTTACGCTGCGCGTGGTTTTGAAACTCGTCCGCCAAATCTTAATACTTTCTTTATTAACTATTTGAATACAAACGAAGCAGGTGGTTATAAAGCATTTATTCCCGGTGAAGAACTTATTATTAATAGGTATCGCTACAATGGTTCATTAGTTATTGAAACAACACTTTCTATCGCAACTACACAGGTAACACAACTTCCTGCACCAACTGGTTTCTCGTTTGGTATTCAAGCTGCATCAGGTGTTATATTCCAAAAAGGTCACTTCCTATTCGCGGCCGAGCAAACACTTATTGTTTCGCCATACAGTAATGCGCCTGACGATCTTTCAGTTGGTTACGAAGTTACAGAAACTGTCGTTAGTTCTTTACAGGATAGCAGCCTATATGATAATGCAAACGGTTCTGAAAACGAAAACGCGCCGGGTGCTGATAGATTTAAAATGGTTCCAACATTAACTGTTAAAGCAACTACACTTGCTGACGTTGATGCTGCATTCTTTACATTAGTTAGATACCAAAATGGCTCAGCAGTTACGCTTAGAGACGTTGCGCAATTTAACTCTATTAACGAAGAAATGGCAAAAAGAACTTACGAAGAGTCTGGCGACTATATCGTTGATGATTTTAACGTATTATTAGAAAGACGTGGCGCGGATCTTACTGCGCTTGTAGGAAAAGGAACAGCATACATTAAAGGTTATCGGGTTAACAACCAAGGCTTCCAAGATGTAGTTATTGATGACGTTACTACTACAACAACACAAGCGAACGAATCAACATCCCTTAACTATGGATCATATGTTGATGTAACGGCAATTACCGGAACTATTGGATTACAATACGAAATGCTAGAGCTACAGCGTTCAAACGGTACTAAAATTGGCGAAGCTTTTGCTAAAAATATTACACCAACAAGATTGTATTTGTTTGGTGTTAAAATGTTATTCCCATCGTTTACATTTGCTAATGTTGAGCGTATCGTTGGTACTGCAGGCGTTATCACAATCCCATCTGGATCACAAATCAAAGGTGCCGGTACATCAGCAATGATATTTGATACTGGCGCAAAAAGTGTTAAAACGCTTAACGATTTAGCAGTTCCTGTACGCGCGCATGCATCAAGTGTTAATGTTACAAGCGATGAAATCGTAATTAACGCCGATGTAAACTCTGACTTTGCGTTAGACCAAAGCGATATTGTTGTAGTTGATGCATCTAATACTCCTATCACCGTGTTAAGCTATACAACTTCATTGAACAACTCAGTCCTTACTATTACTTTAGACCCTGCTGATAACTCAGACCCAGTTGCTGAAGTATATTATAATAAAAGATTAATTAATACTACTGATGCTGAAGCATATAACAAAGTGTTAGTTAATCCTTATGTTAAAACAGTTTGGGGCAATTCTAAAACTCAATATAGTTTAGGTTTCCCGGATGTACACACCATTACAAGTGTTGAAGATTCATCGGGCACAGATTTTACTGATAGCTTTAGATTAAATACAAACCAAAAAGATAATTTCTATGACATCTCGTTTATGGAATTTATTGCAGGTCGCCCAGCGCCAACAGGTACACTAACAATTAAACTTAAAGTATTTAAAATCAACAACTCAACTGGCTCAAATTTCTTTACTGTTGACAGTTATCCAATTGACGACGTAACAGCTGTTCTACCAAGCGAAAAAGTTCGTACATCAGATTTAAAGGTTTTTAAATCAACTAATGGCACATCATACAGAATAAGAGAATGTATTGACTTTAGACCGTATGCTGATCTAGGTGCTGGTGCAAGTTACACTGCTCTTACTCCGGGTTCGGCTGCCGTGATTACAGCTAATGTTGGTGCGGCAAGCCCTGCATTTACTGCTGGTGATTATATTATACCGCAAATCAATGGCAATGTCAATAGTGATATGACTACTTATGCATCAAGAATTGATTCTGTAGTTATTGACTCATATGGTACAGTTAGCGTAATTAAAGGTGAAGAAGAAACAATTCCTCGCCCGCCAAAAGTTGGTGCTGACCAATTTCTCGTTGCGCAAGTTTCCGTTCCTGGGTATCCAGCATTATCTCCAAAAGAAGCCCTTACACAAGATAAGTTATATTACGGTGTAAAAGTTAAGTCTGCTGGAACTAAGCGATATACAATGAGTGATATTGCTAATGTAGAAAAGCGTTTAGATAACTTAGAATATTATATTAGCTTAAGCCAATTAGAAGCAAGTACTCAGGACTTAGCTATCCTAGACGAAAACGGTTTGAGCAGATTTAAAAACGGTTTCATGGTAGATCCATTTAATGATACCGCTGTTTCAAATATGGAAAATCCTAATTTCTCTGCAGCTATCCGCAGTGATACAAAAACACTTACACCAAAGGTAACTACGTTCCCGTTAGATTTAAAATACAAATCAGCAACCGGTTCGTCTATCTTCCCAGATACAAACGACGCTGATATTGCATCGTTAACGCGTAATGCGAATATTAGAGTATTAGGGCAGCCTTTTGCAACAAACTTTAGAAACACTGTAAGTAACTATTGGAAGTATGATGGCGAAGGTTCTATTTCACCAAGCCACGATATGGCGCAAAGTACAGTGTCTAACCCAGTTGTGTTAGATCTTGCTACTCCTTTTAATAATTTAGTTGAAGATTTGCAATCATTTATTCCATTAACACTTGATCGTATTACTAATTCATCTACTTCAAGAAGGAATGTTGGCGGTCGAATGTGGCAAGATACAACAACGCAACAAGTTGAAACAACTTCACTTGTCGCGGCTGCTGGAACACAAAATCAATTAGTTGGCGATTTCGTTTCTAACGTTCAATTTGAACCGTTTATGCGTGCAAGAAATATTAGAGTATTCGCGTCAGGCCTTCGCCCTAGCACAAGACATTACTTCTTCTTTGATAAAATTGACGTTAATGATAACGTACGTCCCGGCACTATAAGTGCGCAAAGAGCAAGAGATGTCCGGTCGTTTGGTGCAAAAGGTGCCGCGGTTACAACAGACGCAAACGGTGTTATTAGAGCAGTGTTTGAATTACCGGAAGGTCAATTTTACGTAGGCGAAAGATATTTAACAGTAGTTGATGTTGATACATATGCTAACATTGGTTCAGCATCCACATCAAAAGCTGAGTTGCGATATGTAGCATATAATATCAATGTTGAAAAGAGCAGCTTGACTGCATCAACAAGATTGCCTGAGCAATTTGCAACGACATCGTCAACAAGAACTGTTGCTGGCAGACCTTTTGCTATAGATCCATTAGCACAAACATTCTTTGTTAAACAAGGTATGGCTAAAGGCGCATCATCAATCTTTGCATCCAGAATTGATTTATTCTTTAAGCGTAAGAGTGATACTAACGGTGTAACCATTATGATACGCGAAGTTGTTAATGGTTATCCTTCTTCAAGCATTTTGCCATTCTCTAAAACACATCTAACTTCTGCTGAGGTTTCAGCAACCGACGACGCATCAACTGCAACGGTTGTTAACTTTGAAGCTCCGGTTAGATTAGATGTTGAAAAAGAATATGCAATTGTTATTCAGCCTGATGCGAACGATCCTAACTACCTAGTGTTTACATCTAAAGTTGGTGGTACTGATTTAACTCCGGGTGCTACAAATGGTCAATCAGTTGTGCAAGACTGGGGTGATGGTGTTCTCTTTACATCAACAAACGACAAATCATGGAAATCTTACCAAGACGAAGATTTAAAATTCAACTTATATCGTCACAATTTTAGTGCTATCTCTGGTCAAGTTACAATGACTAATAATAACCACGAATTCTTTACACTTTCTGATTGGGACGGCAGATTTACTAACGGCGAAGAAGTGTACCAAACTTTAACATTGCAAGGTGCAACAACTGCCGATATTTCAATGGTATTAAATACATCAGTTATTACAGGTACTTCTTTAAACGACACATATGCAGCCGGCGATAAAATATTAATTACTAATGCTGGTGGATCAACTAGTGAAATATTTACTATCGCATCAGTTGATAGTGCAACAACAATGACTGCAAACAAGCCTGTATCCTTTACAGTTGGCAATGGTACTGGTACACCAATCGTATCTGGTACAATTTCGTATTACAACAGCTTAAACAGAGCAAAGATGCATTTAGTAGGAAGCTCAGCAGCTTCATCTAAATTGTTTAGTGCAGGTGGAACAATAACTGGTGAAAGAAGTGGTACTACTGGTACCATCGGAACTGTTGATAATATCAACATAAGTTATGTTCAACCATTAATTACTAAATCTAACGATGCAATTACTACTACATCTTTGTCAGGCACATTTACTCTGCCTAGCGATGTATTATCAACATATGATAAGAAAATGCACTTTGGTTCTAGTAACTACTTTACCGAAAATGGTGTAGTTATTTACAGTAGGTCAAACGATGTTAACGACACTAAGCCTTTTGATATTAAAGTTAACATGACAAACGGCGCTGCATCTTCAACCTCTCCAATGGTTGACATGGAAACATCAACACTGATGGCTTATCAATGGCAAGTAACCGGTGATGCTACAACAACAAGTAAATATATTTCTAAAACAGTAGAGTTAGCCGATGATTTAGACTCTGAGGATATTAACGTAATCCTAACAGCACATCGTCCAACGGATACTGATATTAAAGTTTATATTAGACCACAAAATGTATTTGACGCTGCTAGCTTTGATACCATAGATTGGATTGAGCTTGAGTTGTATAAAGGTGTTAATATGTTTACTTCAACAGCAAATGTTGACGATTATAGAGAATATGAATGGCGACTCGCTGATGCTAATAAAGATGTAAATGACGCTCTTAGTTATACAAGTTCAAGCGGTGTATTTGTTGGATATAGAAAATTCGCAATTAGAATTGATATGATTTCTTCAAGTATTAATGTAGCTCCAACTGTACGCGACATGCGTGCGATAGCGATTACATGATGAATAATGTAGTTCGTCACCCAAGCTCAAACGCAGTTCTTAGCACAGATGTGGCGGGATTGAATAAATACAAACAAGAGCGAGCTCTACACCGCAAAGTTACAAAATTAGGTGATGAAGTTCATGAAATCAGAGAGCTATTAGCAACAGTGTGCGATAGGCTAGATAAGATAGAGAAGAGTTAAATGGCAAAAGCAAATATTCAAAACATTACGACAACTCAGACATTTCAAAACTGGTATGATAAGACCAATGAAATGGTTGATATTTTTCGTGAGCAAGCCCTTACTGCTACTGTTACTGGCGATTTAACTACCGGTGATGCTAATCTACAAGGTGACTTTCAAGCTAACACATTGATTGCAGACACCTTATTGCAAGCTGACACAGTTACTTCCTTTACAGCAAGTACACCAATAACTTTTAATTCGCCAACCGTAATTAATGGTACTGACAGTCAAGTTGTTACTACTTTTGCATATGGTGCTGGCGGTGGGCAAGCTAGATTTACTGATGGCGTAATCTCTTGGGATATTGGTATCAATAATTCTACTGATGCTGACTTTGTTATTGATACTGGCGTAGGTACACCAAAACTTAAACTATCATCAGCTGGTACATTATCAGTTCCTAATCTTGTCGTAGGAGAAGATATAGGAATCACTGGCGATCTTACTGTTGTTGATATTACAGCAAACACAGTTACTGCAACCGCAATCACTGCAACTGATTTCATCGGTGGAACATTTACAGGCAACTTGGTTGGCGACGTATATAAAGTAAACGATGATGGCGTAGCAAACAAAGTGCTTGAAAGCGGTTCTGCCGCAATACCTGCTACATTTACGGGTAATGTTATTGGTACTGTTAGCAGCTTAACGAACCATCGTACAGACGCGCTTATAGAGTCGGCATCTCCAAATAATTTGTGGTTCACAACTGCTAGAGCAAGAGGCTCAGTATCAGGTGGAACAGGAATAACTTACAGCAGTGCAACTGGCGAAATTTCTATTGGTCAACCAGTAGCTACAGTATCGAACGTAACGTTTGCAACTGTTAAAGCAACCGGCGATATTACTGCGTTTAGCGATGTATCTGATATGAGACAAAAAGAAAATATTAAACCAATTGATAACGCGTTAGACAAAGTTACAAAACTTGGTGGTTATACATTTAACTATAAAAATAACCCTGATACCCCAATGACTGGTGTAATGGCACAAGAACTTTTAGAAGTTTTGCCAGAAGCTGTATATAAAACTATTGATGGAAACACCGGCGAAGAAATTTACGCAGTTCGTCACGGGAATGTAATTGGATTGTTAATTGAAGCAATCAAGGAATTGAACGAAAAAGTAGGTAAGTAATACCATGACTATTAAAAATAGCGGACCACTTACATTTACAGAAATTCATGATGAGTTTAAAACACTTGGCGGTACATTAAACCAAAAACCTTATCAACTTAGTGAATATATTGGATTACCTGCAGGGATGGGTTTACCACAATCTGGTGAAATTAAGTTTAGTGATTTTTATGGCAAATCTAGTATTAGATTTGTTACGGGTGCTCAATGGATTCCTATATCTGATACTCGAATCAACGGCAAATATAATCGTATGAATTGTAACCTGTGGGTTGCGCTGCAAGCTATGGGTTATGATGACCCAGCAGGGCTATATGATATTACATTACCAGCAGATTATTGGTTATGGTCTAGTAGTACTGCTTTAAGCGGATTAACTATTCCTAGCACTATGACTGGCGATATAGTATTTCGTAATAACGGGATCATTATTGGTAAAGGCGGAAAAGGCGGAACAAATACTGGTGGTGCATCTAAAACTGGCATAGCCGGTGGTCCCGCACTAACTGTTAAGTCGATTGTAGGAAATCACACTATCATTAATAACTCAGGTGCTTATATCGCAGGTGGCGGTGGAGGCGGCGGAATGGGTGGCGAACAAAACGCTGGCTCTGGTGGCGGAGGTGGCGCTGGCGGTGGTAATGGCGGTGTAGGTTACCGTGGTGGTGGCGGCTTTGGTGCTGGTGGTTCATTAAACAGCTCAGGTGTGAATGCGAGAGATAAGGGCGGTTCTGCGGATGGTGGTAGAGGCGGCGGTGCCGGTGGTGGTTCTGGTGCATGGGATAACGGGTCAAAGACCGATAAAGTTGATGCTGGCGGCGGCGGTGGCGGTGGTCGTATACTTCCTGGTTCTGGTGGCGCAGGTGGTCCTAGTGGTAAAAATGCTTCAGGTGTAGCAGGCGGCGGCTCTAATAATGCTGGTTCAGCTGGCGGCGGTGGAGTTGGTGGCGGCGGTGGCGGCTGGGGTGCTTCTGGCGGTAGTGGCGGTGGCGGCGCGAAGGCCGGTGGTTCTGGTGGCCGAGCCATAGGAACAGCAACTAATAACGTTACTATAACTAATAACGGTACAATATGGGGTAGGATATAATGGATATTCGAAAGATGATGAGCGATCCCGATATGAAATGGTGCGATGTTGCTCGAGCATATTACGAAAGATATGTAGTTGGAAATAATATTGAAGGCTATGAAGCTGGCTGTTCATACGTCAGAAATGATGAATTGTTTGAAGCTAGAATGAGAGAACTATGTACTGAGTTCGGAGATGAATATGATGATACTAAGAGCAAAAGAAACTCTCTTAAAACTCTCCATATGGTATATAGGAGCCAAGATATTTTAGAAAGAAACTCAGAATTTGTTTCAACTGATTTATACAGGTTAACTAAAGATGGTAACGTGTTACTTGAGGGAACATTAACTGAATTAGAATTATTTAAAGCTGTTGAATATAACGACAGCGAATGGTGGTTTGCCAAAAGTATCCAAGGAACGTTACTAAATAACGAACAAGAAGTAAATGATTATCAGTCTAATATTTTACGCGAAAGAAAATATGTTGATAAAGATACCATAGACAATTTTGCACTCTGGAAAGCAGAGTAAATAAAATATAATTAGACACAAACAATCATGCTATTTTTTTATAAATAAAAAGAAAAGCTACTAATAAAGGTACTCAATAATGTCGTTGATTTCAGAACTAGGTCCGATAACAGGCGCCAATACAAGATCTGAGGATCTTTTCGTTATTGTCAATTTGATCCAAGGTGATGATGGAACAAAAAACATCACGCGGAAAGAACTCGTACAAGCACTACAATACGAAATTTTTAACAACATCAAAATCACTGGTGGGACAATTTCAAACGTTATTATGTCTGTCTCGACACTTAACGATGTAGTTATTAATGACTCTGAAATTAACAACGGAACAATGGCTGGCACCGCATTAGATAGCGTATCCATTGAAGCCTCAACAGCAAACAACCTTGTAGTAACCTCCTCAGTAATCACAGGTTCTGAGTTTAATGATGGTACTGGCAATAACGTTGTTTTAACTAATTCAACTATTGACGATTCAACAATCCTTAATAGCTCTGCCAATAACATGGCAATTAATAGCTCTGATTTCTCTAATGGAACGGGCGATAATAACATCTTTACTAATTCGCAGGTTGATAACTCATCTTTTGCGAACGTTGCTATTGAGCAAGGTACAGCGAACGGCTTAATCCTTACTAACATTACGATTGACGAAATTGTTCTCGAAGATGCGTTAATGTCAAACTCAGTAATTATTACTACTGACTTTAGCAATGGCACAATCAGAGACACTGCAGTATCAAACGTTACTATCGTTGATACAGATATTTCTAATTCCGATATCCGTGATACTGATTTAGATAACGTAACGATTACAAATTCAAGATTTGCTAATGGCTTAATTTGGGATACTACAACAAGTAACTCATCTATCATTGACTCAACCGCAAACAACATTGTTATTACTAAC